>OIYF01000597.1_pt1 | contig 12999 bp, 10 predicted proteins | sample 1587971 | NCBI WGS metagenome assembly OIYF01 (sample SAMN03283248) | human gut metagenome | biome: human-associated habitat; material: feces | host: Homo sapiens | place: Peru | collected 2012 | reverse complement strand
ATTATGCGCAGAGCGAAGCGGAGCGCATTTCCAATCGTTCGTACCCGCACACACAAAAACCGGGCAGCCCGCAGACTGCCCGGTTTTTTGCTATACAGTTGACCTGCCCCGATAGGGCTTTCTTTTACAGAATGGTGATGCGGCCTGCGCCGTAGGGCTGCTCGTAGTTGAGCAGGTAGCCGGGGTAAGCGGCCAGCGGGCTGTTGGCGCTGGACAGGTGCGGCAGACCCGCAGCATCTGCGCCGTCAAAGATCATAGCGTAGGTAGACATGACCAGATAATCCTCGGACACATAGTCCTTGATCAGCTCTGCGCCGTCAAACATGGCAAAGCCGTCGCCCAGATTGCGCAGGGTGTAGTTCATGCCGGCCAGTGCGTAGGTAGCGCCCGGGTCCAGCGGCAGATAGCTGCCGGAAGCCTTATCGTAGATCTTCACGTTCTGCACGCGCGGGGTGCCGGTGGCGCTGCCGATCCAGACGTTCTTCTCGTCGGTCTGCACAGTGTTGGGGATATCGGTGTGGATCTCGTAGGTAGCACCGGCCACCTGCAGGAAGCCGCCGTTCTCCTTGCCGTCCTCGCCTGCAAAGCGGGCTGCAAACTCCAATGCGTCCTGGATCTGCTTGCCGGTGACCGACATCAGGCAGGCCACGTTGCCAAAGGGGCTGACCTGCTTGCAGGTCTTGAAGGTCCAGTCGCCTGCGGGCACATCGGCGCGGATGCCGCCGCCGTTCATGATGGCCACGTCACAGTGCAGCTTTTCCACCTCGTTGAAGTAGGTGTAGATGCCGTCGGCCACAAAGTCGCCGAGGTTGGTCTCGGCAGAGCGGATGCGGCGCTTGCCGGTGGCGGGGTCAGAGACGTAGAAATCGCTGTCGCCCACAGCGATCTTCTCGCCCAGCATATCGTCCACGGTGTTCACCCAGCTGGTCTGCATGGCGGCGATGCCTGCATCCATACCCTCGTGGGTGGGGATGAGCTTGGTGGTAATGGTGCCGTCCGCAGCGATGGTCATCTCGCCAACGTTGGCAAAGTAAGAACCGGTCTGGGTCAGGGTGACAGCCTTGCCGGAGGCATCCTGCACCTGCTTATTCTCCATTACGGTATGGGAGTGGCCGTCGATAAAGGCGTCAAAGCCGCTGGTGTGGGCAATGACTTCCTCACTGGTCCACGGAGAGGAAGAGGGGTCTACGCCCAGATGGCCCAGACCGATGACCACATCTGCCAGAAGCTTTGCCTTATCAATGGCCTTCTGCACGGCATCGTAGAGCTTTTTGCCGTCCTCGCCGCCCTGAATGTCGTAGATGTACTTGCGCTGTGCCTTATCCATAAAGTAGGCCGGGGTGGACTTGGTAAAGGTCTCGGGGGTGGTCACGCCCACAAAGGCGATGCGTCTGCCGCCGCGCACGAACACCTTGACGGAGGGCAGCACACGCAGCGTAGTGCGCAGGTCTACCCAGTTGCAGGACAGGTACGGGAAGTCGGCTTCCTTCATGATGGCCTTGGCGCGGTCCATGCCGTAGTCAAACTCGTGGTTGCCGGGGGTGGCGACATCGTAACCGGCAGCGTTCATCAGCTTGATGATGGAGGCACCCTCGTCCATGGAGCCGTAGGCAGTGCCCTGCACATGGTCGCCTGCATCCACCAGCAACACGTCCTTGCCGGCATTCTGATAGCTCTGCTTCAGGTCGGCAATGGCGGCGTAGGTCAGCTTGGGGCTCTGCTTGTCGATGTAAGTATGGACATCGTTGGTGTACAGGATGGTGACGTCAGACTTATCACCAAACCAGCAGGCCGATGCGGCAGGCGCACCGATGGCCATGGATGCAGCGGCAGCGGTCACACCAGCAGCCTTTAAAAAGCTGCGACGGGAAATAAGTTGTTTCACAGGAAAACGACCTCCTTTTATTTTTGGCGTATCGCATTTGGGGCAGGCTCTTCCCTCCTGCCCTTTCAATAGCTCTAGCATAGCACAGAACGCCGCCGCAAACAAGCCAAAATCATTCTTTTGGCACAAATTATTTTCACGTTCCGCTTTATTTTAACACATATTGTACCATTTTTACACAAATTCCATACAAAAAAGACCTCCCCGTGCCCTGTCGCAGAGCAGCGGAGAGGTCTTTTTTAGGGGGATGTTGACCCGTTGCCGGGTCTATCGGAGGAGATGAAAATATCAGATGGCGTTATACTCCTTGAGGAACTTCTCAAGGTCGGTGCCCTCGATCTTCTTCAAGGCTTCCTTCAGAGCCAGACGCGGGATCAGCGGCAGATCCATGTCGGTGATCTTCTTGCCGTCGCGCAGCTTCACGGTGGCATCGATCAGGGCGCGCACATCGTAGGTGCTGCCCCAGACCTCGGGCACGCCGCGGTCAATGTTCAGCAGGGTGTACACGGCCTCCATACCGGTGCGCATGGAGTACTCGGTGGTGAAGATGGTGTCGCGGGCGGTCTCGGCAAACTGGCCCAGGAAGGCAAAGTTCACAGCGCCCTCGGGCACGATATCGGGGCGGTCGCCCATGGCACGGGGCATGAAGAAGGCGTCGATATAGGGCATCATCACAGGCACGGTGTTGGCGCTGTGCTCTGCCAGCTCAGCGATCTGATCCTCGGGCACGCCGATGTGGTACAGCCACTCCATGCAGATCTCGCGGCCGGTGCAGTCGCGCATGGGCTTCTTGACGTAATCGCCGGGCTTATCGCTGAACAGGCCGTACACCCAGACGCACAGCTGGTTCTTGGGCTGATCCTTGAACTGCTGCTGACGGTTCAGCGTCCAGCTGAGCAGCCAGCTGGAGTCCTTGACGGTGACGATGCCGCCGGTGACGGTATGGCCGCTGAAGGGGTCGCGCTTGCAGATCTTGCGGATATACTGAGGGATCTTATCGTCCAGCGTGGTGATGGTGGCGCTCTCCCAGTTGCTCAGCTCCGGCTCAGAGCAGAACTTCTCCGGGTGACCGAAGGAGGGATCCTGTGCGGCGATCTTCTTCCACAGATCCCAGCCGTTGCCGGGCTGGATGGTGGGGTCAAAGCCGGTGGCCTTATCCTGCGCACCCACGGTGCAGCTTTCCACGCAGCCGCCGTTGGTGATGAACAGCAGATCGTTCTCGGTCAGGTCGATGTTAGAAGTCTCGCCCGCGTGCTCCACGGTGACAGAGCTTGCCAGCTTGCGGCCCTTCTGGATATCGAACTTCACATCCGTGACCTTGGTGTTGTAGTGGAACTGCACGCCAAAGCTTTCCAGATAGCGCACCATGGGCAGGATGATGGACTCGTACTGGTTATAGCGGGTAAAGCGCAGGGCGGTAAAGTCCGGCAGACCGCCGATGTGGTGGATATAGCGCTTGAGGTACAGCTTCATCTCCAGTGCGCTGTGCCAGTTCTCGAAGGCGAACATGGTGCGCCAGTACATCCAGAAGTTGGAGTTGAGCACCTCGTCATCAAAGAAATCGGTGATCTTTTTATCCTGCAGCTGCTCGTCCGGGGTGAAGAACAGCTTCATGATCTCCATGGCGCCCTTATCGGACAGGCCGAATTTGCCATCGGTGTGGGCATCCTCGCCGCGGTTGACGGTGGCACGGCACAGGGAGAAGTTGGGGTCCTCCTTGTTCAGCCAGTAATACTCGTCCAGCACGCTGGCACCCTCGGTCTCCAGAGACGGGATGGAGTGCAGCATATCCCACATAACTTCGAAGTGGTTGTCCATCTCGCGGCCGCCGCGCATCACATAGCCGATATCGTACTTGTAGCCATCGCAGGCACCGCCGGCCAGTGCGTTCTTTTCAAACACATGGACGTGCTCGCCCTTCATCTGGCCATCGCGCACCAGATAGCAGGCAGCGGTCAGAGCTGCCAGACCGGAACCGATGATATAAGCGGATTTATGATCCACGCCCTCCGGCTTTTTGGGGTGTGCAAAAGCTTCATAATTGCCACTGGAATAGTACATAAAAAAGCCTCCCTGCTTCAAAAATATCTTTTTCTCAGCCTTCATCGTGCTGTTCTCTATGGCAACAGTATACCCCGCAAATTGAACCGGAACAACAAACAAACTTTGCCCTGTGTATAGATTTTTTACATCCTCCTTCATTTGCTGGAATTGCGTACAAATTGTGACATAAAAGCGCAGCGCAAAATCATTTAAAACACTCCCTCAAAAGTGCAATGCCGGGCAGCCTGCGGGCTGCCCGGCATTGCACTAATTTAAAATAATTTTCCGCTATTCATGCCCAGAGCATAGCGGCGGGCATTCAAAATCGTCCCCGCGCAAAAAGAGAGCCGCCGCACAAGGTTCTGTGCAGCGGCTCTCCGGTGGATTTAGTTCATCTGTTCCAGAGCCTTTTTCAGGTTCTTGGCGATCTGGTCCGGGCAGCTGGTGCTGCGGAAGCCGCACAGCGTGCCGTCCAGACGGGCAATGGCGTCCTCTGCCTTCATGCCGGTAAGCAGCTGGCAGATGCCCTTCAGGTTGCCGTTGCAGCCGCCGACGACCTCGATGGATGCAATGGTGTGGTCATCGTTCAGCACAAAGTTGGTCTGCTTGGAGCAGGTGCCCTTGTTCGGGAAGGAAAATTCCTTGCTCATAGTCTTTACGTCCTCTCTCTTTTACGTTTTTCGGCGATGGCGCGCAGCTGCGCTGCGGCTTCGTCCGGTGCGGTGCAGGTGCCGATGGGGTGGGGGTGCTTGTGGTTGCGGCCATGGAAGTCCGTACCTGCGGTTGCCACAAGGCCGTACTGTTTGCACAGGGCAAGGCACTCGGCGCTGTCCTCCGGGCTGTTGCTGGGGTGGTACACCTCTATGCCGTCCACTGCACCCTCTGCCGCCAGTTCGCGCAGCAGGGGCATACTTTTATACACCGTGGGGTGGGCAAACACCACCGCGCCGCCACTGGCCTTGGCGGTAGCCAGCACCTGCCGCACCGGCAGATACTCCGGCGAGTGCAGCACGATGCCCCGGGGGTTCCACCCGAACAGCTTGTGGTAGGTCTCGCCGTAGATGCTGCCATCGGTCAGGCCCAGCAGTTCCAGCGCCTGCATCAGCCCGCTTTTGAACAGCACCCCGCTGGCCTTGGTGGTCTCCCATGCAAGGTCGGTGGTAAACTGCGGGTACAGCTGTTCCAGCTCCTTTGCGCTCTGCAAAGCGCAGGCGTTGCGGCGCTCCTTCATGATGGCGCAGTGCTCCCGCAGCGCCGGGCAGTCCACGTCCGGGTAGTAGCACAGCAGGTGCACCCGGTGCTGGCGCTCAAAGTCGTAGCCGGTCAGCTCCACGGCGGGGATCAGCTCTACCCCGTCCTGCCCGGTGTGGGCATAGGCGTACTGGGCGCTGAGCAGGGTGTCGTGGTCCGAAAGGGCGATGGCGTGCAGCCCGGTGCGGGCAGCGATGGACGCCAGCCGCTCGATGGGCACAGCACCGTCCGAGCAGGTGGAATGGATATGCAGGTCACAGGACATAGCGGGTTACTTCCTTAGTGCTTATAGAAATTGATCAGGCAGCCGTCAGCCAGGATCTGGCGCTCGTCGGTGGTGAGCGGAGCCATGTACAGCTCAAACTCCTTGACGGTATCGCCCAGAACATAGGCCTTGATGTTCTGCAGATCGCCCTTGAGTGCTTCCCGCACATTGGGGATGAGCACATAGTCCCCCAGACCAAAGGGGGTGGCACCTGCCAGCTGCAGGGGCAGCATGCCCCAGTTGATCAGGTTGGAGCGGTAACGCTTGGTGGCGTACTCGGTAACGATATTGGCACCGGCACCCAGCACACGCTGGCAGCTGGCGGCCTGCTCACGGGCAGAACCGTCGCCGGGCTTGACCGCAAAGATGGTAGAGGCGATTTGGATATCGTTCCAGCTCAGCTGTTCGCAGCCGGGCACGGCGTTCACCTTTGCCAGCAGGGCGGCGTCCCCTGCACCGGCGCGGCGGGCATTCTCCTCAGCCTGCACAGCCTTGGCGCGGCCCACATACTCCGGGTCCTTGCGGCTGAGGGTGAACTCGGCCAGACCCAGCGGGTTAGAACGGTAAGAGGAGGTCTCGCCGGAGGGGATCAGTTCGTCGGTGGTGGTGACAGGGTCGGTGATATAAGAAGCCACCTTCAGCAGCAGGTTGTCGCCCAGCGGTGCGATCTCCGGCCAGTCCTTGATGTTGGGGCCAAACTTGAGCAGGGCATCGTAATCGCCCTTGCCAAAGCCCTGATACACGCGGGTGTCGTAGCTGGAAGCATCGTACTGGTACTCCGGCACGGTGGGATCGTAATCAATGTCGGTGGCGGGGGTCAGGATGCCGCCGTTTGCGGTGGTGGCTGCAATGCTGCGGGCATCCATCAGTGCCACACCGGCCAGCTGGCCGCTGCCGGGCTTAGAGCCTTCGCGGCTGGGGAAGTTGCGGGTGGTGTGACGGATGGACAGTGCGCCGTTTGCGGGCACATCGCCTGCGCCGAAGCAGGGGCCGCAGAAGGCGGTGCGGATGGTAGCGCCGCTGGCCATCAACTCGCCGATGACGCCGGTGCGCACCAGTTCCATCATGATGGGCTGGCTGCCGGGGTAAACGCTCAGGGCGTAGTCGCCGCAGCCGCCGGTATGACCCTTGAGGATGGAAGCAGCCTCGTAGATGCTGTCGTACAGACCGCCTGCGCAGCCTGCAATGACGCCCTGATCCACACGCAGCTTGCCGTTTTCGATCTTGCTGCACAGATCCAGCTGCACGTCCTTGCGGCCGATCAGCTTCTGCACATCCTGCTCGCAGGCGTGGAGGATGTCCTCCAGATTTGCGTTCAGCTCCTCGATAGTAAAGGCGTTGGAGGGGTGCATGGGCAGGGCGATCATGGGACGGATGGCAGAAAGATCCACCTCCACCACGCCATCGTAGTAGGCAAGGTCAGCCGGTGCCAGCTTTTTATAGTCTGCTGCACGGCCGTGCACTGCCAGAAAACGCTGGGTGACTTCGTCGGTCTCCCAGATGGAGGACAGACAGGTGGTCTCGGTGGTCATGGCATCAATGGCGTTGCGGGTATCCTGCCGCAGGGAGGCAATGCCGGGGCCCACGAACTCCATGACCTTGTTCTTGACGTAGCCGCTCTTGAACAGCTTGCCCACAAGGGCAATGGCTACATCGTGGGGGCCGCAGCCTACCGGCAGACTGCCGGTCAGGTAGATGGCCACCACGCCCGGGCGGGCAACATCATAGGTGCGGCCCAGCAGCTGCTTTGCCAGCTCGCCGCCGCCCTCGCCGATGGCCATGGTGCCCAGTGCGCCGTAGCGGGTGTGGGAGTCCGAGCCAAGGATCATTTTGCCGCAGCCCGCAAAGCGCTCGCGCATATACTGGTGGATGACTGCCATGTGCGGGGGCACAAAGATGCCGCCGTACTTTTTGGCAGCGGACAGACCAAAGCGGTGGTCGTCCTCGTTGATAGTGCCGCCCACAGCACACAGGCTGTTGTGGCAGTTGGTAAGCACATAAGGGATGGGGAACTTTTCCAGCCCGGAAGCACGGGCGGTCTGGATAATGCCCACAAAGGTGATGTCATGGCTTGCCATGGCATCAAACTTGATCTTCAGGTTCTCGGCATCGCCGCTGGTGTTGTGTGCCTGCATAATATTGTAGGCCATAGTACCGGTCTTAGCCGTGGCAACGGCAGCGGCATCAAAGCCCTTTGCTGCCAGTGCTGCGGGTGCGTTGCCGTCTGCGGGCACCCACTCTCCGCGCGCATAGTACGCACCGCCGGTGCTGCATTTGATCATATCCAACATCTCGATTCGCCTCTCTTTTTGTATTTTCCCGCCCGCCGCAATTGCGGGCATTGCCCCGGCAGTGCGGCTATTCATCCCGAAAATAGCCGTCCTCTTAGCCTTCACCCCTTGGGGGGGAAGGTGGCGCGCAGCGCCGGATGAGGGGTATTTTTGGCAACAGCGCCCTCATCAGTCGCCTGCGGCGACAGCTTTTCAAAGACTTATAACCCCTGCCCTGTTACGGCAAAGCCGTATTTATTTGTTATTATAGCATGAAAGGGCGAAAAGAAAAAGCACTTTTTATGAACCCTTACTGCGCCTTTGCGGCGGCTTCCTGCTGCTTTTCCTTTTGCAGTTTACGGAACACCACAAAATAGGCCGGGATCAGGAAGAAGCAGGCAAAGAACCATGCCACCGGGTTTGCGATGCAGGCGGCAAAGTAGCCCCACAGCGGCACGAACCAGAAGCCCACCATGGCGCGGGCGATCATCTCGGCCACACCGGCAAACATGGCAAGGCCGGAGTGTCCCAGACCCTGAATGGTGTAGCGGTAGATGATGAGCACCGCCAGCGGGATGTAGAACACGCTGTTCCAGAAGATGAAGTCCTGCGCATTGGCCATAATGGCGGTCTCGCCTGCGTCCAGAAACAGGCCGATCAGGGGCTTGTCCAGCACGCGAAGGATGGGGAAGGAAGCCACGCTGTACACGCAGCCGATGCCCAGTGCGGTGTTCACGCCGCGGTTCACACGGCCAAGGTCTTTTGCGCCCATATTCTGGCTGGTGTAGGTGGTCATGGCGGTGCCGATGCTCTCCAGCGGCACGCTGAGGAACTGCGCAGCCTTGCCGCCGGCGGTCTGCGCGGCCACGATATCGCTGCCCAGACCGTTCACCGCGCCCTGCAGCACCACGCTGCCAATGGCGGTAATGCTGCACTGCAGGCCCATGGGGAGGCCCATGGCGCAAAGCTTTGCGCAGTGCGGAGCGCTGATGCGCCCTTCTTCCCTATTCCAGCGCAGTTCCGGGTAGTGGTGCATGATGTAAATAAGGCTGCCGATGCCCGCCACAGCCTGACTGAACACGGTGGCAAAGGCTGCGCCGAACGCGCCCATGTTGAGCACGATGATGCACACCAGATCCAGCCCGATGTTCAGGAAGCTGGCCACCAGCAGGAAATACAGCGGGCGCTTGCTGTCGCCCAGTGCACGCATCAGGGCGCTGGTCACATTATAAAGTAGAGTGAAGGGGATGCCTGCAAAAATGGTGCGGATATAGATATCCGCAAGGTCGATGATATCGGCCGGGGTGTTCGTCCACACCAGCACCAGCCGGGTCATAGCCACCGTAACGATGGTGAGCACCGTGGCAAAAGCGATGGACAGCCACACGGTATTGGCGGTGTAGCGGCGCATCTCGTGGTGGTCGTGGGCACCGAAGGTCCATGAGATGGGGATGGAAAAGCCGCAGGCAATGCCGTTGACAAAGCCCAGCACCAGATAGTTCAGGCCGCCCACGCTGCCTACCGCTGCCAGCGCTTCCACGCCCACGAACCGCCCCACGATGATGGTATCGGCCAGATTGTAGAACTGCTGGAACAGACTGCCCAGCATCAGCGGCACAGCAAAGGCAAGCAGCAGCTTCAGCGGGCTGCCCTGCGTCATATCTTTGGTCATGGAAATATACCTCCTGCCCACATAAAAAGGATGGATGTTCGCATTTTTGCCGTGAAAAACGCCCTGCCGGAAAAGCGGCAGGACGTTGTAAGGATTCATGAATGGTATTATAGCGGAGCAGCGCCGATTTTACAAGACTTGGTTTGCATCAACATTTCCACTTTTTTGCCCAAAGAATTGGTGATTTTGCTCATTCCGCGTAGTGTGCCAGAAACTGTTTGGTGCGCTGTTCGCGCGGGTGGTCGATCAGCTGCTTTGCAGGGCCTTCCTCCACCACCACGCCGCCGTCCATGAACAGGATGCGGTCGGCCACATCCCGGGCAAAGTGCATCTCGTGGGTCACGATGATCATGGTGGTCTTGCGGTCGGCCAGTTCCCGCAGCACTCGCAGCACCTCGCCGGTCAGCTCCGGGTCAAGGGCGCTGGTGGGCTCGTCAAAGCAGAGGATGTCCGGGTGCAGCGCCAGCGCACGAGCAATGGCTACCCGCTGCTGCTGCCCGCCGGAAAGCTGGTGCGGGTAGTGGTCTGCCCGCTCCGAAAGCCCCATCTGCGCCAGCAGTTCCCGCGCCTGCTGTTCCAGCTGGGCGTGCACCGCCTTTTTGTTGGCGCGATAGTCCGGGCGCTCCTTTGCCAGCAGCTCCCCTGCCAGCATCACGTTCTGCAAGGCGGTATACTGCGGGAAGAGGTTGAAGTTCTGGAACACCAGCCCGAAGTGCAGCCGCTTTTTGCGGATCTCGCTCTCCCGCTGGGTGGCGGGGTCGGCGGCGTCCCACATGGTCTCGCCGTTCACCCGGATGCAGCCGGTGTCCGGCCGCTCCAGAAAGTTCAGGCAGCGCAGCAGGGTGGTCTTGCCGGAGCCGGACGAGCCGATGATGGCCAGCGCCTCGCCCTGCTCCAAAGTAAGAGAAATATCCTTTAAGACCTTTGTATCTCCGAAATTTTTGCCAATGCCGGAGGCCTCCAGTAATGCCATATTCTTAAAAACCTCCTCATCAGCGGAAATAATCCAGTTTCTTTTCAGCCCAATTGAACAACAGGGTGAGCGCGCCTACGAACACAAGGAAGAACAGCGCCGTGGAGAACAGCGGCCAGATCAAGCCCTTTGCGCTGTACTCCTTGGCCATCATGATGATCTCCTTGTTGGCAATGGTGTTTGCCAGCGAGGTATCCTTGACAAGGGTGATGATCTCGTTGCCCATGGGCGGCAGAATGCGCTTGACCACCTGCAAAAGGGTGACCTTGAAAAAGATCTGCGTGCGGGTCATGCCCAGCACCTGCCCGGCTTCGGTCTGGCCTTTGGGCACGGCTTCGATGCCGCCGCGGTAGATCTCCGAAAAATAGCAGGCGTAGTTGATGGCAAAGGCCACCACCGCCGCCACCATGCGCCCGCCGGAGCCGGAGGGCCACGGGTTATTCATGCCCAGCAGACCGGGGCCCAGATAAATGACGATGATCTGCAGCATCAGCGGCGTACCGCGGATGACCCAGACAAAGGTCTTTACCGCACCGGACAGCAGCCTGCACCGGCTCATGGAGCCAAAGGCCACCACCAGCCCCAGCGGCAGCGCAAACAGCAGCGTAAGGGCAAACAGCTCACAGTTGAGCAGGAACGCGCCGGAAAGGCGCCCAAGGATCACAGACACAAAAACACACCCATCTATCGTTTTGTTTTACGCCCGGCTCAGTCGGCCAGCGCCAGCTCGTACTTCTCGGCCAGTGCCTGCATGGTGCCGTCGGCCTTCAGCTCGTCAAAGGCGGCATCCACAGCTGCGGCGGCATCGCTGCCCTTGCGGAAGGCCACGCCGTACTCCTCGGCGTTCAGCTCGTCCACGATCTTCAGGCTGGCGTAGTCGGTGCCCTCGCCGATCATGGCGTTGGCCAGAGTCAGATCCAGCACAGCGGCGTCGGCGGTGCCGGCGGCCACTTCCATCAGGCAGTCGGTCTGCACGCTCTTGGAAATGTAGTCTGCCTTGGCAAGGTTCTCATCGCCCTGAATGGCGGCTTCACCGGCGGAACCGGCCTCGGCCACCACGGTCTTACCGGCAAGGTCGGCGGTGGAGGTGTAGTCGGTGCCGTCCTTCACGACCACGACCTGTGCGTTCTTGGCGTAGGCCTTGGTGGTGGCGGCGTTGGCCATGATGTCATCGGTCAGGGTCATACCGTTCCAGATGCAGTCGATGCTCTTGGCGTCCAGCTCCACCACCTTGGTGTCCCAGTTGATCTCCACGAACTCCGGCTCTACGCCCAGCTTTGCGCACACAGCGGTGGCAAGCTCGGTATCAAAGCCGGTAAAGTTGCCGTCGGCATCGGTGTAGTTCATGGGCTCGTACACGGTGTAGCCGATGACCATTTTGCCCTTGCCCTTGATGTAGTCCAGATCGCTGCCCGCTGCGGCAGAAGCCGAACCGGCTGCACTGCCGGAAGCAGATGCCGCCGCAGAGGTGGATGCACTGCCGCCGCAGGCTGCAAGGCTCAGTGCCAGAGCACCGGCCAGAAATGCACTTGCAATACGCTTGAGTTTCATATCTTTTTCCTCCCATGGGGGACATTCTGCGTCCCGCTTCCCTCTTGATTTACCATTTTATCATGCTAAAGTGGTAAACTGTAGCTATAGAATAGCGCGTTTGCCGCCGTTTTGCAAGAGGTAAACCCATTTTTTCGCACAATGCACTGCTTTGTCCCGCCCATAAGCCCGCTTTTTGTGGGAAAGTGTGCATACCCCTTCCGGCTTTGCGCCTGAGAGGGCAGCTGCAAATACCCCTTCCGTGAAAATGAGATAGCGGAGCGTCCGCAGACGCTCCGCTATCTCGAAATAAAAAATAATTTTTCCGCTGATCATGCCCAAAGCGCACGCGGCGGGCATTCCAAATCGTCCTCTACTGCTCCGCCATAGCCTTCAGCACCGCCTTTTGCAGGTCTGTGACCGAGATGGTGCACAGTGCCTTCAGGTCGGCATCCGTGCCGTCTGCGGAAAGTTTGCCAATCTCCACGGCATTTTTACCCTTCAGGTAGCCGCACCAGCCTGCGCTGTGCTCGTACCACTCCTTGCCCAACGCACTTGCGCTGCGCATTCCGTAGCGGTCGCCCAGCTCGTTTTTGGTGTACACCGGCTCACGCGGGGCAGACACCGTGCCGTCCGCGCTGACGGTCAGCTCCGGCTCGGTCATATCCCCGATGGCGCTGGTCACCCGGGCATTCTCGTCCATGGTCACCACTGCCAGCGTGATCTTAGCCTGCACCTGTGCGTCCTTGTCGTCGGTGCCCGCAAGCCCCTGCGGCATTTCGGCCACCTCTACGCCCAGCTTGACCGTATCGCCCCGGGCAGCACCCAGCACCTGCGCGTTCTCGCAGGCGCGGACAACAGCATCCCGGTAGCGGTCCACCGCGATGGTGCAGCCGGAGAGAAGGTCTGCATCGGTGGGCTTGCCGTCCGCATCCGTTTTCAGTTTTTTCACTTCCTCCGGGGTCTTGCCCTCAAGCCAGCTGCCAAAGGCATCGGCCTGCTCTGCCCAGCCCTTTTTCAGGCCGGACACCTCTGCCAGTGGGTAGTCTTTCCCTTTCTGGCGCTTGGTGCGGGTGTCGGTGGGGGTGGTCACCTTGCCGGTGCTGTCCG
>OIYF01000592.1_pt1 | contig 13109 bp, 8 predicted proteins | sample 1587971 | NCBI WGS metagenome assembly OIYF01 (sample SAMN03283248) | human gut metagenome | biome: human-associated habitat; material: feces | host: Homo sapiens | place: Peru | collected 2012 | reverse complement strand
CGTTCACCAATATGCCCCAGCATGGTTGTAAACTGCGAAAATATTAGTAAGCGATGACCACCTGCTACCGCCTCACCAACAACTTCTTCTAACATATCAAGTTTGCCCGAACCGCCTTCATAACCTTCTAAAAACATTGCTGGATCACAGGCAATCTGCCTTAATCTAGTTAAAATCGCTAATATTTTTATCCGGCTGTCGCCAAAACCATTGGACTTGAGCTCAGCTGCAAATTCTTTTTGGCTCTTTATAAACCAAGCCTGATAGACCTTAGCCTGCTTAGCTGTCATTTCATTTACCATCTTGCGTTCAACTTTATCCGGCAATTCAGTCAAAACATCCTTCTTCATCCGCCGCAATATAAACGGCATAACATGCTGTTTCAGATTGTGCATAGCTTGTTTATTTTCTTCCCGCACGATTGGCGTTTCATAATGTTCTTTAAATTTTTTATGTGACAGCAAATAACCTGGCATTAAATAATCAAAAATCGACCATAGCTCCGTCAACGTATTTTCTATTGGTGTTCCCGTCAATGCAAAATAACCACTAGTATGCAATTTTTTGACTGAACGCGCGTTTTGCGTATTAGGATTTTTTATATGCTGCGCTTCATCGAGGAAACAATAACGAAATCTGCGTTTTTCATACAATGCAACATCCCGTTTCAGCATATTGTAAGTAGTAATCAAAACATCATAACTATTATCAGCTTTTGCCAAGAGATCTTCCCGTTCTCTTTTCGTGCCAGCTACTATGCAAGCATTTAGTTGTGGCGCAAAGCGCTCAATTTCATCTAACCAATTGTACATTAGTGAAGTTGGCGCCACCACTAAAGATGGTGGCAGGGTTGAATCCTTTTTGGCAAGTAAAAATGCTATAACTTGCAAGGTCTTGCCCAATCCCATGTCATCAGCTAAAATTCCTCCTAGATGATAACTAGCTAAGGTCATCAGCCAATTAAAACCAGTTATTTGATAATCACGCAAAACGTCTTTGAGGCTTGGCGGCACATCAGCCGTAATAGCTTCGGGATGACGAATGCTGCCAACAATATGTTTAAATTTGCGACTCCTAATTAATTGTATTGCCTCAGCTTCACTAGCCGTTTCATCCAAATACATAGCTTTCGCTAATGGCATTTCAACCTTATTAGCATCGCTGATATTTTTTCGCGTAATGCCATTTTTTTCCATAAAATCCGCCACAGCTTTTAATTGCTGCGCCTCTAAAGTTACAAAGGTTTTATCCTTCAAACGATGATAATGCCGTTTTTGCCGATACGAATCCAGTATATCCATCATTTCATATAGATCAATATCATTAATATCAAAATTCACTTCTAGCAGATCCATATCATTGACACTTACCCCTGCTGATACCTTGGGCATCGACCGCACCGGGCGTTTCTCAAAACTATCTGCATAAAAAATATCTACCCATTCGGGAAGATTAGGTAATTCATCGGTTAAAAATTCATAGCTTTTAGCTTCATCGAACTGCACTAACTGATCTCGCTGACGCTCAAAATCATAATTTGCTAGTCTAATATTTATTTCGTTCTCCCGTTGTTCATCCCTTACCAATTGACGACCATCACGCCTTGGTACTGCGGCTTGCACCAAAGGATTAAATTTAGCTTCGCCATAACAAAACTCTGGTTTTATAGCTATGCCATCGCCGGCATAATCTAAATAGAGCTCAACCCTTAGCTGCGTAATTGCATATTGTTGCAAAAATTTAGCAGCTACTTTTACAGTAGCTATTTTTTCTAATTGTGGCAGAATGGCAGCAAAGAATTGCCCCATATCTTCCTTACTGATATCAATACTTGAAGCTGTAGCAAAGGTTGCCAAAAGCGGCTTTAACTGTTGCGCAAATTCCGGCTGCACTTGATAAATTTTCTGCTTATAATATACATTATTACAAGCATCATCTAAAGGAACCATAGTCGCAGCCGACATTTCCAAATGTCCCGCGCCATTTTCCTCGCTTACGGTGACAGTAATTTCTGGATGCTCCTTTACCCCACGCACCTTTTCCATTTCAGCACCGTCAATGCGCAACTCAAATTCCCTATTCCCCATAATTGCCAAAAACTTACGCAAATTTGCAGCTGTCAAAAAAAATTGTTTTTTATTAAACACCCAGCTATTACTGCCACGATAATAATAATCTTGCGCATGAGCTGCCGCGCAGGCCAACATTCCCTGCTCAGTCTGATAATTTTCTTCAAGCAGGCTAAATAACTTGGCTGATACTTCATCCGCCCATTTTACTTTAGCTAAGTACAGGCTGCCATTCTTCCCCTGTTGCCACGCCTCACCAAGCTGCTTAGCTTTTATAAACGCTACCAAATCCTTTATTATATATAATTTTTCCGTGCCAAAACGAAAATCTAACCAACAATTGGCTGCACCATTATAAGCACTTTCTACCATTAATCTTGGTACTAAATAAGCGTATTGCGTAACACTGCCACGCCCCTTTTTAGGCGAGCTGCTATTAGCTGCTTCTTTAAAATAAGCAAACATCTGCCGGCAATGACGCGCATTGCGCTCTTTTATAAATCTAATAGCGCTTGCATTCAGCCTACGGTATCGGTCAGCACCGCTAACATTTTCACGCATTTGCATAGCCTGCACCGTTTTCAGCAATGCTACGACATGCTTGCAAGCACCATCATATTCCATCGCTGCCGGACAGTCACAGTAGTAGCTTTCTATTGCCTCGCCATCAGTGGACAATCTCACTTCAACTTCATAATCATAGGTACCTTCAACATCCGCTCGATAAAAATTTCCTGCATCAGGTACTTTTTTGATATTAGTAACTGCACCATTATAAAAATATCGCTCGCCTCTTTTATACACAGCCGTTGATGTTTCTGCTTTAATTACTTCATCAGTTAACAAAGCTTAACTCCCTTCTAGTGCTTACTTGAACAATTTATTATTACTATGCTAAGATATTAACATACTTATTTTTTACTCGTATGATTTATTTTACTATCAACCAATGATAAAGCCAACTGTCAATCGGCTTTATCTACTGTCTTGACGGAGTTTTTATGGCACTATCTAATACTTTGCTGCCCAATGGCACCAGCATTCTGCTGATACGGTTAAGTGCTATTGGCGATGTACTTCATGCAACAGCTATTGCTCACAACTTAAAACACTATTATCCTAATTGTCATCTTACTTGGCTAGTAAGTCCGCCTGCTGACTGTCTGCTAGCGAATAATCCTGATATTGATGAAATTTTGGTATGGGATCGTCGACCTTTGGATAAAGCCTTTACTGAGCATAAAGCTCGCCAATTATTAAACCGTTACCATTTTGACATCGTTATTGACATTCAATGTCTTTTCATTACTGGTATTATTGCCAAATTAAGCAGTACATCTCGTCGTATTGGTATTCAGGATCGCCATGAAGGTAATTTCATTTTTATGACTAAGGTTGCACCAGCTACTACATCCTTACATAAGGTTCACCGATATATGACCGCTTTACAGCCATTGGGTATAATGCCAAAGGATTTTATACCTGGTCCCGTACTTAACCTTACGAACAATCAGCTTAGTTACGCTGATGCTTGGCTAAAACATAATAAAATACTACTTGACCACAATCATAAATTGTTAATAGTAAATATCCGCACTACTTGGCCTGATAAAAATTGGGCACCTAAAAATTTTGGTCAGGTATTAAACACACTGCCACCAAATATTCAAATTTTATTCAGTGGCAGTGCTAACGATATTCCTTTTATTGAAGAAGCGCAACAAGCGATGACCAGACCTTCTGTGATAGCTGCTGGCAAAACGAACCTTTTAGAATCAGCGTCCTTAATTAAACGGGCCGATTTGCTTTTAACGGGCGATACTGGTCCGCTATACATTGCCGAAGCTGTCGGCACGACTACACTTTCACTTTGGGGACCAACTCATCCTGATATTTATGGACCATTGACCGCAGGTCATCACTTTATAATAAGCTCGCACAGTTGTACGGCGTGTTGTAAAACTCATTGTCCTAAACACACTAATGCTTGTATGCAAGCCATCGAGCCTGCAAGCGTGGCCAAAAAATTAAAGGAATTGCTCAGCTGAGCAATTCCTTTAATTTTATTCAACTTTTGTTAACTGTTTTAGCATAACTTCTGCATTTTCTTTAGCACTTTTAGCTGGATCGAATAATTTAACAGCAGCAGCCTGTTGTACTTTGTCATCGCAAAGCACTAATTCAACCCTATCACCCAAAAGACGTCTCGCCTGTCTAAAGGCTAACCAAAAATCTTTTGACCAAGCTACCATTACGTACGAAGACGCAATATCACTATGCGCAGCATTGATTAACTCCGATACCGAAGGTGAAGCATTTTCACTGCCGGTCACCAGTACATGAATTCCTTGCTCTTGCAGTTCACGCGCCTGCACTTTATTTTCTGCCACTGCCAGCAGTGCTACTTTCATAATTGCATCATGCGGCTCCAAGACATGCGGCTCACTCATGTTGGTAATATGCAAATTCTTTAATGGTCCCCAGCCAATAGCCGATTCTAACACTAATCCCGGATGATCACTATGAATGTGGACATCCACCCCATGCGAGCGTTTTTCTGCTAAGGCAAAGCTTGAGTATTCCTTTAATTGTTTTTCTAGTTCAGCTATGTCAACCTTCGTGTTCTTTATTGTAAAACGCACACAAAAGGGTCTTACTAAATCCTGCCTTGGATCAGGCAGTCCCGGCTGCTGCGATTCAAGCCCTAACGACAAACTTACGGCTGGCGAAACAAAGTTACCATCAAGTCCTTTCAAACAACCAGCCAAAAAGAAAAACATTATGCTAGCACCAGCGTCCTTATGACCAACCTTTTCTAGTACCACTTCACCAGCGGCAATAGCTGCGGTCAAAATTTCCGAAATTGGCTTATTAGCTCTTACTGCCTGATAGGCGCCCTTAGCTACGGCTTTAGCCAAAGTAATTATCGGACGTTCCGGCTTTTCCGGAATTGAACGCTGTGCATACAATATTCCATATTGAAAAGCTTTACCAAATTCAGATGACGTGGCATTATATTTACCAGAAAGCCCCCGGCTGATGCCATTAAAAAGCTGCGCCAGTACGATACCAGCACTGCCCCTAGCCCCAAGAATTGCCCCTGAGGCAACTCTTCTTGCTAGTCCACCAATACTGTCGTCTTTGACATCCCGCAAGGTCATAACCGCAGCCCCCATAGTATGCAATACATGCGTACCTGGAAGACTGCCCGCGCCATTCATGCGATTTATTTTTTCATACTCGAGCAAAAATTCACTATAAGCACCTGATACCATTCTTTTGAAATCGCTGCCCGTAATGACTTCCCGATTGTTATTTCCTGTCATAATAATCACATCCGTTTCTACCCGTTTGAAAGATTTTTATTCAAAAACAGGATTCTATTGTATAATTCGCGAAATAATACAAATAACCTTTTATTTTCTAAAACACAAGGAGTTTTTTTATGTCAATAGTAAAAAATACTACTTCACATACCCAGCGATCAAGTCGCCGCAAAAATAGCAAAACTAAAACAATAAAACCACGTAAAGAGCGTTTATTCGCCTTAGACATTGGTACCCGCAGTGTCATTGGTATTGTAGCTGAAAAAGAATCTGATGGCAGCCTGCGGATAATAGCTACTGACAGGCGTGAACATAAAACTCGCGCTATGCTTGATGGACAAATTCATGATGTACCACAAGTAGCAGCTATTATTGATGAGGTAAAATCCTCATTAGTAAAAAAAACCGGCCCTATCAAAAGCGCGGCCGTAGCGGCAGCCGGACGAGCACTTTATACTATGACTGCCGAAGCCGAAATGGACACTAATGGAGTAATAACGGCGGAAGAACAGCGCAATCTTGATTTTGCTGGCGTTCAAGCAGCCCAAGCGGCACTCACTAAATCTCATGCTGTCGATGACCCAACATTATACTATTGCGTTGGCTACAGCACTATCCGCTATTTGCTCGATGGCAATCAGCTAAAAAGCCTAATCGGTCAACGTGGCAAAAAAGCTAAGGCTGTTGTCATTGCTACTTTCCTGCCACGTCAGGTAATCGACTCAATGCAAAGTGCCTTACAGGCTGCCAGTCTTGAGATGAAGGCCCTTACGTTAGAGCCAATAGCTGCTATTAATGTGCTGATTCCGCCTACTATGCGTCATCTTAATTTAGTACTAGTTGACATTGGCGCTGGCACCTCAGACGTTGCCATCACTAAAAATGGTTCAGTTATTGCTTATGGCATGGTACCGCAAGCTGGTGATGAAATAACCGAAGCTATCAGTCAGCATTTCCTGCTGGACTTCAACGTAGCGGAAAACATAAAACGGCAAGCCGCCGATGGTCAGCAGGTAACATTTACGGATATTCTCGGTATGGATTATGATTTAAGTGCCGAAGAAATTTTACAGCCCGTAACTGAAAATATCGAAAGACTGGCACAAGCTATCGCCAAGCAAATTGTCGATCTTAACGGCGAAGCACCACAAGCAGTTATGTTAGTTGGCGGGGGAGCGCTTACTCCCCATTTAAGTGATTTGGTCGCCGAGGCCTTAAATTTGCCCGCTAATAGAGTTGCCGTCAGAAAACCTGGCTCTATTGACGGCGTTCTTGATATACCGGAAGAATTACACCTGCCAGACGCCGTTACTCCGCTAGGCATTTTGAAAATAGCCTCGCTTAATACTTTGCATTTTCTTTCCGTATATGTAAACGATACTGAATACAGCTTATTTAATTTCCGCGAACTTACGATATCTGACGCACTTCTCAATGCAGGAATAAATTTACGTAAATACAACGGTCATCCCGGATTAGGTCTGATGATAAATATTGGCAAGGAAAAGAAATTTTTCCCCGGTTCGCTTGGAACTTTTGCTGAAATCACATTAAATGGTGAAAAAGCCGACCTTGATACAGTCATTCACGCTGGCGATCATATAGCTATCATTCCTGGACAAAATGGAACTACGCCAACGGTCCGGCTAAACGAAATCGTAACCGCTGAACCTGAATATACTATTTATATAAATGGCCGTGAAAAACATATTCAGCAGCGAATAACCATAAATGGCAATGAAGCTAGCCCTGAGCAATTGTTAGCTGATGGCGATACTATCGAATATCGAACATTTAAAAGCCTTGGTGAAGCATTACTAGCAGCAGGTTATCCGCCGACTGGTCGCAAAATTCATTATACCCTAAATGGCAGTGCAGCCTCCTTTAACTGCACCCCAGAAATACTTTTAAATGATGCTCCGACCAGTATCTCGATGCCAATTCACGAAGGTGATCATATTGAATACATTGCTGATGATGAACCACGGCTTAGCGATATTTTAAATATCAGTGACGCAGATACCAATATTGTTATTTTCTATGATAATCAAGAATATGCTATCCCCGCAGCTAGTATTGAGCTTATGGTCAACGGACGGACGGCTAGTCCGGGCACCCTCATAGGTGATGGTGCTGATATCACTTATAAAAAAACTGAACGCCAGGCTACTACCGTAAGCGAAGCTTTGGCAGCCGTTAACTTTCAGCCGCCAGCTGCTAACAGCCGCATGACTTTCACCATTCTCGTCAATGGACAATCAGTAGAATTTACTAGTCCAATAAAAAATGGTGACATTCTCGAAGTAAAGCTGACGCCGCTCGATAAACCAGCTGCTCCCATAGAAAATGAACCCGCACCGCAAGAAGCCGCCAAACCGCACCTATCTATTGCTGATTTTATCCGTCATGATTAATGCGCTTAGCAAAAATTTTGCTTGCATTTACTCGTAAAAAACGGTATCATAGTAACATGTGTCAACGCACATGTAGTTTTGTGAAATAAATCCATTCAGCATCAACCCATTGCATGGATTTCACTAACAGTAATACGGATTGTTCCGGAGGTGAAAATCAACATGGCAGTTCCAAAGCGTAAAATGTCAAAAGCTCGTCGTGATCAGCGTCGTGCTAATTGGAAACTCGAAGCTCCTGGCTTCGTAGCTTGCCCACAGTGTCACGAGCCAAAATTGCCACATCATGTATGCCTCGAATGCGGTTACTATGATGGCAAAGAAGTTATCAAAGCTGCTGAATAATGCAGTTAAAAATAGCAGGACAAAATGTCCTGCTATTTTTTATTGCTGTTTTTTATTTAGTAAGCAAATCGGTTACTGCACAGCCCATCATCTTTAACGAATATCCCAAGGCTTTTTCATCAAAATCAAAATGCGAATCATGATGACCAGCCGCTAGATCAGCACCTATCATCATATAAGCAGCTTCACCGCCATGCGACTGTACTCGTTCCATAAAATAAGAGAAATCCTCACTCGCACCAAACGGGCACTCGCCAACAACTTCCTTAAATATCCCTAATTCATTAGCTTCTTGTTCGAGGAAAGCCGCCAGTTTTAGCGAATTGCTGCCGCCGGCAGCACCGCCTACCTTCTTTACAGCCACAGTTACATCATACATAAGTGCCGCTGCCTTTATAATGCGCTCAGCTTCTTTTTCCATATAAGCATTTATTTCACTAGTCGCACCACGAGTTTCCAGTGAAAGCAACGCCTTATCACCAATTACATTGCGGCCACTGCCAGCATCAAGCCGACCAACATTTATCCTTGATGCACCAGCCGAATGGCGTGCTATGGCATGAAGATTTAACGCTGCACAGGCTGCTGCCAGCAACGCATTTTTGCCTTGCTCTGGAGCAGCTCCGGCATGAGCTGGCACGCCTTTAAAATAAGCATCATACTTACTAGTTGCTAAAAATCCAGTAACGTTACAGGCAACGCTTCCCGTATGCCTCATCTTAAAGCCAAAATGTGCGCCTAGCATATAATCAACATCATCAACAATGCCGCTATTTACCATCGCCTGTGCCCCGCGCACCCCCTCTTCAGCCGGCTGGAAGCACAACTTTATCGTTCCTTTTAGCTCACCTTTCAGTTCCGCCAATATTTTAGCTAAAGCAAGACCAACTGTAGTATGACCATCATGACCGCAAGCATGCATAGCACCAGCATGACAGGAAGCAAACCCTTCCTTATTAGCCTTATGCTCGGCTTCCGCCGTTTCCTGCACATCATTAGAATCCATATCAAAACGAATGCCAACTACTGGACCATCGGCACTAAAGTGCATAACACCAAGAACCCCTGTAAGACCACCTGTCATCTTTTCTACCCAAGTTTTATCCGCACCTTCAGCAATTGCCCTTGCCTGCTCAGCTTTCAATTTGTCTTCACTCGGCGTCCCCATCATTGAAGCTTCGTCTATTACAGCCTTTCCTGTACTTACTTCATAGCCAAGCTCTTGCAGGGCAGCTGCCACTTTAGCGGCCGTGCGAAATTCCGTCCAGCCTGGTTCCGGATGCTGATGCAAATCACGCCGGCACTTTACCATATCAGACTGCATCTCATCAGCTAATTTGATAATTTTTTCTTTTAAATTTGTACTCATATAAATTCTCCCATTTCCTATACAAAAAGGGCGCTTAAGCTAGCGCCCCCCCCAATCAGAATAACAAAACAATCATACCAACCGTTAAAGCACCGAGCATTGGAATAGCATTACGCTTCGTAATCTCCATCGGATTGATACCAGCAATACCAGCACAAATTATTGTAGCACCGGCTATCGGCGACATAGTACGACCAAGCGTTCCACCTAATGTTGCCATGCTGCCCATCTGAACCTCTGTCATACCAAACTGCTGCGCATAAGGTGTAATAGCTTCATTGAATGCAAACGTTGCACCATCACCGCTGCCGGTTAGAAGACCAAGCAGGAACGGTCCAAAAGCTGCGCAAATTTTTACAATACCAGGATTGTTAAGCATTTCATTGATGAAAAGCTTAACCAACCCAATGGTCGTAAGACCAGAAACAAATACACCAGCTGAAATTATAATACCAATAATCTTGCCATACGCTGTTCCCATGCCTTCAAAGAATGCATCACTAATCTCTCTTGGATTCATCCGCGTTACTAGTATCGTCAAAACCGTACCAATAATCATAGCCTGCGGCACGCCCATCTTAAAAATAGGTACTACCTGAGTTGAACCTAAGATAAGAATTAAAATCGGAATTATTGGCATAAGTGCATAAATATAATTTATTTTAAAATTGGCATCTATCTCCAGGTTCTCCGCAACATGGCCCTTATCTTCTTTCAAGAAGTGCGCTATCACAGTTATAAGAATAGTTGCTACGACCAAGGAAGCTAAATTGGCTTTGTAATGAAAGGCAATAACGTCCATAACATCACAGCCAGCAATCTTCGCCACAAATGGATTGTGTGCCAGCCCCGGATTCAGCATACTGCCATAAGTACCGCATTTAACAGCAGCTGCGGCTAACGGAGCAGCTACCCCGGAAGCCATCAAAAGCGGAATAAAAATCGCACCAGCCGCAGCCGCCGTACCAGCGGCGCTAGGCAACGCAATATTTACCAAATACGTTCCAATAACTACTCCTGGAATCAAGAACAACCGAAATCTGGCAATAACATTAGCCATAGCATTGATTAAATGTTTATCACAATGCGTATAGCGAACAGCCATAGCAAAACCCATAACCGAGCAGGCTGCCTGAATAAGTCCGCTATTGGTCATGCTTTTAGCAAAAGCATTAAGCGGTGCCATTGGTGCACCACCAATAATGGCCATTAAAAGACCGGCTCCAATCAAAACTACGCGGGCGTCATAACCCTTGAGCATGGCATATATAACCGCACAAACGATTATAATTCCCATACCATACATAATTTCTAACATTAAAAAACCACCTTTCCCATTTCCATAAACGCTAGCAATCATAAAATAAATTTTTACACACTGATTATAAAATTTTATAACAATAACGTCAACTGTAAAAGTAAAACTATTTCCATATTTCATAAACTTTCTATATTTTAAGCATTATTATTCATTTTTTGCACAAATATTGCTGTTTGCAGAGGTTTGACTTACAATTAAATCGGTAGTATCGTTTCTTAAACATAGGAGTGAATTTTATGATATCAACAGCAAGATTAACTAAGCAATTAGATGATTTAAGTAAAATAACCAGTCCTGGTCAAGGGATAACCAGACTAGCCTTTAGCGATAGTGACTGGCAAGGACGTCAATATATTATTAATTTAATGCAGACAGCTGGTCTTAGTATTCGCATCGATGCTTTTGGTAATGTCATTGGTCACTATGCTGGCCAAGATGAAAATTTGCCAGCTATTATGTTTGGTTCCCATGGCGACAGCGTGCCTAATGGTGGCAACTACGATGGTATCGTTGGTATTTTAGCTGCCATCGAAACCATCCGCAGTATGAAAGAAGATAATTTTATCCCTGAGCATCCGCTAGAAGTAGTTTTATTTATGTGTGAGGAATCAAGCCGCTTTTCAGCAGCGACCCTTGGCAGCCGCGCTATGCGCGGTGAGCTTTCCTTAGACGATTTAAATATGTTGCATGATAAAGAAGGTAACACCTTATTTAATGTACTGAAAGCCCGCCAGCTAAATCCTGAAAATATTGCTAATGCCACCTATACCAAACCCTTAAAAGCTTTTCTCGAGGTTCATATTGAGCAGGGCAAGGTATTAGAACATGCTCATGATAAGATAGGCGTTGTAACCGGCATTGCTGCTCCAACCCGTTTTATCTGTCATCTGCATGGCAAGGCTGATCACAGTGGTGCTACCCCCATGCACCTTCGTCACGACGGGCTCTGTGCAGCTGCGGAAATAATATTAGCAGTTGAGGAACAGGCCCGCGAATACAAAGAAGCACCAGTAGTTGGCACAGTAGGTATAGCTGAGGTACAGCCTGGGGTTATGAATGTTATTCCTGGCGAAGTTCATATCGGTATTGATATACGAAGCATCTCCAGCAAAGCTAAAAAATTTGTAGCTGATCAAATTCATTATACTATTGAAGATGTAGCTGCTCGCCGAGGTATCACCTTTGATATTGAAGAAATCAGTAATGAAACTCCAGCGGTAATGAATCCACAATTAGTGCGGTTACTATCAGATATCTGTGAACATAACCATATAAAATATCAGCAAATGCCAAGTGGTGCTGGTCACGACAGTATGCATTGGGCTAATTACGCCCCAACTGGCATGATATTTATTCCTTGCAAGGATGGTATCAGTCACAACCCAGCAGAAACTGCTGCTATCGAAGATATTGTAACTGGCACAACAATTCTCGAAAAAGCCGTCCGTAAATTAGCCAGTTCTATTGAATAATCATTTTATTTTTCTTTACAAAACAATAGCTGCTGTGCTATAATATTTCTGTTCTTTGATGTACATGGAGAGGTGTCCGAGTGGTCGAAGGTGCTTGACTCGAAATCAAGTGTGGTTAATAGCCACCGTGGGTTCGAATCCCACCCTCTCTGCCATTGAGATTTTTTTACACTTTATCTTACTATTAGACTGTACACCATTTAATGGCAAGATAAAGCATTTTAGAAAAGCAGTATCTAGCTAGTTCTAGGTACTGCTTTTTTTGTGTCCTCAGATTTTGATTTTAAACGGCTTTTTGTTACATAATTGACAGCTTGACAGCAAACATATAACATTAATATAATATTAATGTTATATCTACTATGCATCAGGAGGTTAGATTAATGGCTTTATTTAACTCATTAATTAATGACATTAACACTTTTCTTTGGTCCTATATTCTTATTGTCCTATTAATTGGCTGTGGACTGTATTTTACCATATCAACCCGTTTGGTTCAGTTACGTCTGCTGCCTGAAATGCTTCGTGTACTCACCGATGGCATTGGATACCGCCCTGAAGACAATGCCATTAGTTCCTTTCAGGCTTTTTGCATCAGCACTGCTTCCCGTGTAGGCGTTGGCAACATTGCTGGTGTCGCTATTGCTATTGTTACAGGCGGACCAGGCGCCGTATTTTGGATGTGGGTTATCGCTTTTATCGGCTGTGCTACCGGTTTTATTGAAAGCACCCTTGCTCAAATTTACAAACTGCCTCGCAACAATGGTACCTTTCACGGCAGTTTGTAAATTTGAGC
>OIYF01000584.1_pt1 | contig 13242 bp, 9 predicted proteins | sample 1587971 | NCBI WGS metagenome assembly OIYF01 (sample SAMN03283248) | human gut metagenome | biome: human-associated habitat; material: feces | host: Homo sapiens | place: Peru | collected 2012 | reverse complement strand
GTGGACGTCTCTGAGCAGGAGATAGAGCAGGCACGCAGGGAAATCTATGATGACAGAATCTATGACGACTGGCACTATTCCGGCCCCATTCTGCCCATCGACAAGCTGACCCGTTTCAGTGATTGCACCATGATGCTGGAAGGCGTCATCAACGACATCATCAGCATCCAGGAGCAACTCTCACGGGATTCAGATTTCTCTCATGATTCAGATTCTTCGCATGATTCAGATTCCGCTGAAGCCGATAAGAACCCTCTTGATGCCGATTCCCGGTCGTCGCTGGAGGCAGAGCTGCGCGACAACCTGGAAGAGGCTAGGGAGCGGCTCAGCAGCTTCATGGAAATACAGCGAAGCGATTATTCGCGCGAGATGACGCAGACGAGAAACCGCATTCTCAACAACCTCGACCTCATAGACGATGAGGAAATCCATCGCATGGGCGAGCAACTGTATACGGAGATGGGATTCATCACCAGTTCGGCTTACCGCGAGCGTGCGGCCTATTCTTTCTTCGTAGAGGCCCCGAATGCCATCAAGAAGAAGCAGACGGGCACCTATGATTATAAAGACCAGCTGGACGCCATAGAACAGCAGCTGCACGCCTTCCCTCACAATCTCTACCCAACATTCAAGGCCGACCCGGTAGATTTCCTCCGTCAGGTGTTCTATAAGCGTGTGCCAAGAAAGAAGATGCTCCAGCTGCTCTCGGGCATCGTGCTGATGATTATGAACGGCAGGGTGAACGATGTGAAGCAGTGGGGCAAGCACGGCAACGAGGAGGCGCTGCTGGCGATGAAGGCGATGAAGGCGGTGGGTGCCAAGCCTTCGAACGAAGTGAAGAAAGAAAAATTCATGGAACTGGTTGATTTGGTAATTCCGAAGATAGCGGTTTATAAGAAAAACGGCTGTCCTGAATTGCTGGTGAAAAAGCAATCCGACTGGTTCCCTGTGTTCCGACTCTTAAACGGGTGGGGGCTATTCGATATGGGAGCTCCTACAGCCTTCTGCAAACATCTGGCCCACCTGTATGAAAAACTACCTCCGGAGAATACGGAGCGTGCTCCGCTCTGCAAATGGAAGGATCTTGCGCAGGTGAAATCTGCACCTTTCGAATATGCGGCTCTGGAGTGGTGGAAACTTGATTCAGATAAGTTGGGCTCGGTAAGCAAGGAAAGATTCAATCGTTATTGCGATATTGTGAATGCTTTCAAGAAGATTTTGGGCGCAACAGCCTTTTTGGAGAATGTGGACTTGAAGGAAATCTTGCCGAAACAGGTGGATAAGGAAGTGCCAGACTCGGACACCAAGAATGATGACGAGATGACGGCGGAAGATGGTAGCTAGCGGGGTATATTAATACCTCGCTTATACCCCTCTTATACCCTTTGTTTATTCTTTTATACCTTTTTATACCCCTCTTTATACCCCTGCTTTTTTGCTCGAGTAAACTCTTGCAGATGTCACTTTTTTTTATTATCTTTGCACCGCTTTTCAAAATGGAAGGCGGCAGGTTTCTGCAAAGAGCCTGTCTAATAACTGCTAAAAAATAAAATGTGTAATGAAAGAAAACAAACCAATGACATTTGCTGAATGCAAGCAACTCAGCAGCCGCATCATCGCAATGAACCCTAACCGCAGAGCGAACATGGGACAGATTTCATCCCATCTCCTCGATTACTACACCGAGCTTACCAAGCAGCCTTGGCTCGCACAGCTCGTTGGTCAGATTCGTGACCTCACCGCCCAGCAGAACCGGATGAAGCAGCAGGTGGCTGATGCAGTAGATGCTGCGCAGTTTGAGAACGAGGATGAACTCGCCTTCGCCATCATCAAGAAGCAGGAGGAGATGAAGGCAGGCGAGGCTTACCAGCAGCTCGACCGCAAGATTACTGACCTCAAGAAGCAGCTGCCTTTCCGCTCGCCTCACTACTTCCACTTCCTCGAAGACCATCGCGCCCAGAAATTCATCGACCCGGAGGCCTTCACTTTCCAGACAACCGTAGATATTGATAACCCTGAGGAGGTTGAGCCGGCGGTGAAGAACGCCCTTCTGCTGAACGGAATGTTTGATGAGCCTACAGAGAAGCTCTTCAGAGAGAAAATCTTCTCAGCCGAAGACATCGAGCTCTGGAAGGGAAAGGTGCTCCACATCGAGCGCTCAGCCCGCAACAAGGCCCACATCGACATCCGCATCCCGGTAGGAATGACCATCGCTGAGGCTCAGAGTGCCTTCTGCAAACTCATCCACGCCACCGAAGACCCTAGCTGCGTAACCCCGGAGCGCATTATCTTCATCACCGATGCGGCAAGCCAGATTTATACTGCCAATGACTGGTATAAGCGCCTGGATAAGGAGGCTGTGGCTGAATACCGTGAGGCTTACCGCAAGAGAGGACTGGATATTGACGGACGTACGATGGATGTAGACTTCGAACCTATAGAGAGCGAGGAGGAGAAGGCGAGAAGGGTTGCCAATGCCGTGCAGTATGAGCAGACCTACGACGGTGTTCCTTACGAGGAGATTACCAAGGCGCTGGTAGAGCTGATGGGCGGCGCTCCTGCCCATGGCAACCGCAACAATTTTATTTATCGCGAAGCCTGCCTGCTGAGATACATCTGTAATAGTGAGGCGGCTTGGATCAAGCAGGTAATTGAAACCTTCGGAGAAGACGAGGCGAAGGTGTTCGCCACCGTAGAGAATGCCTGCAAGGTGGCACAATCTACCGTGATTCCAGACATGGTGAAGTTGGCAGTAGAGACTGCCCGCAAGAATCATCTTGCCAAGCAGGCCACCGAGAAGGCGGGAATCTATGCCGATGTTCCTCCTCAGTTGCCAGCCAAGCTTCCTAAGCTCATCAAACTGCTCACCAGCAAGGTTCCAGCCGATTTCAAGGCGGCTGTGGCAATGGCGGTCTTCCCTCCGCTTGCCGCTCATCTCAAGGGCGTAACCTTCCGCTACATCGACAATCAGGTGCATGAGGCGGCGATGATGAATCTGCTCGTAGCTCCTATGTCGACAGGCAAATCGACGGTAAACGGACCTATCGACTGCATCATCGAAGACCTGGTGCAGATGGACAAGGTGAACCGTCAGAAGGAGCAGGAATGGAAGGACGAGGTGAACACCATGGGCGACAACAAGAAGAAGCCTGTGCGCCCGGAAGACATCTGCATCCGCATCGTTTCGCCCGACCTTACCCGCGCTGCCTACATCCAGCGCCTCGACGATGTGCAGAAGGCTGGCGATGCTTATCTCTACTGCAAGATGGACGAGGTAGACATGCTCAGGAAGTTTAACGACCCTAGCCAGCTGATTCGTCTCTGCTGGGACAATTCAGAGGATGGTCAGGAGCGAGTAGGAACCAAGAGCGTTACAGCCCGCGTAAAGACCCGTTTCAACTGGAACGCTTCGAGCACCATTGCCGTTACGCAGAAGTTCTTCTCGGTTCGTGAGGTGGCTGATGGAGCCGTGAGCCGCCTGTCGCTTGCCACCATCTTCCGTTCAGAGTTTGATCCTTGTCCGGTTGTTGGAAATTATGATGCGCAGTTCAAGTCGCAGCTTTCTCCTTACATCCAGCAGCTGAATGCAGCCAGCGGTTTCAAGGAGTGCCGTAAGGCTCGCCAGCTTATCGAGCGCCTGGAGAATGAGATAATGGAGATGGCTCAGTTGGCTTACAACAAGCCTTACGCCGAGTTTGCCAAGCGTGGTCTGGCGAATGGTTTCCGCCGCGCAATGGTGCTTTATCTGGCGAATGGCGAGAAGTGGGAGAAGGCGATGGAGGATTTCATCGTATGGAGCGTGAAGTATGATCTGTGGTGTAAGATGCGTTTCTTCGGCAATCAGATGCAGGAGGCAATAGATGCAGACAGCCGCTCTGTGTATCATACTCCCGGTGTGAGCAATCTTCTTCTCTATGTTCATGACACCTTTGATAAGACAGAGATTCAGAACATCTGTCAGGTTCATGGCACCAAGACGAAGCTTGCCATCCTGCTGTGCAACTGGAAGAAGCGTGGCTTCATCATGAAGAACGAGGACGGCACCTTCACCAAGACTGCCCGTTTCATCGCCAAGTACGGGCACTATGGAACGCCAGGAGTGGCTGCGTAGCGGTGATAAAGGAGTGGGCGTGGTGAAATGCCACGCCCCTCACGTTTTTAGCAGCACGCCCTGAAAGGGCTGAAGCTCCTAGCCCAGGGCACCGCCCTGGGTAATAATGGCAGCACGCCTGTCGCCCTGAAAGGGCAAAAGCTTTAAAATAGCCCGTTTTTGTAATGAGAATGTAAATGTTCTTGACCTTAATCAAGAAAAAAGGGCTTTTTGAAACATTTCTCCTAAAATATTTGTGTGCGCACACAAAAAGTTGTACCTTTGCACCAGAAAAAGAAAAAAGGATAAAAGATTGATTCAGTAAGGATAACTTATGAAATCGATTCGAGACAAGTTTGAGGCCGGTTCGGAACCTGGTTCTGAGATTCGGACGAAGACTTCTGGAAAATCTCGAAGAGACTGATTAAGAGGTTAAAAGAAAGGAAAAAGATTATGGCAATGTTCGGGATAATGACAGTAGCAGTAGTAGCATTCGCAGTAGTTGCTTGCGCAGGTATGAACCTCGGAATGAACTGCGGCAAATAAGCTACGAAGCTAAGAGAGCATAGAAATCCTCCTTCGGGAGGTAAGAAATAAAGAGAGTTAAGATTTTGTTAGGTAAAACAACAAGATTGTATATTTAAGATAACAAATTTAAGAAAGGAAAAGATTATGTTAGTATTAGGAATGATTTTCGCAGTAGTTGTTGCATGTGTAGCTGAAGTTGGTGCTATTAGCAACAAGTTGGCTTAATCGGAAATTAGCCATGCGAAGGGCTCCAAAAGAGCCGAGATTAAAAAATGGCTGGCAGCAATGCACAGCTGAGTAAAAACAGTAGGGAGCCGAAGGGGCTTCCGAAATCAGAGAGGAGAGTAAAAACTCCTTTTCATTTGAAATTCATACTGTCCCCTGAGAGTTTTCGTGATAAATTCTGATTGGGGATTTCATATATAGATTGTTAAGAATTCGTTTTAGGTTTTATAGATTTTCATTTTAGGTTTTTAGGTTTAAGTTTTTAGGTTAATTGTTAGTTGTTTTTAAGAAAAAAGCAGTTTTTAATTCATTAAATTACGAAGGCAACAACGAGGGAAGTCGCATGACGACCCAAGTTGTTGCCTTCTTTATTTTCTTATTACTTGAGCTATTTGTCTGAAAATCAACATTATCTGAAAATCAGCGTGGTGAGCCTGTCTTTATCAAACAACTCCTGAGCCACGGCCTGTATCTGTTCGGCAGTAATCTCATCCACCTGCTCGTAGAGTCGGTCTACATTCTTCTCCCAGCCATAGTGAAGGAAGCTCTTGCCGAAGTCGAGGGCAAAGTTCTCGCGGTTGTCGCAAGCCACGCCTACCTGTCCTTTTATCTGCTTCTTGGCGGCCTTGAGCTGCGCCTCGCTCAGCGGTTTCTGCATGAACTTATCCAGTTCCTTGCGAACCAGGCGGAGGCAGCGCTTCACGTCGTGCTCATCGCAGCCGAAATAAATGCTCCAAATGCCCGTATCGCCATAAGCCACCATCGTACTCTCTACGGTGTAAACCAGTCCGTTGTGCTCGCGCAGGGCTAGGTTCAGCTTGGCGTTCATTCCCGGTCCGCCCAGCATATTATTAAGCAGATAGAGCGGCATTCTGCGGCTGTTGTTCACATCGTAAGCGCGGGTTCCAATCATCACATGAGCCTGATGCGTATTCTTCTGCATCACAATCGTCTGCCCGGCAATCTCTTCTCCCACAGATGGATAATTTTCTTGCCCCACAGATGGATAATTTTCTTCTCCCACAGATGGATAATTTTTAGGTCCCACAGATTTCACAGATGACACAGATTTTTTTTCAGCAATAAAATTTTTATCCCCTGAAATCTGTGTAATCTGTGTAATCTGTGGGAGATTTTCTTCAGCAATAGAATTCTCATTCCATGAGATCTGTGTAATCTGTGAAATCTGTGGGAGCTTTTCCTCAGCAAGGTTGACCACAGATTCATCATCTGCGAGCGCCCTCTGAAGAAGTCTTACCAGCTTCTTGAAGTCAATATCTCCGTATGCGAAGAATATCGCATTATCCGGCCGGTAAAGCTTTCTTGTAAAGCGCAATGCATCCTCTGTAGTAAAGCGGCGAACCTGCTCGGCTGTGCCCAGAATATTGTGGCCCAGCGGCGAACCCTTGAAGATGATATTTTCGAATTCATCATAAATCAGTTCGGCAGGAGAATCGTTGTAACTCTCTATCTCATCGCAGATTACCTCTACCTCCTTGTCGATTTCCGCTTGCGGATAAACCGAATGGAAAACGATGTCGGTGAGCAGATCTACGGCTCTTGCGATGTGCTCCTTGAGGATGGCGGAGTAATAAACCGTGCCCTCCTTGTTGGTGTAGGCGTTCAGGTCGCCTCCCACGCTCTCCAGACAGTTGAGAATGTGCCACGCCTTGCGGCGCTCTGTGCCCTTGAAAGTAACGTGCTCGCAGAAGTGGGCAAGTCCTTCTTCGCCCGGCTCCTCGTTTCGGGTGCCGGCGTTAATCTGGTAACCGCAATACACCACCTTGCTGTCTGAAGGCAGGTGGATGATGCGGAGTCCATTATCGAGTGTATAAGTATTGTATTTCATTTCAAGGTGCAAAGTTACACTGAAAATGTAATTTATCCAAAAAAATAGTCATTTATTTTGCATTATCGCCAAAAAGACTTATCTTTGCTCCCAAAAAATAAATATAGACATCAAAAAACAATGCGCAAAGTAATAGGAATAGGAGAAACCGTGCTTGACATCATCTTCAAGGGCGGCAAGCCGATAGAGGCAGTACCGGGTGGCTCATCATTCAATGCAGTCATCTCGTTGGGGCGTGCGGGCGTAAATGCTTCGTTTATCAGCGAGGCGGGCAACGACCGCATAGGAGAGTATGTGATTCAGTTTTTGAGAGATAATGGAGTGAATGCTGATAATGTGAGCATCTTCCCGGAATCGAAGTCGCCGCTCTCGCTGGCTTTCCTCGACGAGAACAACAATGCCGACTACATCTTCTACAAGGATCATCCTCACGACCAGCTGGAGTTTGCCACACCGGAAATCAATCCTGGCGACATCGTGCTCTTCGGTTCGTTCTTCGCGCTGAATCCTGTGGTCCGTCCTCAGGTTGCCGGCTTCTTGGAGTATGCGAAGGAGCACGGCGCCATTCTTTATTACGACATCAACTTCCGTGCTTCTCATCAGAACGAAATCATGAAGATTACGCCTAATCTGATAGAGAACCTGGAGATGGCTGATTTCGTACGCGGAAGCCACGAGGACTTTGGAATCCTCTACAAGAAACCGGAGGCAGATAAGGTTTATAATGCCGAAATCAGTTTCTACTGCAAGAAGTTTATCTGCACTCAGGGCGCTGAGCCTGTAGAGGTTCGTGCCGAGAACGGCTTTGCCAAGAGTTATCCTTCGGAGAAGATGAAACCGGTGAGCACTATCGGAGCCGGCGATAATTTCAATGCCGGTTTCGTTTTCGGACTGATCAAGGATGGAATCACCCGCGAGGACATCGACCGCGGCTTATCTGAGGCGCAATGGGACAGTCTCCTTGTTTCGGCTCAAGAATTCTCCACCGAATGCTGCAAGGACATCTACAATTATGTTTCCAAGGAATTCGGAGAAGAAAAGAAGAAGGAATTATAAAAATATAAAAGATATGACAGAAATTACAAACAAGATTTATTACGTAGGCGTAAACGACCGCAACAAGCATCGTTTTGAGGGCCTCTGGCCTTTGCCTAACGGAGTGAGCTACAACTCTTATATCATTGACGATGAGAAGGTAGCGCTGGTAGATACTGTAGAGGTAGATTTCTTCACCCAGTTCCTCGAGAACATTCACGAGGTGATTGGCGACCGCGAAATCGATTACCTCATCATCAACCACATGGAACCTGACCACAGCGGCTCCATCGCCCTCATCAAGAAATATTACCCTAACATCAAGATTGTGGGCAACAAGAAGACCCTGGGAATGCTCGAAGGCTTCTACGGCGTAACAGATGACGTGGTAGAGGTGAAGAATGGCGAAACCCTTTCATTGGGCAACCACGAGCTGAGTTTTGTTCTCATCCCTATGGTTCACTGGCCAGAGACCATGGTAACGCTCGATGCAAAGAACAAGGTGCTCTTCTCGGGTGATGCGTTCGGTTGCTTCGGTGCGCTGAACGGCGGAATCATCGATACGGAAATCAACTGCGAGACTTTCTGGCTGGAGATGGTTCGCTACTACTCAAACATTGTGGGTAAGTATGGAATCCCTGTTCAGAATGCCTTGAAGAAGTTGGCTGGCGTGGAGCTGGATTACATCTGCTCAACCCATGGTCCGGTTTGGCACGAGCATATTGAGAAGGTAATCGGCATGTATGATAAGATGTCGAAGTACGAGACAGAGCCAGGCCTCGTTATCTGCTACGGCACCATGTACGGCAACACCGAGCGCATGGCTGAAATCATCGCCCGTGCGGCAAGCAAGGCTGGCGTGAAGAACATCGTAATGTACAACATCTCGAAGACTCACCACAGCTACATCCTGCGCGACATCTTCCGCTACAAGGGCCTTATCGTGGGTGCTCCAACCTACAATGCCGGTCTTTATCACGAGATGGAGGTTCTCCTCTCCGAGCTTGCCAATAAGGACGTCAAGAACCACCTCCTCGGTTGGTACGGTTCTCATTGCTGGGCAAGCAAGGCAGTAGCAAAGATTCAGGAGTGGAACGAAACCAAGCTCCACTATGAGCCAGTAGGCGAGCCTGTAGATATGAAGCAGGCGATTACTCCAGAGGTCAAGGCGCAGTGCGAGGCGCTGGGTAAGGCGATGGCCGAGAAGCTGCTGGCGGAATAATTTTGGCAAATTATTGAAGCCGCAGAATAAAGTTTAAGGGCGGAAGAACAACTGGGGTTAACAGAGTTAACAGTTAACAGTTGTTTTTCCGCCCTTTCTTTATTTGAATACTCCGTTTTATAGCTTCTAATCCTAATTAATATTAAAAATGTGCAAGTTTGCCACTTTTTGATATGAAAAATGTGTATTTTTGCCGAAAAATCATATTAACGAAGAAATTATGGCAGAAATACAAAGAGAAATACTAGATAAATTGAAGGCGTGGAAGGAGAATCCGCGTCGCAAACCATTGGTGTTGCAGGGCGCACGCCAGGTAGGTAAGTCGTGGGCATTGAAGAAGTTTGGCAGGGAATGTTTTGAGGATATGGTTTACATCAACTTCGATACGATGCCAGCCGTGAAGGAGGATTTTAAACGTACCAAGGAGCCTTTGAAACTCATTAAATCGATGGAGCTGATGACGGGGAAGAAAATTATCCCAACTTCCACTCTGATTGTTCTTGATGAGATTCAGGAATGCAATGAAGCATTGAATAGCTTGAAGTATTTCTGTGAGGATGCTCCGGAGTATGCTGTTGTGTGCGCAGGTTCACTCCTGGGTGTGGCTCTTAATCGTACAGGAGCGTCTTTTCCCGTGGGTAAGGTGGATTTCATGACGCTTTATCCCGTATCGTTTGCTGAATATCTGAGGGCGGCAGATGCTCAGCTCTATCATTCTTATCAGATGATAGACGAGGTGATGGCTGTGCCCGAGGTGTTGCACCAGCAGCTGATAGATGCTTACAAGTTGTATCTTGTGTTAGGCGGAATGCCCGAGGCGGTAAGTGCCTACATCGACACTCGTTCGTGGGCGGAAGTAAAGGTGGTTCAGGATGCTATCCTCCAGTCTTATTCCCTTGATTTTGCCAAGCACATCAGCAACAAGGATATTCCACGTGTGTTTCAGGTTTGGGGCAATTTGCAGAATCAGCTGGCTCGTGAGGACAAGAAGTTCCGTTATGCTGATGTTCAGAAAGGGGCTAGGGCGCGTGAGTATGAGGGAGCCATCGAATGGTTGTGTCTGGCTGGATTAGTGCATCGGGTTTCGGCGATAGAAACTCCTCGCTTGCCGCTCTCTGCCTATAAGAAAGACAATGCCTTCAAGCTTTATCTCAATGATGTGGGCTTATTGGGGCGCAAGTTTGATTTGGATGCTACTACGGTATTGATGGGCGACAATCTCTTTACGGAGTTCAAAGGAGTGATGGCAGAAAACTATGTTCTGCAGGCTTTGGTTCGCCAGTATGGCAGTCAGCATTATTATTGGACTTCTGGCAATACGGCAGAAGTGGAGTTCCTGTTGCAGGATGCTGGTAAAATCATACCTATTGAGGTGAAGGCTGATAAGAATGTCACGGCGAAGAGCCTGGCGTATTATCGTAAGCAATATCTCCCTAAACTATCAATTCGTCTTTCTGCTCTTAACATGAGGAAGGACGATGATTTGCTCAATCTTCCATTATATCTGGTTGATAAATTGAAAATGTTTGTAGAGAAAATGGCGTTTAATGAATAATTGAAATCTATCCATACTCTTTGTATGGAATTTTGTGTTAGTGCAAATTAAGCATGTTTCAACATGCTTAATTTGCAAATCTTGTTTTTGTAGTTGATATACAAAAAGTTGTTTCTATCCCTCGCAGAGCTTTGTCAGCTCTTCCAGGTTATCCACAACTTCTATCACATCTCGCCAATCACCACGAATCATGCTTTTCTCTGCCATATCGTCCAAAAGGGCGATGGTGGAGTTCCAGAAGCCTTTCATGTTGTAGAGAATCACCATCTTGTGATGGTAGCCGATGGTGTGGGCGGCAGCGATGGTGAAGATTTCATCCAGGGTGCCGACGCCGCCAGGAAGGGCTACGAAGATGTCGCTCTGGGTAAGCATCAGGTCCTTGCGGTCGCTGAGATTATCACACGGAATCTCAATGTCGAGGTCTGGGAAGGTTCTTCCTCCTCGTTCTACAAGCGTAGGAACCACACCGATGGTTCTGCCGCCATTCGCCTTTACTGCCTTGCCGATGCAATCCATCAGACCAGAGTTGCAGCCGCCGAAAACCAGATCGTGGCCGTTCTCTGCCATCCACTTTCCCATCTCTTCAGTCAATGTGAAGAAGTCGGGGTCGATATTCTTATTTGCTGAACAAAAAACTGCTATTTTCATATTGCTTTATCTTCTATTTGATGATGTTTTATCTGTTGTTATGAATGTTTTAGGCAAAGGTACGCAAAAATATCGAGATTATTGGGCTCTTTTTGCGGATAATTTCTTAATTTTGCAAACAATAACTAATCTTATAAACAGGAAGAAAGATTTCTAACAAAACAAGACAAGAGAATGAAAAGGATTATCGCATATAGTATTATTGCATTGTTGCAGGTGTCGGTGGCGTTTGCTCAGACCTCTGTGTCGCTTGCAAAAACCTCTCCGAAGCCGAAGCTTCAGAAGCGGGAGAAGTATGAATGGCAGGGAGAGATTCCTACCTATGTAGAAACGCTGAAGAAGGAACTGACCTATCCGATGGCTTGGGGAAACAGTCCGATTAAGAACTTCAAGAAGTGGAAGAAGGCGGCAAGGGCGAAGGTGTTTGAATGCATGATGACGCCTCCGAAGGCGGCTGCGGCTTGGGATAGGAGCAGAGAGACGGATATAAGGCGCAGAAAATCGCCTTCAATATCAACGCCTATTCCCGTATTACGGCTTATCTCCTGATTCCAGATGGCAAGGGACCATTCCCAACAGTCAATGCGCTTCATGATCATGGCGCTCATCTCTTTATCGGAAAGGAGAAGATGATTCGCCCTTTCTTTACTCCGGAAGAGAAAGATTCTCCTGAGAAGCAGGCGCTCTGTCAGGAGATTCTGGATGATGCAGATGCGTGGGCAAAGCAACTTTACGATAATCAGTATGTGGGCGATTATCTGGCGAAACATGGCTACGTGGTCTTTTCGGCAGATGCGCCGATGTGGGGAGAAAGAGGCAGAAAGGAGGGCGTGGACAGAAACAAATACGACCTGATAGCCGGCAACATGATGATGCTGGGTAGAGACCTCTCTGCCTTCATGACTTACGATGATATTTCCAGCACCGAGTTCCTGGCTTCGCTGCCGATGGTGGATGCGAAGCGTATCGGATGCGTGGGCTGTTCGATGGGAGCCTATCGCTCGTGGATGCTCTCGGCTTTGTCGGATAGAATCAAGGTGGGTGCTTCCATCTGCTGGATGATTACCACGGATGCTCAACTTACCAGGCGTTTTGGCAGAAAGGAGAATGGTGGTTTTGCAAATTGCTTTCCTGGATTGCGCCAGTATCTCGATTATCCCCATATCGCTTCCCTCGCCTGTCCGAAACCGATGCTCTTCATCAACGGCACAAAAGACAAGCTTTTCCCAGTGCCCGGCGTAAAGGATGCTTTCGCCGAAATGCACAAGGTTTGGAAGAGTCAGGGGGCTGATAATCTGCTGGATACGGAGCTTTGGGACATTCCTCATTCCTGCGGACTGAAGGCGCAGGAGAAAATGCTGGAGTTTCTGGATAAGAATCTGAAATAGGGAAAATATCAAAAGTCTACTACGCTAACCCCTTAAAAAATGCCGTTAGCGTAGTAAACTTTTGCGTTTTTGCTTGTGTTCCCCGAGAAAAAGTTGTATATTTGCACCCAACAAAATATAAAGTTTGCAAGTATGGCTACTATTAATGGAATTATAGGAAGACAGCGTGAGATTGCTCTGTTGCAGGAGATTTACGAATCTCCTAGGGCGGAGTTCGTGGCTGTTTATGGCAGAAGACGTATCGGTAAGACTTATCTTATCGATAAGTTCTTTGGCGATAAGTACGACTTTTATATGACGGGTATCTATGAGGGTACCCGTAAGGAGCAGTTGGCAAACTTTGCCCATCAGCTGGAGTTTTATTCTCATAAGGAACAGAAAACTCCGAAAGACTGGATGGAGGCTCTGTTTATGCTTCGCAAGTATCTGGAGACATTAAAAGAGAAAAAGCCGGTGCTCTTGTTCTTTGATGAAATGCCTTGGCTTGATACCCGTTATTCTCGCTTTCTCAAGGCTTTCGAATTGTTTTGGAACGAGTGGGCTTCGAAGCAGGACAATCTGAAACTGATAGTTTGTGGTTCGGCAACCACCTGGATGACGAATACTTTGCTGGGCAATAAGGGTGGGTTGCACAATCGTGTGACTCGCTCCATCTATCTCCGTCCCTTCAATCTGGCAGAGACGGAGGAGTTCCTGGTTTCA
>OIYF01000579.1_pt1 | contig 13315 bp, 19 predicted proteins | sample 1587971 | NCBI WGS metagenome assembly OIYF01 (sample SAMN03283248) | human gut metagenome | biome: human-associated habitat; material: feces | host: Homo sapiens | place: Peru | collected 2012 | reverse complement strand
CCGGGCGTAGGAAAGACCAGTCTGGGCAAGAGCATCGCAGCAGCCATGAAGCGCAAGTATGTACGCATGTCGCTGGGTGGTCTGCACGATGAAGCCGAAATCCGCGGTCACCGCCGCACCTATGTGGGCACCATCCGGAAGGGCCGTGCCATTGCCAGAACTGCCAGGATGAACAGCTTCGGACACAGCAGCAGCAGGAACGGGAGAGACGGGATACCTTGTATTGCACCTTTCCGTATCCGGATGAAGCGTCCATGGTCTCGTTCCATGACCTTTCTGTCGAGGATCGGATTCGGTTATCCATAGCGGTCCTATATGGATCCGACGAAAATGTATCTCAGATTCTCCCACCCGAAACCCGGTTCCGGTCCGGTACGCTTTCCCAGATTATCCAGCAGGTCATGATACCGCTGTTTCGTAAGCGTATCCTGTATATATCCCCTATGTCTGACCTGGACGGCTTCGATTGGGAGTCCCTCGATGAGGATTCGAATCTGCGCCACTTTTATGCGGGCCGCGTCACGTACCTGCCCAATGTCCGCGAATTCTGGGAGCCCGATCAGCAGGAAATTTTCTTCAACCTGTTCCAGTATACGCCCGATGAATGCAGTGAGGTCCTTACTTTTTGGAATGACTATGTCTACCAAGAAGCTTTGCTATTTTTCCGCCGCGAGATCAGCCATATCTACGCTGATTTTTCGCCCGGCAAAAAGTCCCAGGAATTGTTGAAACGGATGCTTCGTACGTGGCCGCTGTCCCATGTGTTTCGGGCCATCTATTATGAATGTACACAGGTGCTTGCAGATATCGAACGGAACCGGTTCAACGGCTATGGCCGTCGGCACTGGGCCAATATCGCCGTCCGATCCATTGACGGGTATTTCGATTGGGCCAATACGCACGATTGGGAAATCTATCCTTATGTCGATAAGGACTACCCGCTTTCTGAAATCGCGGACTACCTGTCTACCCGGGTCCTGCCATTAGGGACGGACGTCTGGCTGAAAACCGTACCCGATATACGGATCGTGGAACAGTTCAGCAACCGGGCCGCGACATAGGAACATGTGGATTGCTATCAGATACACGAAGAGACGCTTGTCATGGCTGATGACGGGCGTCTCTTTGTGTGTACTGGGCTGATGGGATATAGCTATGAATGGGTCTGCTGATTATAATAGTCTGTCGCCGCTTGTAAATATGCCTTGTCGGGATCTGACGGATTGGTTTCCGTACGATATGTACCGGCTTCTCGAATGAAAGCTTGGATGGAAGCGTTTTTTATATCAAATATATACGTGCTTGTGGAATCGCCGTAGCGTTCAGAATGTACTTTCCCATATGCATATACCAGTCCACGAGCTCTATCGCATCGGATGTTATTCATATCCATATAGTACCAATTAGTATCATGTGGGAACATTGTTTTTGTGACATATTTCCACTTTGCATCCTTATTTACAGGGGCGTTTACAATTCCCAAATACTTGTATACGGCCTTCTGATAGGCTTCGGCCCAGGAATCAGGTTCAATAGGTTCTAGGTTGATCGACGAGCCGCCTTTATAACGGAATGGTTCCCCGCCATGGGGTGAATATCCTATAGATTCCACACGGAAAATTTTATTTTCGTTTATGTATATTTTCATTTTCGATATGGTTTTATACCCTGTCGTTTGGTTTACCTTGGTTACGGTGAAGGAAATGATCTGGGCATGCTTATCGTAATCAATGGAATCCTTATCAATTCCGGTTCGCCAGCCATTTCCTTCATTAACAGGGATTTCTGGCTGATCCGTAGCTAAGTCGGTGTAGGCGATGTCACTATTTTTTGGAACCGCATGGTCCATCGCTTGAGCTGGGAATATGCCTGGATAGGCTATCAAATACATTCCCAGGATGGGAATCATTGCATATTTCTTGTTCAAAATCAGGCCTCCTTTAACATGAAAGGTAGTGTATACCGCTTGTTCATTAGAAAGCTAACGTATGCGAATTTAGGTAAGTTGGATGACCGGCTGGGATGATGGTGAACGGAAAATCCGGAATTCTCCGTAGGGGAAGCCGCTACACGGGTGACTGCCGCAGCTTTCCCATATATTGTTTGTTTTCTTTAAAGGTTTCGTTTCAGAAGTCCTTTCAGTTCGCCACGGATTTCGGCTTGCGCTACCTCATCTAAGCGTCGATAAGCGTCCAGGACGGCCTTTTCTTCGGACTGTAAGTCCTTTTTTTTACGGGGATAGGCTGATATAGGAGGCAGAACCTCGCTATCCCCCGCTTTTACATGGAATTTGAAATCGACGCCGATGTGTTTGCGTCCGTTCCCCTTGTAGTATGTATATTCGACCACAATATTCGATTTTTTATTGATTTCATTGACAGAAAGTTTTATGATTTTATTTTTCAAATTGGCTGTTGATGCTTCGTAAGATTTTGGGAGTTCGAACAACTTTATAAGGTCGGCGAAGGTGTATCTTATATGGCCTATTTCCAGGCGGTTTTTGAAAATCATATAGAATCGAACACTATAGATATGCGAAAAGCTAACCAAACTCTTCAAGTCCGATTTTAGAAAACGCTCTCGTAATTGCAAGAAATAAGGACACAACTGAGAATCAAGCTCGTACTGTACGTAGGAAAGATGGTCTTCTCCTGCCTTGGATGGTACGTAATCGCAGGATTGTACCCAATGACTGCCGTACCACCCGGAACCATCCCGGCGTTGCAGAATGATTGAACGCCCCAGCAGTTTTTTCAAAGTTAGCTGTAACTGCCGATAGCCGCTTTTGGGGTTGAAACCACAAGCGGCTGAGAGAGATTTCGCACTAATTTGGGAAACCTCGAAATTGCTTTTCGTGGTATCTATGTTAGCGATGAAACAGAGCATGATCTTTTGCTCAGCTATCGTGAGCTTGTAATTAGCCTCGATTATTTCATTTGATTGACGGACAAACGAATCACAATTTATGTTTGTTACCTCTTTTTCTGGCATGATGCGCCCTCCTTTTTTTGTGTGACTTCCTAATAAAAAAATGAAAAATTACTTATTAGTCGTCACTCCAAATACCGACGGGTTCTCCATCGGTATCAAAAGGTACACCGCATTCAGCAAGCAGTATCTGCGCGTCTTCCCAAGTCATTTGTTCCTCTACTTGCTCTTCCCTGGCTCCTCTTGTATCGGATTGGTATTCTTCCCGGATTTCATCACGCCGTGCCCGGCTTTTGTTCCGGAATGTCTTATAGGACATCCCGTATTTCAGAGAAAGCCAACTACTTAGCGTGGTAGCTTGGTGGTAATCCCCATTCCCGGTATGGCTGCGAATGACCTTTGACGGCCCGGTAACGGGAGATTCGTATTTGTTACTGTTCATAAATTTATTAGGTTTCCTTACGCGGCTCATAAACAGGCCTCCTTTTTACAACCATTCAACGTATTTGTATTCCGGATTGGCGTCGGCATGGCAAAACCAACGTATGCGAATTCAAGTAAGTTGGATGACCAGCTGGGAGGCCGGCGAACGGAAAATACGGAATCCCCCGCCTGGATTTTCCAGCAAGGCTGTCTTTTCCGTATCGTCGTAGATCCACAGCCAGGGCCATTCGATGTCTCGTTCCAATTCGTATGCTACGGGGATGGGCGTATCCTTTAGGACGGCCAGGGCGCCGCCCTGCCCCTGATGGGGCATGTCTACGGCAAAGACGCAGGTCCCGGCCCGGAAGGTGAAGGAGGCGATGGCGGTTGTCCCTAAGGAGAAGGGATATCCCCTGCCGTCAAGACTCTTTTCGTCCCCGCCTAGGATGTCGTGGGCCAGGATGAGGTTTGGATGGATACGTATCATGGCTTATCTCCTTTCGTCGATTCTTTGATATGGGCCGCTTTTTGTGCCTTTTCTTTGAAATAATGCTGCTCGGCGGCCTTTCGGGCCTGTTTTGCGTCTTCGAGATTTTCGAAGCATCCCAGATAAATCTGTTTCCCGTTGACGCTGATTTGGGCCCGGTAGCGGGGCGGTGCCGATTTCGAAGAGTTCGGCATGAGTGAGACGCCGGGGACGCCGGTCGTCGAGTTGCGGTTGGTCTTTCTTCCGAAGCCGGCGTATTTCGGGGCCAGGTGTGCCTGGTGGATGCTACTCATGACGCGTTTTCCCTTCTCTTTCCCGGCTATCTGCTGGGCGTTGGCCCGTTCGTGGCGCCGGCAGCCGCAGGATCTCGAGGTGCCGTTGGTCAGGGTCTGGCGGTAGATCCACCGGACGGTCCCACATACACAGCGGCACCAGATTTTGTGTTTATGTTCCGGCTTGCCGTCGGGAAACCCGATGATCGTCCAGTAGCCGATCTGCTGGCCGAGGGTGAGTGGATGACGCATGGCCGTTACTCCTTTCGCTATACACATACACATACACAGGGGAAAGAAAGGGGCTGCTTTCCGGCAGCCCGTCTTTTCCCTTATTGTATCATTGCCCGGCTGTCTCTACAAGCGCCCTACATTTCGTCGAGGTCGATGACCTCGTTCGACTGGACGGTCTGGATGGCTATCGGATGGCTTTCATCGGCCATCCAGGACGTTCCGTCGGTATATTGGACATCGTAAAGGCTGGCTTTATAGGTATACCCGCCCGGGAAGCCCGGCAGACGCCAGTAGAAGTCGTTTTCCGCCTGGCTCCGGGGCGCTACCCGGTACTGGCTCATGAGCTTGGCGTATGGTTCGCCGTCGCCTTCGTGCCGTACCTGGTGGCCGGATTCGTCGGTGATGGTCAGGAGGAACCGGACTTGATCGAGGGTCTTATCGCTGTCGTTTTCTACGTTGACCGTGATGACCGGTGTGCCATCTTTATCCTTATCGACGGTGAATTTCGTGATAGCGATTGGTGCGGCCGTGGCCTGGGGGCTCTTAGGTTGTGGTTTTTCCGTGGCTTTCGGAGTCGCTTTCGGGGCTTCCTTCGTCGTCGTGACGGCTGGCTTAGGCGCTTGCTGCGATGGATCTGGTTCGGTACTCCCCAGGAGTGAGCTGCTGGCCGCGATGACGATGATCATGAGGATGCCGCCTGCCATGACGCCGAGTTCTTTTGGGGTGCGTTTTCGCCTTTTGGGAGGCCTTCCAGCGGTTCCTGGGTTCATAGGGATTGGCTTTTTTTTCGTTGATTCCAGTTTCGGCTTCTTTTCTTCTTCCGACAGGTCCTTCGTGCTGCTCGGGGCGCCGCAGAAGGGGCAGAAATCATAGGTATCCGGGAATTCCTTCCCACACTTTACGCAAAACATAACCTCGCTTCCTTTCTGTTTGTTAACTTATCTTTCGTTTTATCGCAATTTCGTCAGAAGACTCCTTCCTCTTAGGTTGGAGATGAATGGCGAGTCTGTGGTATAATATTAGTAGCAGTTAGACTTCTGCGTGAACAAAAAAGTATTTTCAATCAACGGCCTTTGAGCCGTTTTCGGAAGAGCACTCTCCCTTGCCGCAGCACGACGCCATAGGCGAATCGCGACGGGTAGAAAAGAAGTGCAAAATGTATCTACCAAAGTAAGCAGAACTTCGATTTCGAGGGACTGTGTAAGGGGCTTTTGGACAGCCCTTTGAGAATAAGGCTATCCTGATTCCAGGAGGAAACTTAAACAGCAGCCTTCTTAAGAATCTCCTACTTCTACAAGCAGGAGAGGTTCAAGTGCTTTTGTTCGCTTTTAATATATGACGCCGGAGGTCTCGCGTCGCTTACGGGTTTTCCCGCGGAGCCTCCGGGGCTTTCTCAGAGGCCTCCTGGGCCTCCTTTTTTTCTTTTTCGGCCAGGGCCTTGTACTTTGCCAGCGTCGAACGGCTGATGCCGGTGATGGCGACGACTTCCCGGTAGGTCCGCGTTTCGAGCAGCTCCAGGGCATGGTCTATCTTTATCCTCGATATGGGCGGCCGGCCTTCCCGGAATCCGTTCCGGGTTCGGGCGATGGCTTTCCCGGCGGCGGTCCGTTCGATGATCTGGGCCCGTTCGAATTCGGCCACAGCCAGGAGGACTTCGTACTGGAGTTTCCCGATGGCTGAGTTATCGAAGGGGTGCCGGTTCCCGCCGATGTTCAGGATGTACACGGCAACGTTCCGCTCGGTCAGTTCCCGGATGACCCGCTGGCCTTCCTCAGCGTTGCGGGCGAACCGGTCGAGTTTGGTGCAGAACAGTTCATCGCCGCTCTGGAGCTTGGCGATGAGTTCCTGGAATTTCGGCCGGCTCGTCGTCTTGCCGGAATACTGTTCGGTGACGATGTTCTCTTCGGGGACGCCGGCTTCCCTAAGTTTCTGGCGCTGGTCTTCTAGGGAATTTCCTTTGAGCTGTACCAGGGTCGAGACCCTGGCGTATCCGTATTTCATGACCTTCCTCCTTAGTGGTACAGATTCATGAACTGCATGGCGATATAGGACAGGATGCCGGCCGTGGCACCCAGCATGGGGAACAGCCCACCATGATGGCGGAGCAGCCGGGCCTGCTCGCTCCGATGGCCGGCAAAGAGGAGGCAGAGGGCGGACAGGCTGGCCGACATGACGACTTCTATCGTCGCAAAGGAGCAGAATGTCTGCCGTCCCTGCGCGTCGACAATGACCCAGGCAAGGGTAAGCCCGAAGAATCCCCAAACCCAGGCGTCGATGACGGCGAGGAGAAAGAGATCCGGTATCTTCTGCCCCGTGAAACTTCTTCCTTTATATATACTTTTTACTGTCAGCCATAAGGCTTTACGGGTATTATGTGATTCCATCTAAATCGTGGCGTGGGGACTCTGTTTTCTACAAAGCAGAGGGGGAACACCACTTCTCTCCTTTCTTACGGCGTCGGCGGGGTGACGAACAGCTGTTCCATACCGCCTTCTTCTGCCTCTTTTCCACAACGGTCGTACGCTATATTCATCAGCAGGCGGTTCTTTTTCGATGCCAGATGAGGTACAGGCTATGGCCTGCCAAGCAGAGCCCATAGAAAATCAGCCCGTGGTAAAATTCCGGTAACGTCAGCGGGTCCGCGAAAGCCATCATCGTCAGGACCCCGGGGATCAGCCAGATGAAATAGGTAACGGCGGTCCGCAGGATACAGGATTTCGTAGATTTGCCAGCGAATTCGTTTTGTAGCTGGTCAGTGAAGAAGAACAGGACGCCCGGCCAGAGTATGATTCGTCCGGCTCTCGACCATAAAGCTTCCAGGTATGTTTCGCCGGCATGGCCGATCCAGGCAGCTAGTCCTGCAAATAAAAGCCAAATGACAAATAAGATCATACTGAGGAAAAGATGGCTTTCCCTGTTTGCTTGATTTGGATGTTTCTTATTCATTTTTTCTTTTTATCCTTTCGCTCTTCTATCTTTCTGCTCTTTTGTTCTTTTCTCCTTTCGATTTTTCCGTTTTTGGCCCTTTTTCGGTCTACCGTTTTCGGACGAGTTTTCGGACGCCTCGATAAGGCTATTTTCGGAGGCTGCTGACCCCGTCCGAAAACTTGTAAGTTTCTAGGCACTGGCAGGTACAAAAAAAGCCAGGCCTAATTTGTGAGCCTGGTTTTTTTTGGGAGACTTCATTCAACCATAAAAATGCCTTAACGATGACGAAAAAAATAGTGACTGAGAAATAACGAGTAAAAAATCAAATGAGCTATTTAGTCTATATTGCTACAAAGGAGCTGTGCAGAGCTTTATGGCTCGCTATCATTATCGCATTTTTTGCTGGTTTTGTCAATTCAAAATCGCATTTTTCAGTATGTTTCCCTTTGACGCATCTCGCTTATATCCGTCATTTTACTGATGTTTTCCTTTGGTCATTCGAGGTACACCGTGGAAATCTTGGGTATTATTTTATATTGCAAAAAAGGATATCCGTTTCGGCCTTTGCGGATATCCTTTTTTGCTGTGAATGTGATTTGATTTTGAAAGGAATACTTGATGTCTTCCCTCTCTTATGATACACCTTTTGGCGAAAAATGCAAGTATGGAAAAACACCGGAATGGCTAGTTCCGGTGTCTTTTCATAGGGAGTCTTTGTTTTCTAATTGACATTAAAAAAAGTAAGCAACGAGCACTTTGCCTATTTTCCTCGATTCCTATTATCTCTCTTTTGCCTATTGCTGTCAAGGTATTTTTCTTTGTATCGTGAATCAAATATGCTATAATAATAGCATAAATCGTTCTTTTTTCAGAATCAAAAGGAGGTCTTTCTTTCATGTCGTTCGATTTCACTATCTACAACCAGAATTTCGCCAATCCCTTCGAGTACGATATCCCGAAAGGGACGCCCTTCGTCCAGCTCATGGATCTCGATGAAAACCGTTTGTACCGCCTGCGTCAGATCTACATCAATCCTAAGGCTAAATACGGTCCCCATCCCGTAGCCGGTATCGAGTTCGATAACGAATATAGTGCCCTGTGGGTCTCCCTGCCGGCCCGCATGGTCCAGGCCGTCGAAGATTTACTGAGCCGGGAAGAAGCCATCCAGGCCATCAACCAGGGCGAATGCGGTTTCCGGATCCGTAACTTCCACTCTGAAAAGTACGATAAGGATGGTACGGCCCTGGATTTCGTCAATATTACCGCCGATGCGCCGGTATCCCGGACACTCTCCCATCCGGTTCCGGATTCGTCCCATAGCATTCAGGGTACGGCTCCTTCGGGAGAAGTACACAGTCAGAATGCCTTTTCGGCGTCTACGACGTCCACTACGAGCCCCGCGACGCAGGCCCATCGGCCGGCACCTGAAAGTGCCGGCGGCTGTGGGGCTGGCGGTTCCGGTTATAACCCGTATAACTCTAATTACCGTTAACCGCTTTTTATCCGAAAAATCCTCCTGCCATTATATGGCGGGAGGATTTTTTGGGTTAGCTGCCTAAATGTTTTAGAGTGATGTCTGGATATCCAGCGGCTCGTTAGAAAGCCGGGGTGGACGGCGTCGTATCGGCCGTGTCCGGGGACGGAGCGTCTCCGGCTGTTTCTTCGGAAGTTTCTTCGGCTTCTTCCACTTCGTCGTCAGTATCTTCTTCGTCGTCATAGGTGTCTGGGGCTGGCGCTTTGATATTCGAGAAGCAGAAACTCTTGGCCTGGGGTTTCGGTTCGAATTTCTTCTTTTCCAAAGCGACGGCCTGTTCCAGAGCGTCGAAGATCTGCTGGGTATGTTCCGGCGTATAGTGATACGTGGACGGGTTTGCCAGGTTGCCGATCAGTTCGATGGCGTGGAGCGCGTTCTGGACGCGTTTCTGGGCAATGGTTTCGAATTTGACCATCTTTTCGTCTTTCATCGTATCTTCCATAGCTATCACCTCCTTTCGCGGAATAAGCGCTATGTATCGAGTTCGAAGGTCTCGGCCAGGAGCACGTCACATAAGTGGTTCCGGCAGCCCTTACAGAGTGCCAGTGAGGCGTTTTCGGCACCGGTATCACCGAAAATGATGAGTTTGACGTCGTCCTGGCTTTTACAGTTGTCGCAGTTCTTTTCTTTATCTGGCTTTACGATCTTTATCATGGTTTCTCCTTAGATATTACGGATGGCATGGATGAGGCCTACGAGGAGGCTGTACAGGTAGCCTTTCGGGAGTCTGTACTCTTTTCCCTCGAACCACTTCTTCCGGACGGCCGGGAAGAAGCCTGTCAGGTGATAGACGAGGTACCGGCCTAATTTAAAGAGCCGGTAGAAGAACAGGCCGCCGGTTACAAGCTCCAGGGCGGCCAGCCGGTACCAGGCGGACGGATCGAACAGGGGCCCCATGAATTCCGTGACGGACAGCATCATGGAAGCGACCCAGCAGACGAGGCCCAGGAACAGGGTCTCCGCCAGCATGATAAGGGTCCGGCAGAAGATGCCGATGCTTCTCATAGCGTATCGCCTCCTTTACCTTCGATTTCTTCGTCTAAGTGCCGGCTGAGGTTTTCGTAGAATTTCTTCTGTTCGTCCCACCAGCTCTGCTGGCGGGCTTCATATTCCCGTTTCCACCATTTCCGGCATCCCAGGCGGAAGAAGGCCAGCTGCTGCTCCCGGTTGAGGGGCAGGGCGTCCTTGCGGAGCTTGGCCCGCTGGAAGACGAAAGGAAGGCCCGTCGCGTCCCGGCCGGAGACGAGCATGATGCCGGCTTTGGGATTCTTCTCTCCTAACAGCTCGATAATGGATTGCTGCCGTTCGTCCCACAGGGTATGGGGAAAGGCGTAATAGAGGCCCCGGACCTGGCGTGACGTATGGTAGGCGCTCTTTTCGAAGTCCTTCTTGAAGTCGTTGAAGCTTGTCTTTATCTCGACTTCGAATAAATAGCCGTTGCCCCTAAAATACACGAGGTCTGCTTCGTACCAGCCGCGCCCGTCCCCGGCGTCCAGGAGGACGTTCGGGATGGCATTCACGTTCATGCCAAGGGAGCTTGCGATCCACATCTGCATTTCCTGTTCCGTCATCGTAACTCTCCTTTCGTGTCCTTCTGCTTTCCGTTTTTCTCCAGGTCGTAGGCACAGGCCGGGCAGTACCAGGCCCCGTTACGGTATACCGCCGGGGCTCCGCTACGCTGTACGTCCTTCCAGGTGATGATGGCCTTGCAGGCGGCACAGGCGTACCCGAAGCCGTGTTTCATGGCTTCGTATTGGAAGGCCTGTTCCTTATCGCTATGGAAGGGGTCGGCCCAGGGCAGGCGGATTGGGGTTTCCGGCGGTTCGCCCGGGCAGGCGGCGTCGAGCCGGTTTTTGGCTTCTGTTTCGCTCTTGGCCCAGACGATGACGTAGGATCCGTATCGGTCCTTTCGGTACCAGGCCTTGCGGCCGGTTCCTTTTCCGAAATCTTTTTCCGTCCCGTACTGCTGGTAGAAATCGGCGATTCCAAAGCTGATGGAAAGACATAGCTTTTTAGCCAGGTCATATTCTGCCTGGCAACCGTGACTTTTCTGCCAGCGGCCGGTAAGGATGATGCCGTCGCTCCGTTTTAGGAGCTCTAACGTCTGACTTAGGATGGTATCGTAGTCCAGGAGGTGTTCCAGCGGTTTCATGGCGTCGATGGGACTCAAGAAAACATACTGCGGGAACATGCTCCCCAGGAGCTGCATCAGTTTCGTCGTTTCGAGCCGGTTCTGTTCTTCGTTCCCCGTGAAGGGATGGGATAGATAGAATACTTTCATAGATGCCTCCTAATTGTCCCAGCGTATCATCAGCTGCTCGATGGTCCGATCGACCCGGCGCAGATGACGGACGAGCTGGAGCTGCGAATAGGGCATGCCGACGGAATGGGCGACATTAGCCCGGAAAAGATGGAGCAATACGACCAGATGGGCCCGTTCGCTTTGCTTGAGCCGGGCCTGCCGGCAGGGCAGGTCCTGGTAGGACTGAAAGAAAGACGACTGCTTAAAGCGCTCAAAGAGATCCTGGGCGGCTTCATCGTAAAAGACGTAGCCCGGATCGTCTTCCAGGTCCTGGAGCTGCTGGATGATCCGGCGCTCGGCGGCGGTCACGACGAATTCGGTATAGGGAATGGGCGATACGCCGGTCAGCCAGTCCAAGGAGACGGAGAACGTCAGCCCTAAATTCATGAGCTTTTCGATGGACGGACTTCCCTTCCCGGTTTCCCAGGCGGACACATTGGCCTGGTGAAGGTCCAGGAGATGACAGAATTGGACCTGCGTCAGCCCGTAGCGGACCCGCAGGCGGTGGATCCGTTCCCCGATCGTCGTATATAAGGTATCTTCCTGCATGGTTCCCTCCTACGTAAGCCGGCTTACGATGATGGCGACCAGGACGGCCCAGATGACGAAGCAGGTTCCCAAGAAGAGCCGTTCTGCTGTATCTTTCAGTGTTTCTTTTTGTTCTTTATTTAGCATGGGCTTCCTCTTTCTGCCAGAAGGCGAAAATCAGATGGAGGTGCGGGATTTCCGTCCCATCTCCGCTCTCTTCGCGCGGATGGAAGACGATAGAAAGGGGCTTTGTTTCTACATCAATCCAGGTGCGGCCCTGTTTCTTCCGGGTCTCGGCCAGGATGACGTCGGTGGCGTAGTGATAGAGGATACTGCCGATGTTCAGCAGATCGTCGATGTCGCTATCCGTTAGGATGCCCCCGTTCCAGATGACCGGCGCTTTGTCGCCGGTTTCCCCTTTCTTTGGGATCCGGCAGAAGTAGACCCGTAAAGATCCGACCTGCCCGCTGGTTTCGTAGACGTCCTGGATGGTCCGGTACAGTGTTTCGATGCAGGCCGTCTTCGTTTCTATCGTACGCAGGGTATGGAGCTTCTTTTCTTTTACCTGTAATAGTTCCGGGACCTGCGGCGGACCCGGGATGACACCGTCGATAAAGAGAAGCTGGGCGATGTCGCCAGAAGACGAACGGATCCGGCAGATCTTTCGCAAGAAATGGGATATCCTTGCCTGGTAGGGAATCGTACTGCGCGGCCCTTTCCAGATGTCCGCAGCACTGATCATGCCTTCATCCCATAGCCGGGCCAGGATGCCCGGATTTCGTTTCGGTTGCATAAAGCGGGGCGACCCATAGGGTTCCCCTTCCCTCCTTTCCGGAGAATATCTTTTATCTCGTACCTGTACACGGATGGCGCGGCACAGGGCTTATCACTGACACAAATATTTTCGATATTTCAACTCGTGCCTGTACACAGATTGGGGCAAGGTCTATGCTCATGTCCTCAGCATTTCAACTCGCCCATGTATACGGATTGCGAGTTCTTATCGACGGCTCTCATTGTCATCATTACATATTTCAACTCGCCTATGTATACGGATTGCGAGAATCCCAAACTCTCCCAACTGATGGAGAACGAGGAGTTATTTCAACTCGCCCATGACGACTTACGAGAAGTTAGCCCTTGTGTTGGCTTCCTTACAGTTGCTTGTAGCGCTCCTGGCTCTGCTGAAATAGCAACTAACTGACTTTTTGTGAAATCGGAATGTCCCAAGTTTGTAACGAACGGCGGATCCGACGGGCAAACATCGGCCGCTTTTCGCGAACCTCTTTTTGGAGGCCCGTTTCGGAGGCGTACACCGTAAGGCTTCACACCCCGTGAGGTGAGCTGCTGGACTTATTTTTTGCCAGGCTTTTGCCGAGCGGTACCGGTGATTTCAGCATCGGTCCTTCTCAGCTTAGGGAGAAGCAAACGAACCCGACGATAATCTATGCCCTATCCTTTGACGGGGCGTTTTTTGATATACATGAACTGTGTACACAGGTACACAGATTGTTACCGTGACGAATGTTTTAGTCTGATTTCAACTCGCTCCTGTATACGGATTGCGAGATTGCCGACCTTCTACTTTGATATATCCTATATCGATATTTCAACTCGCCCGTGTATACAGATTGCGAGTTAAGGAAAAGTAAACGAACCCAATAGGTGCCATTGAATTT
>OIYF01000569.1_pt1 | contig 13525 bp, 11 predicted proteins | sample 1587971 | NCBI WGS metagenome assembly OIYF01 (sample SAMN03283248) | human gut metagenome | biome: human-associated habitat; material: feces | host: Homo sapiens | place: Peru | collected 2012 | reverse complement strand
CTCCGCATCCACCTGCTGTTCTGGAGTCATATAGAAATTGTCGGCATAATCTACATTCTTCTTCTCATATACCGTGAGGTTGGCTGCGAAGTCGATGTCAATCTTGCCTGCCTTCTTGGCATTCTTGGTGGTTACAACGATGACACCATTGGATGCACGGGCACCATAGATGGCATTGGCTGCGGCATCCTTCAATATGTTTACGCTCTCGATGTCGTAAGGGTTCAAATCGTCGATGTTTCCCTCTACAGGTACGCCATCCACAACCAGCAATGGGGTGGTTTCGGCATAGAGAGAGGAGGTACCACGGATGGTCATCTTTCCATTATAAGTGGAAAGACCTGCCACGCGACCTTCGAGGTTGTTCATGATGTTGGTGGTGTAACGCTCGTCCAATTTGGCTGAGGTGATGGTAGTGACAGAACCTGTCATCTTAGGTTTGGAAATCTCCTGATAACCTGTTACCACAACATCAGAAAGCTGATTGTCGGTAACCATCTGTATGTTACGGCTTAAAGGTGCTCTACCGCTTCCCAGACGCAATTCTGCATTGCTCATACCGAGGTAGCTGAACTTTAAGGTGCAAGCATTGGCTGGCACCTTCAAGGTATAGAAACCCTTGCTGTCGGTGATGGTGCAAACCTTGCTGTCGTCGATGCATACGGACACACCAATCAGTGGCTCGCCACTTTCATCGGTGACGACACCGGATACATTACGAACTCTCTCACCTGCCATACGGCGAGTGATAGTCACGATATTACCCTCAATCTCATAACGGCAGTTCACCTTGTTCATCACCTCGTCAAGTACTTGGCGCAACGGGCGGTTGGTGGCATTCACCGTGATGTGTGGCAACTTGGCTGCCAAATCTGTACTGTAGATGAAGTTCAAGCCAGTCTGTTTCTTGACTTCAGCGAAGAACTGTTTCACACTCATCGACTTTGCATTGATAGTTACCGTCTGGTGCTTTGGCTGCTGAGCCATAGCAGTACTGGTTCCTCCACATAGGGTTGCTCCTACAAGCAGGGAGGTAGCGAAAAGGATTCGTTTCATTCTTCCAAATTCTTTCATTCTCTCTTGTTATAAAATTAAACCAATATTTTTATAATTCTATCGTGATAGTCTTGCTCTTTGGCATCAGACAAGCATGGCTATCGCAAGCCTGATAGTTGACTATAAAGGTAATCTTACCCGATTTGCCTTCTATCTTCTGACGGAAAATCTGCTCACCTTCAAGGATGATAGTTTTAGAGCCTGCCATAGGTCTGCCAACAGGTTTCTGAAGTTCGCCTACCAGTTTGACATCGCCTTCTGTCTTGAGGTCATAAGTCGTTTGGATATAAGGGTCCTGATCGCTTACCTTTGCATAGATGTGATAGCCTGGATATATCTTCATGCGGATGATGAGTTCCTTGTCTTTGCCCACAGTGCTGACAGCGGATGATAGGGCAACAGGCTCTTCTTTGGTTGCTTTCTCTTGGATAGGAGCGATGTTGCTTTCATTGAATTCGTAGAATTTGAGAACGCTGTAGTCATTGCCTGGAGTCTTCGGATCGAGATCATTGACCAGCCACAGCCAGCCTCCGCTCTCAGTAAAGAAGAGTTTGCTCTGATATTTATTATACCACTCTCGCCATTGCTTGGCATTGTCGTAACGGAGCAACGTATAGCGATAGAGGATGCGCTTTGCCTTCTCTATGTCTTTGCCTTTTTCCCACATGGAGATAGCTTTGTCAAGGATACGCTTGTCGTTATTGGCAATGCCGATGCTCTTGGCATCTTCGTCAAGAATTTCTCCATATTCATTGATCTTGCAATAGAAATATGGGCGATTTTCGGTATAATAGCTTGAATATTTGTCAACATCGGTGCCAAACATTTCATACAGTTCTCCTGCCCTTTCCTTTACATAGTCAATATAGGATGGAATGGGTTGAGGATTTTCTGCCATTTTCATATACATCTTGTCTGTTTCGCTCATCTTGCCGCCAGCAGCAACCACCTTTTGAAGTGAATCCGCCAGATGCTTAATCTGATTGTTGAAATCTTCAATCGAGTTTTTGTAAGCTTCGTAGTTTTCTTTGCTTACGGTATATTTGTGCTCATCAATTGTAGTGCGGGTAGAAATTCCCTCATTGAGTTTGCGGGCAATGATATGATGACCCTTAAACTTGTTGATATAAATAACTGCATTGAGGAAAACCGGCTTAGCTTCTTCTGTCATATCTGCAGGAGACGCAGAGAAACCCCAATGCAAGAAGTTGGCATGGCGACCGATGGCGATGGCTCCATAGCTCTTGGCACTTTCGCCACCCGATATGATTTCTGTATCAGGAGAATCCAGATAGCCCCACTGGCGAGTAACCAAACCTGCCTTATAACCCTTGGTGTTGCTATAGTCTTTATTCTGTACTTTCCACATCGGAATCATATCTGGAAGCTTCTCCTGGCACATTTCTGCATATTCCTTTGCGCCTGCAGGAGTTGGGCGTTTTGTGGTGGTTATCTTCACCTTATAAGGACCTTTGAAGATGGCACTCTTGGTATTCATGTTGTAAGCATGACCAAGAAGGCAGAGACAATACCAGTCGTTTTTCACACCGATATAGCGACCTGTTGTCTCGCTTTCGTCTGCGATGGTGATGACAGGACGGTCAAAGTTCTCTGGGAAATACTTGGCTGGTATCAGCTTGCTGAATCTGTCATTTTCAATGATTGTGCGACGTGGCTCAATAGGAGTTGGGTCGCCATCAATGATGGTTACATCATAGTCGTATGACATCCTGTAGTTATAGTCTTTTCCTTGTACCGTTTTCACTGTAGTGAAATATGTTTCAAGAAAGACTTTCCAGGCGGCAGTTCTTGTCTCAATACTCTTGGCATGAGCTTCCTTGTCATAGTCTGCTACTCCTAAAGTCTCTATGTCGGAATGACCTCCTACATAGAGTATTTTCAGATTCGTCTTTTTGGCTGTGGCAGCCATTGTTGCGATGCACGCTAACAAGGCTATTGCCATCATTGATAAAAATCTTTTCATGTTGTATATAATATTAATGTTTATATTCTCTGATGTTGATGATGCCTTCCTTGGCAGTTATCTTCAATCTTGTGATATTCTCTATTGCATTGAGAGTCTGTCCCATCGGTTCGTATTTGTCAATGCTGCCTGTGAATCGCAGTTCTTTCATGTCTTCGGATGAGAACTCCACCTTCATGTTGTACCAATGGGAGATAACTTCCATCAGATCTTGCAGCGTGCAGCCGTCGAACAAGAAGTTGCCCGTGTTCCAAGAGGTGTAAAGATTAACATCCACTTGCTGGATGTCTGGTGTTCTGCCTGCTTTCAGGGTTGCCATATCGCCTGTTTTCAACAGGTATTCTTTACCGTACTTGCTGCTCACACCAACTTTACCTTTCACCAGAACAACGCTGGTTACACCTTTTTCCTTCATCGTGTTGACATTAAACTCGGTACCATAGTCGTGTACATCTCCGTTGGCAGTCTCTACTATGAAAGGTCGTTTCTTCGAGTCGTTGGCCACGATGAAATAGGCTTCTCCCTTGAGCTTTACCTTACGCTCGCTGCCTACAAAGTGATTAGGATAGATGAGGGTGGTATTGTAGTTGAGATGCACGTAGGTTCCGTCGTCCAGTACCATCCAGAATTCCTTGTCTTTCTTTGTTATCAGGGAGCTTTCTGTTATTTCGTCGCTTCCAAAGAAACTGCTTCCATCCTTACTGTCAGCTACTTTTTCTGCTTGTGCCAATGCACTCTGTGCATCTTTCACCTTGATGGTTTTGCCGTTGATGGTAAGTGTAGCTCCATTCATGTCATTCTGCTGAACCCGTTCTATGGCTTGATGCAGTTCTGCGGTGATGACGGCTGGTGGGGTGGAACCTTGATGTCCGAAATACATCCATGTACCCATTAATATGAGGGCGATAGCAGCTGCAGCGGCTATGCGTCGCAACCAGATGATGGTAGCAGCTTTGTCATCATTTCTATCTTCCTGTTCCTCTGCATGTTGGAGAGATGCTTTGAATGTAGCTTTTGCTTTCTCGGCATCAATGCTCTTGTAGAGATGATAGCGTTGGAGAAAATCATCTTCATTCATGAGATGCTCTATCTTGTCTTTTAGCGACGCATCTTGCTCTACTCTTGATAAGAGCTCCTTGCCTTCTTCCTCTGAGATTTCGCCAGTCAGTAATTTACTGACGAGTGTATTGATATCAATATTCTTATTCATATTTTCTAATACTTTTGTGATAGAATAATTGTCTGTATTTACTATTATAACACACTCGGGTTCGTTTGTGGTTACAAAAATCAAGAAAAAAGTGAAAAAAAGTTGCATTTTTTAATTTTACTGCATAAAAATGCGTATCTTTGCACTCATGAGTGAGAAAAGTGATATTGAAATTGCAATAATTTGCCAATGGGATAATCAGGCCATCGAGTTGTTGTACGATAAATATTATCGTGCCTTGGTGAGTTATGGTTGTCAGTTTGTGGAAATGACCATTGCAGAAGATATCGTGCAGGATCTTTTCTCTGTTCTATGGGAACGTCGCCCTTTTTTCAACAGTATTTCCAAGTTTTCCGCCTATTTATATAATACGGTGCATAACTCTGCTCTCAATTACCTGCGTCATCAAGCGGTACACAACAACTATCGGCAGAGTATAGTTGATAATCTGCAGGAGTTTATGCTGGTGGATGATACCTTGGATATTTTTAATAAGGAAGAAATCTATCGTCAACTCTTTGCTGCGATAGATGAGTTGCCTCCTCGCCAAAAGGAAGTCTTTCTTCTTTGTATGGAGGGGAAGAAAAACAGGGAGATTGCAGAGCAACTGGACATCTCCGCTGAGACGGTGAAGGTACAGAAGCGTCGTGCGATAGCTCGATTAAGGGATAAACTTTCTCCTATGTTAATTGAAATTATTCTTGTTCTGATAAGAAAAAGTTTTGATGCCTAATTACTTCTCCGTTCAGCGTCTTTATGCGGAACTTTCTTCTGGGAGTATAGTTTATTCATATAGAATTAAAGTGTTTTCTATATGCTTATAACATATAATAAGCGGCATTCCTTGGATATGAATGCCGCTTATCATATAATTCGATATTTTTCTGAGTCATCTATGAAAGATTTGTCTTCTCGGTTTTCACAATCTTTCGGCCTTCTCTTATTTCAGATATTCTCCGAAATCTGTCAATCTCATATCACCCTCAGATGTTGGTTTAAGTTCAAATGCAGAGCGATGGCTGATAACAGCATGAGGATAGAGTTGTCCTAAAATATAGAATATATTTCTTCTGATGATGTCCTCAGGTGCATCATCCATGTTACTTGTATAGATTCTTGTAGCAATCTTTCTCAGTTTTCCACTTTTCACTTGATTACTACTGCGAATATCAGCAGTACCTACCACTACTTCCAGAATATTATGGATTGTATTATTTTGTGCCATATTTTTCAATTAAACGTTTATTTTTCTGCAAAGATAGCTATATTTTTCGATTAAGAAGTATTTTTGTGCCATATTTTTCGATTAAGAAGATATTTTAAGTAATATTATCCATCGAACAGGCACCAGAACACGATGAAGGGGCTATACGCCATCTTTTCATCGTGGCATATAGACCCTCAACACTCAACATTCACCACTCACCATTCACCATTCACCATTCACCATTCACCACCCATTTCCATGCTGGTCTTATTAAAGAGGTGCACCAGCAGTAACCTATGATAAGGAATTTTATAAAGGATTAACGACAATGTGCTGTGCACATCTATTGAGTTATTTCGCTCAAAATTTCCATCAAGAAAGTTAACAGAATACAAAAACGTTAATAAATAAGCCTGACTTCCCAGTCTTGGCTTGACTACAAATTTGCAGGTTTCATTATTTATTAAGAATTTTACAATTTATAATAAATAATAATAATGGAACTGGAAAATAAAAAAGGAAAAAGCAAGCTAGATACTTATCTAAAGAATCTGAGAGAAAAGCTCATCAAGAAGTTGGGAAATCACCTCGACTCCTTGGTCAGTAGAGGTGTGTTGAATGCATATAAAGTGAAGAGAGATTTTGGAATGGGCGACTCTACCTTTAACAATCTGTGTCAGTGTAATTCTACTGCTTCTCCTGATACGCTAGACAAAATGGCTTTTCTCATAGCATATTATCTAGACCAATATGACAAGGAATTGAAAACTGAACCTAATGGGAAAAGTAAGCAAGAGAAGATTGATGCTTTGTCTGAAATGAAAGATGAGTTCAAACTGCTGTATGGATGTAGAGCTGACATCGCAATCAAAATGGTGAATGAACAATCTGAATTATTAACTAACTAAATTTAAATCCGATGAATCTTAAGAAATTTTCGGGTGAAGACGCTTCACCTTGACACCATCGTGGTGTGCGCCCTTCTCGGGATGAGAATGGGCTTTTTCTCTGTTGTAACATTTAAAATGAAAACGAAATGGAATTTTCAATGTCCCAGTTGCCTGAATTGATAGGACTGGGAGTTCCTGTGTTTATAGGTTGCTCGTTTGTTATGGGCAATGGTGATAATTTGCAAGGTTGTCCTGGCAATCGAGAGATAAGCTTGAAGGAAGAACCTGCTTGGGAAGCTAAGGGCAGACAGGAGGAGCTAAAACTGCCTGATGAACTCAATACGCCGGAAGCTATCGAAATACTCAATAAACTACAAGAACACGATTATCTAGACGATTGTTATCAGCCTAAGAGAATGTCGATCTCTGAAAAAGGTGTGTTGGCTTCTCTCATCTCTGATAAATTGAGCATCAACCAACCTTGGGTTACATTCGGAGAATTGTGGAATATGAACAAGGAAACCTTGCGAAAGGGCAATTCTAAAGGAATGGACCAAAAAAGCATAGAGCGATTCATAGAAAAGATAAAAGATGTAATAGATTGATATTTAATATGTTGCGTAATTCTTGCCTGCCTACCCCGGGGCTACCCCGTGGCACATGGACGGGGCTACCCCGTGGCAGGTAAGTTTCAAAAACTCTTAGTACCTTTGCCCCCGTAATCAGATGCACAGCGCGTCTGGTTGCGGGGACTTTGCGTATTGCGGGTTCTCAATCTTTTAATACATTTACAAAGTTATGAAGAAAGCAACTAGCAAGAAGCTGCTCAATGCAGTAAAGGTGGACGGTGCTGTGATCACCGAGGAGAATGGTAACGTATCAGTGCGCAAGGCGCCATGGAACGAGACGGACGTAATCAGTGACAAGCCGCAGGTGATCAGGGGCAGGATGATATTCTCGGGTGGCGAGAATGGGCGAGGCGACTGGGTGGACTTCAAGCCTTATGTGCAGGGCAAGCGAGAGAAGCCCTTCACGGAGATTCTCAAGACCAAGCACGGGGTGGTGCGCACTAGCAAGCGAACCGTGCAGGTGAACTATGCCTTCTCCAAGGACATGAGCAAGGCGGAGATTCTGCGCTGCCTCAAGGGTGAGCACCAGGAGATGGTGAAGGCTATCAAGCCCTTCAAGGAAAATGTGGAGTGGGAGGACTATAAGGTATAATTAAGCATGAACCACTTTATTGCAATGAATCCTCAGCGTGGGGGCAATAAGGGCAGCGCCAGCTGCCTGCCCCTGGCTGAATATGACAAGCTGATAGCTCAGCCTTGGCTCCACGATATGGTGGAGCAGATACGTGGGGGCAATGACAAGCTGAAGGGGCTGATGCCCTTCCGCTGCGCCCACTACAGCCGATTCCTCAAGAATCATCGCTCGCAGAAGGATGCTGACCCTACGAGTTTTCTCTTCCAGACCACCATCGACGTGGACGACAAGGAGTATGTGGACAAGGCGATAGAGAAGGCACGTGAGCTGAACTGCAGCGACACTATCTGGAAGGGCGCCTTGCTGCACCTGGAGTACTCTGCCCGCAAGAAGCTGCACATCGACATCCGCATGCCCGTCGGCATGACTATCGAGGAGACGCAGAGAGCGTATTGTGAGGCACTTGGCGTGCCCTGCGATGAGAGTTGCTTCACCCCAGAGAGAATCCTCTTTATCACGGATCAGGACTCGGAGATCTATCGCTCCAAGGACTGGTATGCCGTGCTTCCTGCCGATGAGCTGAAGGCTCGCAGAGAGGCTTATCTGAAGCGTGGTCTCACCATCGACGGCAGACGGCAACAGGGCACTCAACCCCAACCATTCAACATTCAACACTCAACATTCAACACTCAACAAAATATTCCTGACGGATTACCAACCTCTGGTACCGCCAGCGAGAAGAGCCTGATAGCCTTCGACCTCTTCGCGGAGTCGGCAGGACTGAAGAATGTGAATATCGATACCGAGGGCTCTCGCCACTCCTCATTGCTAGCCATCATGAGCGCAGGAGCGAGCAGGGTGATGAGTGAGGAAGAACTGAGAAGAGTAGTGGCAGTGAAGATGCCTAGCTTCGCCCAAGAGCGTGACTGCCGGCAGCTGATCCATGACTTCTATGAGAAATATGGAGACAGTTCGAAGCCATTCTCTAGAGATGTGATCCGCATCAATGCGCAGGCGGAGAAGCAAGCGAAAGAAGTGAAGAGTGAAGAACGAAGAGTGAAGAATTCAATAGCTGATGCTAATCATAAAGTTCAAAGTTCAAACCTCAATGTTCAAAGTTCCGAAGATGATTACCCCGCTCCGCCCGAGATGCCGAAGAAGCTGCCTAAGCTCGTGGAGCTCCTCGTGTCTCAGACACCGGATGTCTATAAGCCTGCCGTAGCCCATGCCATCTTTCCTCCGCTAGCCACCCACCTCTGCCGCACCTATTTTAATTACATCGACAATGTGGAGCATGAGGCTACGCTAATGTGTTGTCTCTTAGCTGGTACGGGCGCAGGAAAGAACTGCGTGCAGATGCCTATCAACCTGATTATGGAAGACATCAGAAAACGAGACAAAGATAACCTGAAACGAGAGAAGGAGTGGAAGGATGAGGTGACAAGAAAAGGTGCTAACAAGGATAAGCGTAAGCGACCTGAAAACCTCGTGATCCAGGAGATAGACGCCGATATGACCAACCCTGCCTTCGTGATGCGTACCGCCGAGGCGCAGGAGCATTTCCTCTATACTGCTCTCAACGAGATAGACCAGTTTGATAACCTAAGGGGCATTGGCAACCAGCAGTTTCGTATCATGTGCCTCGCCTTCGACCCTGGTAATCAATATGGACAAACCCGAGTGGGCACGCAGAGTGTTACGGAGCGAGTAACCATCCGATTTAACTGGAATGCCTCGACCACCATCAACAAGGGTATCCGATATTTCTCCAAGGTATTGACCGATGGTCCTATCTCCAGAATCAACTTCTGTACTATCCCAGAGCGTGAGATAGGAGCCGAGATGCCTGTCTATGGCACATACGATGACACATTCAGAGAGAACTTAAAACCCTATATCGAGCATCTTAACATGGCTTCTGGTACTATCAATTGCCCTGAGGCTTTCGCCTTGGCACAGAAGCTGAAAGAGGAGAATGCCGACTTTGCCCGTATGAGCCAAGACAGGGTTTACGAGAACCTCTCGTTCAGAGCCAATGTCATTGCCTATCTGAAGGCTTGCGTGCTCTATGTGGCGAATGGTTGCCAATGGGAATCCGAGATAGAGGAGTTTGTGCGCTGGAGCGAGCAGTATGACCTGTACTGCAAGATGAGATTCTTCCGAGATGCTATCGTGAAGTCGGAGCAGGAGGGAGTGAAGTCGAGCAAAAGAGGGCCTTCCAATATGCTGCAACTTCTGCCAAATGAGTTCTCTTATCAGCAGGCTGAGCAGGTGAGAAGCGACTTGGGGCTGGATACCAAGGGCACCCGACGGATGATAGCCACCTGGGTGTTCAGAAAGTATATCGTGAAAGTGGAGGCAGGCGAACAAGGCGTTAATGCTGGTAATGAAAAAGCTGATAACAGCCATTGCAATTACAATTACGGTAATTACAGTTTTTATCGCAAGCTATGTTTTCTAAAAAAAGAATCTAAATAGAAACAATTATGGAAATCGTACTCAAAAGAATAGCTAAGCAGAATACTTACACCATAGGGCGTATGTATATCCTGAAAGACGAGGAGGTGGAGCGCAAGGTGAACTATACGCTCAATAAGGACCAGAAGCGCAGCTTCTGTCATGTGGTAGATGTGGGCAAGCTGGACGGGGAGCACTACTTCTGCGATACCCTGGAGCCTACGTGGCGCAACCTGCAGGGCATCACCCTGTTGCCCCAAGAGGAGAATGTGCGCCTGGGGCGAGTGTCGGAGAAGAAGGCGCAGAAGATGAAGGGTAAGACTGCCATACCCGAGGGCACCTATCCGCTGCTCATCACCAAGTCGCCGAGATTCAAGCAGTGGCTGCCCCTGCTGCAGGGCGTTCCTGGCTTTGAGGGCATCCGCATCCATGCCGGCAACTACCCCGATGATACGCAGGGCTGCATCCTGCCGGGCGAAAACAAGCTCCGAGGCATGGTGGTAAACTCCCGCATCTGGCTGCATCGCCTCGTCAATGCCATCACGGCGGCGAGAGACCGAGGCGAGAGCATCTGGATCACCATCATCTAGTAGCCGAAGTTCTCCGAGCGGCGGCATTGCCTCTAATGCAGCCCACGCTCGGAGAGCGAGGGCTGCTACCTATGTGTGTCGTATAATTTGTTCATTGTTTCTATTCAGTTGGTATGCTTTTGTTTTTATTGCTCATTGGCTTCATCACATGCTACCATCTCAGCTCCTCGATATATCACAACGAGTTTATGGAGCGTGGTGGTCTTGACGGACTCCCTCACGATGTCGCTATCGGCATATCGGCATATTTGCGCTGAGGCATCCTTGAAGAGTTGCTTCACCTGCTCATCGGTGGTGCTGGACTTGCAATATTTCAATTCGATGATGTACGAGTCTACCATGTCCTTATAGATGTCACATAACGGACAAAGGAAGATGTCGGCATAACCACCATCATTATCCAACTCTGAGATAGGACGGTAGAAGCGATTCTGGGATGTCATTGCCAGGGTAAAGCCATGCACGAATGCCTCTCCCTTCTGCTTGTCTCGCTGAGAAGAATAACGCTTCAAACTGTCTGCGATAAAGTCAAAGTATGCTTTGTAGTCGCCATGATAAGCCAATCGACTCTCCAATTTGCCTTTTCCGTAGGTGTCGTATGTCAAGTCGTTTTCCTCGTATGTGTTTAGTAGATAAGTATACATCTGGTCTCGCACCACTTCATTAGGAATGATAAACTTAGTGTCACCATCACTGGTTCCGTCTATCGTTAACATACCGAAATAGAAAAGCAGGCTTACAAAATTATCAGGGTCATTGATGCGCTCAGCAGGGAAGTGCTCCACCAACTTGCCTGTTACATATCCCTTGGTTACCAACTGCTGGATGATGCAGGCATCATGGGCAAACTCCTTGTCATGACGGATGAGCATGCGTATCTTGTCATAGTCGATACGGATGTTACTTTCTATCATGGAATCAGAAATGTCATAATCATTGTGGATGTAGTTGTCCAAGAAATTGAGTACCATCACAGAATTATACATTGTGGTCTTGCCATATCTTTTGATAGAAAAGCAATAATTGTCATACCAAGGTTTCATCTCTTTAATGAGTTCATCTACAGTATGATTGAAAGGCAGCACGCTGGAATAATACTCCAACATCTCACGCACTTCCTCTTCCGTGAATCCTGTCATCTCATTAAACTGAGGATGTAATGAATAGTTGGTTCCGATGTTAAAACCACTTGTCAGGTCATCCATCGTAACAGGACTGACACCCGTCACGAAGATACGCCCCAAGCTTGTGACTGATGCACCCTTGATGGTATCAAAGAACTTACGCAGATACCCCTCACCATGTGTTTGCTGACGATAGTTGCCTTCATGCGCTTGGTTGGCAAGTATCTGATTGGTGAAATGATCATATTCATCAATGAAGAGGTAAATCTTCTGATTGGTCTTTTGGCATTGTCCGTCAAGATAGCTCAACTGTGAAACTGCATCTTTCTGTTGATTTAAGCCTTCCTTAGTACCTTCGGGCAATAGGTGAGAGTAAAGATCTACGAAAAGGTTGAAACGGATACTGCAATAATTGTCCATGCCCTGCTGATAATCGTCCAAACCGCCAACTATTTGGGCAAAGTTAAGATGAAGAACCAAATACTGGTTGCGCTCAGGCGTAGGGTTTTGTCCAATATACAGTTTGCCAAAAATGTCCTCGAAGGCATCTTTCTTATTGACATCATAGTAATTTTCGAGCATGGAGAGGGTAAGGGTCTTGCCAAAACGGCGAGGCCTAATGTAGAAGAAGTATTTGTTAGCCTCTTCTATATCCTCGATAAAAGGTGTTTTGTCAACATAGTAACAATCATCTTTTATCACATCCTCAAAGTTTTGCATACCGTATGGTATGCGCTTGCGATAGATTCGCTTTCTTCTTTCTTTTACTACCATAGCTCTATGATTATTAATAAGATGCTGCAAAGGTACTATTTTTATTTGACAAAGCCAACGATGAGAGGAATTTTTTTCAACGTTTTGTTTTAACTTTTTCAGTTTCTCGGAGTCTAAGGAGTGTAAGCTGGCAGGCTATGCTACATTGACGGGTTCATACATCTTCTTATCATCGTTTGATACCTCTCACGGCCTGGCTCTCTAACGGATTCTCCGGCCAGAAATGCTTAGGGTATCGGCGCTTCAGTTCTTTGCGGACTTCGAAATAAGTGCCTTGCCAAAAACTTGCGAGATCCTGAGTAAGCTGAACGGGCTTGAAACCGGGAGATAACAACTCAAGCAGAAGGGGCTGTCTGCCAGCATCGACAGTTGGTGTTGATGTCATTCCGAAACACTCCTGAAGCCGCACACTCAGAACCGGGGCTTCGGCCCCCAGGCGATAATCGATGCGGATATTGCTGCCCGATGGCACACGGATGTGAGTGGGAGCAAGGCGGTCTATCTCCTGCTGAAGCTCATAAGGAAGGATGTTCCATAAGATTTCGCACAGGTTGAGTTTCTTCAGCTCAGTAACAGAAGTCTTCATCTTGCCGCCCTCTTCAAGATAGAATGGGAGCCACGCTTGGGCTGTTTTCAGGAGATGCTCCGTTGACAGGTCTGGAATCTCCAGTTCCGGATGCCATTCAGATACTTGTGCCACGCGCTGTTGCAGACGATGAACCGATTCGTTCCAATCGAACATGCTGAGTCCGTCTTTTCTGGCAGCTTCGCAGATAATATTAGAAACAGTCTCTCGGTTGGCATTCTGTATCGGCTTGCTGTCTATGATGAGCGCTCCTATCCGTGTTTCCTGCTGCATCTTTACTGCCAGCGCTTTGCTGTCCCATGAAATATTCTCGCAGGTTTGTGCCGGCAAGTTCTTCCAGTTGACGGGGGCTGAGAGAAATACCCTTCCTTTCCGTCCCTGCCCAGAATTGGATGATGAGGTTGAAGCGAGGTTGAGTGATGCGATGGCAAGCCATTCGTTTGC
>OIYF01000566.1_pt1 | contig 13674 bp, 15 predicted proteins | sample 1587971 | NCBI WGS metagenome assembly OIYF01 (sample SAMN03283248) | human gut metagenome | biome: human-associated habitat; material: feces | host: Homo sapiens | place: Peru | collected 2012 | reverse complement strand
CCGCCATTACGTCCACCGTCTGTCGAAATGGCTGATCGTAAGCGGCATCGACGTCCCGAAAGTCCAGACCCTGCTCCAGCGTACGGAGGGCATCTTCTACGTCACCGCAACCGGCGATCACTACGAGAGCGAAGACGGGAAGATTCTTCCCGGGACCCTTTCCGTACGGCCCATCGAGTACGACGAACGCCTCCATGCTATGGATATCCTCTACCCGCCCAGGCATAAGGACACCGCAAGATTCCATCTCTTCCCGCGCACCATCGGCGACGAAGAGAACCGTAAGATCATCGCTGCCATGATTCACAATCCCAATGAATAACCCAAGAAAGGAAGGGAAGAAGATGACCCCTGCCATCAGCACCATCCGCACCTGGTCCCTGGCCGACCGCTACGGCGCCATGGACGAAAAGGACGACGCCTTGCTTCTCGATAGCGAGAAGGAAGAGCTCATCCAGGAAACGGAAGAAGAAAATGCCAAACGTACCTATTAAGAGAAAGGAAGGATAGCCATGCCATTACCACCCAAAGTGACCGAAGAGCGCGAAGCCTTCGTAAAAAAGGTCGTCGAAGACATCCGCGCCGGGAAACCGCCCTTCTGGGATTCCGGCAACTACGGGAAACCGCAGCGCAACCTCATCGCCGATATGGCGGGAAAAGACGTGAAGTACCACGGGATCAACGACATGATACTGACGTATATCTCAGAAAAACGCGGTTATACCGATAACCGCTGGGCCACGTTCAAGCAGATCCAGAGCCTCCAGAAAGAAGGTGTCCCCTTCAAGGACCAGCCGCACCTCAAGAAGGGCGCCAAAGGCGTCCCCATCGAATACTGGCAGTTCACGGCGATGGCGACGGAAAAGGACCCAAAGACCGGGAAAGAAAAGCCCATCATGAAGCCCAATCCCGAAACGGGGAAAGAAGAGCCGCTCATGAAGGAACTCTCCCGGCCCCTCGTCCGGCGCTACATCGTCTTCAACGCCAGCCAGATCGAAAACGTCCCGCCGGCACACCCGTTCACCATCGACGAGAAGGACCGGAACGACGCCATGGAAGCCATGCTAAAAAACAGCGAAGCCTCCATCCACTACGACCAAGCGAACGCGAACTACTATAACAGCCGGAAAGACGAGATCCACGTCATGAAACGGGAGGACTTCAAGAGCCTCGGTGACTTCTACGCTACCTGCGCCCATGAAATCGCCCACTCGACAGGCGCCAAGGACCGCCTGGACCGTCCCGGCATCACCGAAGGGGCCCGCTTTGGCAGTGAAACGTACGCTAAAGAAGAACTCCGGGCTGAAATGGCCTCGTTGTTCCTCTCCCAGGAATACGGCATCCAGCCAGATAAAACGCACTACGATAACCACATCGCTTACCTCGAAAGCTGGGCCGATGTTCTCGAGAAGGACCCGAACGAACTCTTCCGGGCCGCCTCCGATGCCGCTAAGATCACGGACTATATGAAGAGCCACATGATCGAAAAAGACCATGAGCAGACGAAAGACCGTACGACCGTCCAGGACTGCCTGGAAGAAGCCCGGAACGCTTCCGGGAAGACCATCGAAAAAAGGCAGCAGGAAGAGGAAGACAAGCTCACGCCGGAAGAGCGGTTCGTAAAGCACCTGTCCGTCACCATCGACAGTATAGAAGGCGTCACGGATAAGCAGGATCGCTTCGTCTTAGGTGGCGGCCATCAGTCCTTCCGGGAAGACACCCCGGCCAGGGACATGCTCGAACCACTGACGACCATAGACTGTGTAAAGGATCTGGGCGGCCACTTCTATAAGTGCGGGAAAGCCTATACGGGAGAGGACCTCAATAAGCTCGTGAATGACTTCATAAAGGACGATGCAACCCACTCCTACCCCCAAGGATACGAAGAGCACCCCCTAAAAGCCTGCGTCACCATCAAAAGCGGAGATAAGGAAATCAAGGATACCTGGGAACTGGGAAACCACCCCTTCTCCTTACCCAAGGAAAAGAACGGGACCCAGCTCCTCTTGGACCGCCTGGCGGACCAAGAGGAAGGGAAGGCCCTTCTGGAAGGGCTCGATAAAAAAGCCCTGGAAGCTGAAACAAAGGACTACTCGATACCGAGCTACCTTAAGAACCCAGAGGTCCATAAGAAGATGATTTTCTGCAATACCTACGCCTATACCGAGCAGGAGGCTCTCCCGGAAAAGACCAAGGAACAGGCCATAGCCAGCTATGAAGCGCTAAAGGCCGGGAAAGATCCGAGAGAAGTCACACAGGATTTAGGGTATAAGGCCGCACCCGATCCCAACGAGCACCTCAACGAGCCCCTCAATGACGAGGAAGCGCTAAAAAAAGGCAGGGACCCGTCAACACGCCAAGAAACTAAGGTGCCCAAGGAAAAACCGAAACCACTGGCTCACGACACTGAGACAGTCGAAGAATTCCTTGAAAAAATGAACCAGCAGGAGAAAAGCCGCGAGTACCTGTACGCACTTTGGGACAATACGACAAAGGAACGCTCACGGCTTATCGAAGAAAAAACAAAATTCAAGGGCATCCGCCGGACAATCACGGTCGGCGGCCCGAAGAAGAAAACCGCCGTAAAGTCAACCGAACAGGGAAAGAGTCCCAAGCGCGGCCGGCACTACGTCCCGAAGCGCCGTAAGGATACCGATAAAGAAAAAGGCATAGGGAGATGATTACCATGCAAGAACAGGGAATAGAAAGCCAGGAAGCCTTCGAAGAGATCCAGGAAATGGATATGGAAGACTGGGCCGCCATCGACAACATGGCCGAGCAGTATTATGCAGAGACTGTAAGAGAAGTCCAAGACGCCCGGGATATCATCCCCAAGGAAGACCTGGAACCCGTTGAAAAAAGCGCCAAGGACCTCACCAAGGCCATGGACAGCTACCGGGAAACGGAACAGGACTGCGGGCACCCGCAAAAGAAGACCTGGAAAGGCTACCAGAAGCAACACCAGGAAAACAAGGAAAGCATCCGGCAGTACAGGGAAACCTACCAAAGGGGGGAAGCCCTTCCGGTAAAAGAAGCCGCCGGAAAGAAAGCGACCGATTCCCTGGCCCAGTCTGCCACCTACTTCGAAGATCGGCGCAAGGAACTCCAGGAAAAGTACCAGCAGGAAATCGCCGAATCCCAGAAAGAGCGTAAAGCCCTCCAGGAAGAAGTCACCCAGCTCAAGACCGTCATCCAGGACCTCCGGGAAAGCGCCCGGAAAAATGAGCTCCAGCTCACTATGGGCTACCAGGAATGCGTCGCCGGCTATGAAGCCTTGCAAGAACGCGTCGAAGCGACGCAGAAACGATTCTGGTACGTGAAGCAGTTCCGAAAGGACATGGCCGATACCATCAAGGAAACTTACGACAAGGTCAAGGATACGCCGCGGCGCGTCAAGAAAGCCGTCGAAAATACGGCCTGTGCCGTCATCGACGACGCCTATACCAAGACCGCGGACGTCTTCTATAAGACCGGCCAGAAGATCGACCAGAAGCGCGACCAGACACTGGAACACACCCGCTACTGGACGGAAAAGCGCCCGGAACGGGAGGAAAAGAAAGCCCAGCAGAAAGCTGCTGTGTACATCCGGACCGAAGGACCGGAACGAGCAGAGGACGATTCTCTCGAAATCATGCAAGCGGCCCAGGTAGGGCCCCTGGAAAAAGCCCAGGAACAAAGCAAAGAGGCTGTGTACACCCAAACAGAAGGCCAAGACAAAGAGCCATCCCGGGAAAAAGGGAAAGCCGCCCATACCCTGAACGACTTGAAAGAAGGCATGGGAAAGGCGCCCGAAGAAAGCACCGAAAAGAAAGCACCGGAAAAAGACCCCTACAGCCGGGAAGCCATCCAGGAACTTTCGGAAGCGCTGAACCAGCAAAAGCAGAAGCTCCAGGAAAATTACAAAGAATGGCGCCAGCACTTCCAGCATACGGACCTTTCGGACCGTACGGCACCTTTAGCCATCCGGGATGACATGGGGCCCCTTGAAATCATGCAGGCCGCCCAGGTAGGCCTTCCGGAAAGGAGCCAGGAACAGGCAGCAAGAGAAGAAGCCGTAAACGTCCAGACGGCCGAAAAGACAACCAAAGTCCAGCAGACCGTCACCGTAGAAAAGAAAGAACCTGAACGCATCCAAACGACAGGGCATGACATCCAAAAACCAACTGCCGGGCGCCACTACATAAAGAACGGCTGGAAAGGGCCGGAGCGGAAAGGAGCTGAACGATAAGCCGCGATAGGAAAAGAAAAAAACGCGGCGCCAAGAGAGTCCTAACGAAACCAAACAGACCTAACGTCTTTTATTTAGCAGATAACGGTACTCCCTCCGCGCTCCCCCGTCAAGGGCTGCCCGGCAGAGCCGGCGTATGTCCCTTGACGGGGAACCGTTCCGGGAGTGCCTACTATCTGCAAATAAAAAAAGAATGCGCGGGGGAGACCCCAGGGGAGGTTTTATACATGGAACGAGAAATACCACGATCCGAAGACTATCGCACCGAAGAATTAGACATCATGCTCGACGACGGCGACGCCGACGGCGAAGCCATCACACTTACGGCCTCAGGCCTTACCAAAGGCGAGAAACAGTACCTGCTCGACCAGGTCCATGACTTACAGGTCCTCGACCAGGAACTCGACGACGCCCAGGAACGGGGCGATGAAACGGCCGTCCAGACACTGGCGCAGGAATACGACCAGCGAAGGGCTGGCGTCACCAACTACCTGCAATCGAAAGGCATCCCGTACCAGATGGCAAAAGGCAAGGAAGCCAAGACGAGGATCCATCAGCCCCAGCGTTGTGCCGTCTGTAAGGAAGAAAAAGCCGAAAGAGAACGGGGCGAAAAGGAACGCCAGAAAGCGAAAGGCCGTCATTACATCCCAAAACGGAGCCGCTCCCAGAGTAAGGAACGTACCCGGGAACGCACGAAGAGCGAGTAAAAAGAAAGGAGCGTGAATCACATGATACCGGAAGAACTCAAAGAGTATGCCCAGTGGGTATGCTGGAAACTCATCGGCAGAGACGCCAAGCGCATCAAACTGCCCATCACACCGCGTACGGGAAAAGGCGCCAGGGCCAACGATCCGTTGACCTGGACGACCTACGAAGAAGCCACCAACCGCGCCTGGCAGTACGACGGCATCGGTTTCTTCTTCTCGGAGTACGACGAATTCGTCGGCATCGACATCGATCACTGCATCGGCCCCGACGGGGCCTTGAGCGACCTTGCCAGAGGCCTCATCGAAAAATCTGGATCCTACGCCGAAATCAGCCAGTCCGGGACCGGCGTCCATATCATCGTCAAAGGGAAACTCTCGAAGCCCGGCTTCCGTACGAAGACGATCGAAGTCTACCAGGCGAACCGCTACTTTGCCATGACGGGGAACGCCATCGGCGCGCCGGTCATTAAAGACGCCCAGGAACTCTTAGACGAAATCGAAGAAAAAATCCGAAAGGAACGGGAAGAAAAGGAACAAAAACGTCAGGAAAACAGCACCCGGCAGGTACTCACGACGAAAGTCCGGCATCTCGACGACGAAACGCTCCTCACGAAGCTCTTTCAGCAAAAGAACGGCTCCGTCATCAAGCTGCTCTATGAAGGAATGGACGCCAAGTACGGCAATACGTCGGAAGACGACCTATACTTCTGCTGGTGCATCAACGCCCGGAACGGGAACGACCTGGACCAGACGGACCGGATCTTCCGCAGTTCCGGCCGCATGCGCAAGAAATGGGACGAACGCCATTACGCCAACGGCGACACCTACGGCTATCAGACCCTTCTAAAGAGTCGGGCCAAATAAAGAAAGGAGAAAAAATGAGTACACTCTTGTTCATTATCGGGCTCGTGGCCGTCCTCATCCTTGTCGGTGCCAACCTAAACGCTTGGTACCAGGACTGGAAAGAGGAACAGCACCAGAACAGCCAATTCACAAAAAAGAAAGGAAGGAACGATGATGGAAGGAAATGAACAGGACATCCTGCGGACTATCCGGGAAAAATTCCAAGAAGACCTCGTCCGCACGTTTGCCTACTACGATAAGACCTTGACGCCCATCCAGGCCGAAGAATACCTAAACGCCTTTATGGGCGAAGCCGCCCTGTACTGCCGGGTCATCCTTCGGAACTGGATCTTCTTCCACAAGGAACCGCCGACCCTGACGGAACTACTCGAACGGGTATTATACGTCGCGAACGCCGTCGACATCTTCTGTAACCTCGAAGACGAAGAAGACGGGGACGAAAGCGAGGTGCCGGAAAAAGGCGACGGCATCCTGCCCGATTTCTTTTTCCCGCATTTCACGGAAGGAAGTTCCCGATGACGGGGCGTAAAGGGCTAAAAACAGCGGTGCTCCGGGGGCTCCTCACCCTGTGTACCTGTACGTTGCTTTCAGCCCCGGCCCTGGCCGTCGACAGTGGGACCGCCGTGTATAACCAGGTGGCGAAATTCCTGCCGCCGGGCGACGCCGACGCCGTCACGACGGACATCTTGGACGCCTCCGCCTACTACCAAGTGGACCCGATCCTGATCGCTGCCCTCTTCACCTGCGAAAGCGGCTTCCACGAAGACGCCATCAGCCCGGCCGGGGCCATCGGCATCGCCCAGCTCATGCCGGGTACCGCCGAAACACTGGGCGTCAATCCCTATGATACCCGGGACAACATCTTCGGCGGCGTCGCCTACCTGGCACAACAGCTGAACGAATTCGGCGACTACGCCCTGGCCGAGGCGGCCTATAACGCAGGCCCCGGTGCCGTCTGGGACGCCGGCGGCATCCCGGGCTACGCCGAGACCCAGGACTACGTCCGGAACGTCGAGGCCACCCGCGGCGCTATCTGGGACGAAAACGGCGGCGACATCACACCGTACTACGACCCAGGGGATGGGTACGACGATTATGCCGATTATGACGATGACAGCCTCTTGGACGCTCAGACACAGTACGTAGGAGATATTACACCAGCTGCTCCTGCAAGCGGCCTCACAGAGGCAAACAGCGCACAAAAAGAGGAAGCCGTGAAACCAGTCCCCGAAGAAGAACCCGAGACCATCCGGTTCTATCCGCCATCGGCAACGCCCCAAGTCACCCTTACAGGGAAAGGGCCGGCACAGGCAAAGCCTCAGCCGAAAAACAGCCAGCGAAAATAGTTGATTCCAGCCTGCTACTTGTTAGCAGGCTAGGATGAGCCATTTCCGGCTTATCATTTAACGCAAAAAAAGGAGCGATGAGCATGAGCACTATAGATACGGGCAGGGATACCCCAAAAAGGGCCCTCACCCAGGAAGATAAAGCCTTCCTCACGGCCTTGCAACAGGCCTTAAGGACTCAGCCGGCAGGCGATACCCGAGAGCCGCGCTACTGGGTCATCCAGGTAACAGAGCGCACCTACGGCGTAGCCGCAGACGAAGCTGATGGCTGGTTCCTCTACGATACCGAGAACCCGGAGCTGACCGTAGGACACCCGAACGACAGCCAGAGCGTCTACGACGAAGTAAGCGGTGGATATACCGATGAGGACCTGGACGAAGATCCGGACCTCATCGATGCCCTGTTCGAGCTGAAAGAGGCCGCCGACGAGGATAATCCCGGAGCGATGGCGGATCTCATCAACGACAGGTTCTATACGTTCGATTCCGTCCGCTGTCGTTATTACCGCCTGGAGACGACGTTCGTAAGGAACCAGCTCTTCCTCACGAAGGACGAATGCGAAACCTATATCAAAGCGCATAAGTACGATTTCGAACCAGACAGCCATCCCAGGAGCTATAGCATGTGTGCCTCCCCAAACGGAGCCTACGCCCGTCTGATAGAGCTTCTGACGAACGGGGACTGGGATACACAGATAAGGGATTTGAAAGGGTAAAGGAGATATTCACTATGAAAATCATTGCCGACCGGATTACGAAAGATACCGACGCAAATAGCATCAAGCATTATTACCTCTTAGATGACCGGATCAGCTGGAAGGCCAAGGGCATCATGTACTTCCTGCTGAATGCCGATGACGATTACGACTACTCCATCCAGGACCTGGCACAGCGGTCTTCGGATGGCCGGGAAAAAGTAAGCAGTGGTATCCGGGAACTCAAGCAATATGGATATATGGAATCGAAATACATTCGGGATGAACGGGGCGTAATGGTCGCCGTTCGGATCCACGAATACTTATAAGACGAGGAGCGATCATCATGACAAAAGTCACCGTAGCACGGAATAAAAATTATACCAATATGTCGAATTACCATTTGCGGGACAAGCGATTGACGTGGAAAGCCAAAGGCATCATGTCCTTTATGCTGAGTCTGCCGGAAAGCTGGGATTACTCGATTCGAGGACTCGCCACCTGCACACATGACGGCCGAGTCGCTACGACATCGGCTTTAAATGAACTCAAGAAATACGGGTATCTCGTCACCAAGGTACAACGTACGGACGACTCCAGAGCTATTTCGGACTTGGAATACATTTTGTACGAATGCCCGGAAATGAATCCTGACTACGTGGCTCGTGTCACCCAGGAAGGAACGAACGGAGGAACGGCGCAATCGGATGAACCCAAGAAAAAGCCGGCCAAGAATCAGATGAAGGTAGTACCCGAACCAGGGCAAGGCGAAAAGCGGACATCGGGTTTCCAAGATGCAGGTTTCCTACATACAGACAACCCGTGCACGGGTTCTCAAGATGCAGGTTTCCTACATACAGAAAACCCGACTATGGATTCAGCCAGTAAAAACCTACCGCCAACGGGAAACGTGGATGCAGGTTTTGTGGATCCACATAATGTGGATCCACAGAACCTGCCACAAATAAATACTAAAGAAATAAATACTAAAGAAAAAAGGGATAACTATATATATAGCGCAACCCCTGGTACAAATTCCGACAGTGGGAAAACCCGTCCGACGGAAAAAACACCCACCCAAACCCTGGCGACCCTGGACCCAGATCCACGTCATGAACGGGGTCCTGTCGACCTCGACCAGCCGCCTACAGCCGAAGAGGTAGCCAGCTACTGTGTCCGCCTGGAAGAAGCCGGCATGCCGATGACCATCGACGCCGACGAATTCGTGGATTACTACTACTCCAAGGGCTGGGATCGGATCCGCGACTGGAAAGCCGCCATCCGCAACTGGCAGCGAAACCGCAACAAACAACAGGACGGCCAGACCCCAGCCAGCGCTCCTTGGTCCCAAGGAGCGGCTACGAATGCCCCAGGAAAAGGCACAGACTCCCGGATCGAAACGCTACGCAAGCTTTGGAACCAGTACGACCAGGAAGAGCAGGAAGCCGCCAAGAAGGAATGCTGAAAAAAGCCTGCCGGCCGGAGCGGATCCGCCGGCACCCCAAGGACCTGGAATAGGCCGTAATCGTCCTCAGCGCCTGCGTATGACACTTTTAGACCACCTGCGGCTCATTTTACCCGGAAGAAAGTAAAACAGCCGCAGAAGGCCATACAGGAAGCTGTAAGGCCTTGAAGCGAATCCGGGAAATATCCCGGACAAGGCGGCGCCCCAATGGGGCGTAATCGCCCTGGGGGCCTGTGTACGACGTTTTTAAACAAACCATGAGTGATTTTATTGAAGAATGAATAAAACGGCCTCATATCTCCGTATACGAAGATATGAGGCCATCGAAAGGAGAGAGAGTTATGCAAAGAGACTGGTCCAAGAAGGACACCCTGGTCGCCCTGGCCGGACTCCAGGTCCTTTATGCCAAGGACCTCGGGCCGGAGCGGATGAATGCGTACGTGAACCACCTGTACGACATCCCGCCGAATACCCTGCTGGCGGCCGTCCAATCCTTAGCGCACACGAAGACCTTCCTGCCATCCATCGCGGAAATCCGGGAAGCCGCCCGGAACATCCAGCATCTGGCCGACGGAGAAGACGACGGGGAATGGTTTACGGCCTGGTACGAAGTACGCCGGGCCGTCGCCAAGGTAGGCCGAGCCGGTCATCCTGTGTTCACCGACCCCGTCTTAACGGACGTCATCCACTACTTCGGCTGGTACAACCTGTGTACAATGCCGGCGGCCGATGAATCCATCATCAAGGCCCAGTTCCGCCAGGTCTATACATCCATCAAAGAAAAACAGCGCATGAAGGAAGAGTACAAGACCGCCGTCCGGCAGTTGGCCGACGAAGCGAAACAGGGGAAATACCAGCGCTTCGGCGACCAGCTCATCAAGCTGGCACAGAAAATGGGCATGGAGGAGGTGAGTGAACATGATAAAGTCCAAAGGATCGCGTCCCGTCATCCCGGTACATCGCCGGACTAAGCGGACGAAACTCGACGACTGGAACGAAGAGGCCCGAAAAAGGGGGCTCTCCTACGGCTATTACGTCGGGCTCCAGAATCTCATCCGGCGGGGAGATAAGATCTCCCTGCCGGACGAACTGCCGGACGCTCCCAAAGCCGAAGTACCCGGTCCGATTGTAAGATTCACGTCACTTGACGAAGGAGGCAGATAACATGCATAAACTGACGTACGAAGACGTTGAACAGGCCCACATCGACCGCTTGAAGGCCCTGGGCTATACGAGTGAAGAAATCCCGGGGATCCTCGAAGCCGAAAACGAACTGGGCTTTCTCTTGGAAGACAGCATCGCCATGGACCCGGAAGGGGCCTATGAAGAACCCATCCCGGAACCGTTCTATACGGCAGGAGGCCCCGCATGAAGCCCATCGAGCTACGCTTCGGCATCCTCTGTGCACCCCTGAAAGAGCAGCTGGAAGGCCAGGGCGTCGCCCTGGCGCCCAGCCAGCTCACTAAGTACGAGCGGGTCCGTAGTTCCATCAACTACCTGAGGATTCACCGTTATATCACCGATTCGGCCTCGGACAAGGCCTTCCGGAAGCTGATGCAGGCCATCACCGGAGATGCCACGAGGAGCCGGATCATTGCAAACGAAAAGGAGGAATGACGCATGGCAGAACAGACGGTCCAACAAAAGACCCGAAGGAAGGGAGAAAGCCGTTCCCAAGGAACTTCCAAAGGAAACAGTCACAACTATAAAGGAAAACCCTTTTACAGTTTCGAGCAATATGTGGAAATCTACCATATCCTGGGGAAATTGGAAGATTACTTCGATAAGCATCTGGAAAAGACGAATCGTTCTCCGAAAAACCTAAGGGATGACGGGAAAGTCTATCTCAGCCCTTTTACTGCGGAAAAAGGCAACTCGGTTGGGTCCCTTCGAATCTACGACCCCATCATGCGGGAAAAGTGGCGTGGGGGAGAACGGCTGGAAATGTACGTCGACAGGGTTTCAAAGAAAAGAGGGGATCTCGTCTGGTTCGTCCAGCAAACGACGCAGTATACCACCCGGCGGCAGGCGATTGAACACTTGAAGAAACTGTATGGGCCGACGCCACAGTACACTAAGGACGAACTGGAAAAAATCAGGGAACGCTACTTCCTCCGGTTCGAGAAGAGCTGGGATAAAGATAAAGCGAAGAACATGAAGACCCAGCTTGAACTGAACAAAGAAGAAGAACGGGCGGCCTGGGCCCTGCGTCGCCAAGTCGAAGCTGATACGTTACAGCACCTGTTAGAACCCCATGCCTCGCTTATTGCTGGCGGCGACATGGAAAAACTGCCGCCGGAACCCGTTGTCATGAGCCGGGATAAAAGCACCGGACAGATGAAGGAAACCCCTTTAACCGGGATCAATTACATTATGGCTGTCGGGAAGTACCATAACGAAGACCCCCGGTACTATTCAAGGAGTGCCATCAAGCAAGCTGGCTATAAACTCAAAGCCGACGCCGTGCCCTATCCACTGGAATATGGCGTAGCGAATAACTATACGACGCTCGAACAGCTGAAAGTCGTCTCGTACTATAACGCCAAAGACATTATTGGGCCTCCGCCGTATAAGGACCACGTCGCCACACAAGAAGAAATCGAATACAACGTCAAAGACGTCTTAAAGGCCACCGGCTGGATCGATGAAAAGACAAAGGATCCCGATGACTACCAGCAGAACCTGGAACGCCTCCGGAAGATGTGCGATAACGTCGTCTGGCCGGCCGAGGTCTTAGGCGAACAGAAGCTCCAGTCCGAGCTTCTCTACGCACGGGTCCTCCACCAATGCGGCGACCGGGACATCCATCAGACGGCCTATGCCAATGACATCGAAACCCACCTACGGCGCGACCTTAACGAAAAGAACATCGAATGCCGGCAGGATAATCCCAAAACGGGTTATTATCAGGTAAGCAAGAACCTCGCCCAGTGCGCCATCGGCATGGATAAAGCGTTGAAAAAGGTCAATGAAGATTTGGCCCGGGCCCATGCCCACGAAAATGCCAAAGAACGCCAGCAGCAAAAGGAAGACGCCCTGCATCCCTTCAAAACGCTGGAAGTCCGGATCGACCGGGATATCTTTGACGCCAATGGGAAGCTGGAACGGCCGAAAGGCATCGTCCTCAAGGGGGACAAGGCCTATAAGCAGCTGGCGGACCTTGTCGTCGCCGACCGCCGGGAATTCGCCCACTACCGCGACCGGGGCTACGGGCGGAAAGTCGACGTCACGGTCTCCTTCAAGGGAAAAGAATACCCGGTCCATCTCGAGAACGGCAAACTCCTCGGCGGCAACGCCCGGAGCGTCGCGGACCTTCTCGAGAACTGCATGACCCGTAAGGCCCGGGAACAGGCCTATAACGACAGCGTCCGCCGCCGGGAACTGGCCGAACGGACGAAAAAGCAGCTCTTCGAGGATAAGGACAACGAAAAACTCGTCAAGCAGTACCAGGAAACGAAAGGCAAACACTACAAGGACCCCAAATGGCGGACGAAGCAGCATGCCGCTAAGAGCGAGCTTTCTAACGAAATCCGGAGGATCCAGGAAATGGAAACGCGTAAGCTCGACGAAGCATACCGCGTAGCCAGGACCGAAGCCAAGGCCAGCTTGAAAGGCTTCCGCGAAGGCGAAGAAACGCATCTCCGTTCGAACCCCGCCATCAAGCGGAACCTCGAACGCTTCACGGCTGATACCTATCGCTATCTGCTCCCCGAAACGAAGCAGACCGAAAAGGGTGAAAGCCTCCTCACCCAGCGCGACATCCTCCACGCCTACGGATCGGACAACGTCCTGTCCATCCACGACGCCGGGACGTACCTCGGCGGTAAGGGCGACGACGGAAAGCCACTAGAAGGGACCGTCATCGAAACGCGGACGCCCCTTACCATGGATAGTGACGGCTTCTGGGACCCGACAAGATCCGAGACGGCCGCCATCAAGGCGAAACCCTACCAGCTCGGCATCGAAAAGAGCCGGGTCATGGCCCTCGAAGAGCATCTCTCTGTCACCATCGAACGCGACGTCCGCGATAGCCATGAAGATGTCGGCATCGGTCCCATCTACAAGCGGGAAAAGGAAGTCCTGAAAGGCGAAGAAGCACGGCTGGCCTTAGGCGACCTCATGCTCCAGGACCGGGACGCCTTTGAAGCCCAGCAGGAAAAGGGCACCCGCAGTCTCGACGATGCGACGCACCCCATCCACATCACCGTCACCTACCGCAACGAAACGCTTATGGACGAAGCCGTGTACCCAGGAAGGCTCCAGATCGGGAATAACTATACGCCCGGCCAGATGCTGGCAAGCCGCAACTGGGAGGATCTAAAGCACCGGAACCTGGCGCTCGAAGTCGGCAGTGCTTTCCATAGTGCCA
>OIYF01000565.1_pt1 | contig 13684 bp, 16 predicted proteins | sample 1587971 | NCBI WGS metagenome assembly OIYF01 (sample SAMN03283248) | human gut metagenome | biome: human-associated habitat; material: feces | host: Homo sapiens | place: Peru | collected 2012 | reverse complement strand
GCTGAAGAAATTGAGCAGTGAGATGGCGCTGCTGGCAAGATAGCCCACCATCAGACCGATGATGAGCAGCACCGTATGACTGCGCACGATGGCTGAAAAGAAGGTGATGACAGCCATCACGAGCATCGCTCCCACGAAGGCTGCGATGAGGATAGCCAGGAAACCACCGATGGCATAGTTGACGGCATCGCCCACAAAATCGCCCAGGGCGATGTTGCCGCCAAAGGCAAGCATCACGATGGCTACCGCCAGTCCGGCTCCGCTGCTGATACCGAACACGTCAGGACCCGCCAGGGGGTTGCGGAAGGCTGTCTGCAGGAGCAAGCCGCTCGTGGCGAGGGCTGCGCCCGAAAGCAAGGCGGTAATGGCCGCCGGCAGTCGCGATTCCAACAGAATATAGCGGTAGGTTTCGTCAGACTGAGAACCCGAAATAATCGCCCCAACATCCTGCCACGGGATGTTTACACTCCCCCATGCCAGGTTGGCGAAAAACAGTATGATAATGGCGATTGCCCCTAAAACGATGGTTTTCATTCACTAAAACTATTTCTTGTAAAATCTCTGATTAAAGCCCTATTTCTTATAGAATCTCAATTTGCCGAACCGCTCGCCATGAGCCAGGATGATGAACTCTCTGAGCAGCAGTTCGGGATGGAAACTCGTAAGCTCGAAATAAGGTACCGTAGAGGTATCCACCTGATAGATATTACCCCGGTTGAAGGCAGCAAGAGCCTTGTAGCCGTCATATTCCTGAAGCAGTTGAGCCTGCGACAGAGGAGCACCACCGAAATACTTGAATGCCCATACATCCACCTGCTTTCCCTTCGCCAAGATTTGCTCCGGACTCATCGCCAGACTTCCGCTGTGCTGATCGCCCTCGAAGATATAACGGGCGTTGGCATCCTTCAGCAGAATGCCGATAGTGCTTTGGCCACCAGGCACATACCATACGTTGCCCGTTTTTCTTTCGGTCAGGATAGAGAGACCCTTCCGATACCCGGCTGCCTGCGCCTTAAGCGAAAGATATTCCTTTTCTATCTTCGCAAAGAGCGAATCTGCCTTTGGTTCGCAAGAACCCGATATTCCGTTACTTTTTCCCTCTTCCCTCTTCACTCTTCCCTCTTCATTTCCAAAGAGCATGCCGTAGAATTTCATCCATTCCGCCCTGCCCAGTGGCGAAGACTCCATATAGTCGGCAGCTTCGATGATGGGGATATGCAGTTTGTCGAGCTTGCCATATCCACCGCTGTTCTCGAAGGGCGAAAGGAGGATAGCTTCGGGTTTCAGGGCGATGATGCGCTCGATGTCGGGTGCCATGCTCGAACCGCAATTCACAATAGGATTCTGAGCAGAAGTATTCCCGGAAAGAGCAGCCCTCTTCTTTACATCCGGAATATTGATATAATCGAGGTCGCAGACACCACGGATGGCTTGCTGGCAGCCCAGTTCGTACATCAGCTGACAATGGGGAGCGATGAAAACGGCACTCCTCTCCACCGGCGTGCGCACGGTATCAGTAGTGCATCTCGCCCCCGTGCTGCGCCTTTTGGCAAGCATCGCCACCGTCTTATCCCCCTCCTCTCCCTTCGGAATCAGGATGTAGCGATGCAGAATCGTTCCCGCCTTCCAGGGGTTGGCGATGATAGCCTCAGCATACTGATAATCAACACCTTCTGCTTCATCGGAAGCCTCTTCCCCATCACCATGTTTCACGATGGTAAGCAACTTGGCGTACTTCATCTCCAGGGTATCGCCAGCCTCCGCATCAGCAGCAGCCGTCTTTCCTCCCTGGCATGCCGCCATCAGCAGGGCCGCCGTAGCCCCACACAAAAGAATATACAGTTTCTTCATAATCTTACAAAATATGTGTGCAAAGATACGAAGAAATCTTCATTTTCCGTTTGTTTTCTCGAATATTCTTTGTACTTTTGCCTTCAAATTTAACTAACGCTACAATTTAATAAGTCAAAATGAAGAAGATTATCTGGGGCATAGCCCTTTTATTCAGTACATCGATGGTCGCCGGTGCGCATACCTGCTGTCATAATTCAGCACAGAAATGCGGCTGCAAGAGAGGTTATTACACACAGTATTACGGCGATAAGCCCGAACTCATAAAAGAGGCTATAGCTTGGACAGAGAGCGGTATCTGGCGCAATGGTTTCGACAAGGCGAAGCCACATTCCAGCGTAAACCTCGCAGATTTCTATCTGCAGTATCAGAAGAATCCGCAGCAATGGCAGGCGCTCTTCGACTATCTGGCAAAGACCGATTTGCTGAGCATTCCGAAGGGAAAGCACAAGATTCCGGGTTCCGACCTCGTGGTAAGTGTAGAGGACAGCAAGAACGAGCCGCTGGAAAAGCGCCGCAGCGAGAGTCATAACAAGCACATCGATTTTCAGTATGTAGTAAAGGGTACAGAGCGTTTTGGCGTGATCGACCACTACTCCAGCACCCCCAACTGCAAGTATCGTCCCGACGTAATCCACTACGACTACGACCGCCGGAAGGCCCGTTTCTTCGACAGTACCCCCGGCGAGTTCTTCATCTTCTTCCCTAGAGACTGGCACATCGCCAAGGTGGCAAATGACACCAGCGACCAGACGATACGCGTTATCGTGATCAAGGTAGATTATAAAGATTAAAGATAATTGAAAATAATATGATAGTTTATATAGCCAATCCATTATATGATGCTGTGTTCAAGCGCATCATGGAAGAAGAGCGCATCACCAAGACGTTCTTGTCTGCGATTTTGCAAAGAGAAGTCATCAGCATCAAGATATGCCAAGATGGATTCCGCAATATCAAAAGCAATAGCATTTCGATATTTAAGATGGGATTTGTTGCCAGCATAAAGAATAACGAGAACAGCAACGAGCTTACAAACATAAGGCTGTATAAAACTTGGGTTGACACGGACGTCTTGGAACCTCGCCAGCATCTGGCATGGCAGCGCTATATAGAAGAGAAAAACTCGGATGGTATGGGAGATGAATCTCTCCCAACGATTACGGTTTTTCTCCTAGCCCACCGTATAGGAGATTTCGAAACTCCTGTTGCATGCCCTGCCCCCGGCAATATTATTGTCCAACTGCCAATAATCAGCAAGACTCAAAACTCGAGTCAAAAGAAGGTATTAAGCATTTTTGACCAAGCAAGAACTTGCAGGGAAGACAAACACTTCTTGAAAGTAGATTATACACCCTATGATGGAGATACGGATATGGAGTATATTCTTAAAATGCTTCTTTCAATGGCATCCGACCCAGATATGCAATACCAGATGAATCTCGAAGATGAGTTTATCTCCTTACTTGAAAAGAAGGATACCGAAATCCTGCGACTGGATTATTTGATTGAGCAAAGTAAGCTGAAGGAGAAATAAAAACAGAACTTCCCCAAGTTTGCCCCACACGCCCTGGGCTAGGAGCTTTTGGGCCTTCAGTCCGTTCTTGAAGCACATGCAAAAGTTCAGCACCATGATATTGAATGAATTATATCGAAGGGGATGATGTTACTCAAGATGTTACCCAAGATGTTACTCAAGGTGAGTCTCAAGGTGGTACTCAAGGTGTCCTCCAAGACGGAGAATTAGATGATTGGATAGAAAAACAGATAAAAAAGAATCCAAAGATTACAGCAAAAGAACTAGCTTTATTATCCCAAAAAGGATTAAGTACCATCAGGCGACGCATCGCCAAACTTCCTCATATACAATACGTTGGAAGCGGATATAGTGGACAGTGGATAATCAAGAAATAGGAAAAACAAAGAAATGCAGCCTCTCGATTATATAAAGAGAGGCTGCATTTTTCTTATGGTATCCAAGATGGAACTCAAGGTGAATCTCAAGGTGTTACCAATCTTGCCCCAAGCGACCGATGACGGTGACACGAGTTTTACGAAGACTACTAAATACCAACATCCTTAACGGATACCACGGAGCAATCATTCACTTGCAACAACACCTGCATGTCATCAGCTCCTTCCTGGTCAAGTCCTTTCATAAGGCAGGTTGGGCATGACGACACCTGACGCCTGGCTAGTTCCTCGCTATAACCACTTATACGACTCAACTGAGCGACTAAAGCCTCAGCATCGTTCACTTGCTCCAAGACCACAGAGTAATTGCCCAAATTGAAATTCGGGTATCCCATTTCCATGGTGATGTTCCGTACAGACCTGCTGGACTCCTCTTTCTCCCGATGCTTGTCGAAAATGCGCAAGCAGAACTTGACGACATACCACAGGACGACAAATACCAAGACCACCATGCCTATCATACACCCCACTGCCTGAACAGCCATGTTACTAGAGCCCCACCCTCTAAAGCAAGACCCTACAAATCCTTTTCCACTAAATATTCCCATAACTACTCTATTTTTTATGATTAATAATGAATAATCCTCCTTGCTAATCTACCCGATGAAGGTTTTCAAATCCACTCTCGGCATAGATATGTCCATCACTACCCTTATAATAGGTACGTTGTGCCAAGACAGAAAGGGCGATGATACCGGCTATGACCATCAGCACCTGAAGGATAAGCTTCAGAAGCACGATGATAACTCCCCAGGCTGCTATCAAAAGTCCGACGAGATAAATAACGCTAAAGATGGTGACTATCAAGCCCTTGCCTGCACCCAGCGCCTCGGCATTCTTCTTGACAGAGATGGCGATGCCCGAAACCAAAGTACCCAAGAAAAGGATGAACATGATGGCGTCGCTTACCATCCCTTGCCATCCAAGCCACAACTGCACGATCATGGCATAGGCTATCAACACCGGTAAGCAGGCGGCAAGACTCACCATGGCTGGTTTGAGGCTAAGTTTGCCTTTCTTCTCATCAGGAACATCGGCGAAAATCAAGGTCTCGAACATCTTAAATGTATAGAACTGCAAAGCCACTACTGCGCCAAACGGGATTACCCGGAATAAAGAGCCAAAGAACCCATAACGCTCGTTGTCGCACCACCAAAACATATCTCCACCAAGAACCTTGTAGCCTATCACTTCTATTATGGATATGAGAAGCATGCAAACCGGTATAACCTTCAGAGCCAAAGGAACGGCCGGAGAACTCTTGCGAGCCACGAAGAAAGTGGCCAGAATCATACCCATCAATATAAGTACCAGCACAGCAGGCGTATAGGTAGCATAGAAATGTCCCAGGGCGGAGTGTTTCTTCACCGTGTCCTCGCTCAATGGATTGACCGTGCCCTCAGGATTGTCGGCGCTGAACTTCAGATTTCCCATATATGTCATATAGGATGCTCCATCCTTCTTGAATGCCACATAATATCCGTTTGCCTTTCCGCACGACTCGATTTCCATCCCCTTCGGGAATTTCACACTTTGGATAGGCTCGCTTATCTTCCAAAGCGAATCGGGCTTCGAGGCTACCATACACTCGATGGAATCTCCCCATAGAGGATCCAGTTCAAACTTCTGAGCCGAGATAGACAGACAGCTCAATAACGCGATGAAGAAAAAAGCTAAACGATGTTTCATGATAGTTTGTGATAATTAAATGATAAATTAGGGAAATACTAGCAATAAGAATTGCCATACGTTTGCAAAGATAGCCTTTTTTTCGGTACCGAGGGGAGATTTCCGCAAAAAAAAAGTTTCATTACGTAAAAACATGATGATTTTTACGCAATGAAACTTCTACGAAGCCGAGAGGATGAAGTTTTTCCTTGTTTTCCTTGCCAAGATATCCCTTACCCCATTTCCTCCACCACTTCTACTACCACTTCGCCCTTACGGGAGATAACCTTCTTGATGCGGTCGTAGAGCTGGAGGAAGGTATCCTGGCTGTGGATGACGAAGCCGGGAGGACAGGCCTCGCCCACCAAGATGCCACCCTGACGAAGCGTGAAGGGACCATTGCCCGGCTGAAACATCGGACAATTCACAGCATGAAGGGCCGAGAGATGACCCCGCTCGTGGTGCTTGCGCTCTTCGGCACAGGATTGACAGGCGCTGGATTGACAGGCGCTGGATTGACAGGCGCTGGATTCACACGAACAGGATTCACAGGAACAAGACAATGGAGCCTCATCAGAAGGAGACGAAATTTCCGACTGCAGACGATGCAGGAACAGCATCTTGCGATGATGGAACGAACACTTGGCTATCTCCACCCGATACTCCCCAGGAGCCAGATTGCCCCCCTCACGCTCTATGGTATCGCAGATGCGCTCATGGTCGATGAGACCACCATTACGGTCGGATATCTCTTGAAACAGGCGACCGATTACGGCGCCACGAACTGTACGAAAACGACTTAAAACTAACTTCATCATAACACGCAACAACTTAAAAACAACAATAGAAAAACATTTGAAATTCACATTCACTTTCACATTTTCTGAACGTAAAACGACTGGTAATAATCAGACAAATCCTTGCAACCTTCCGGCAACTGATGGTACACCAGCTGAGGGAACATTTCCTTCAGTTTCATATAAAGACCGATGCCCGGTTTGTCCTGATCAGGCCACATGTGAAGATTCCTTCCCACTAAAAGATTGCGACATTCTTCATTACAAAGCGTAGCACTCGGGATGGCTATTGCCTTGTAACCCATAGACATAGCGCTCCAGCAGTCGGTACATCCCTCGGTAATAACCAATGGCTCTCTTTCTGCCACCTGCGGCAAGATCTGCATCCCATATACCATCGGCTTGCTACCTGGTGCAAACTTAAACCGCGGTTTTTCTTCAGTCTTATCTCCCAGATATCTGCTCTGAACCGTCAGCAGATTGCCATGAACGTCATAATAGGGAATCAACAGGGAAGGACCATCAAAAAACTTTCCACCAAAGCGATAGCCAGCAATGGAGAAATCTGTGCTCACCACTCTACACCAATAGATAAATTCCGGGCGCAACTTTCTCTGAAAGAACAGGAAATCCTTGGCTTTATCTGTCAGTTGCTTGCCCATGAGCATACGCATCAGATAATCTACGTCAGGCTTATGCTGAAACTCGCCTCTGAGATTGAGTCTGTCCGTATCACATTCTGATTTTCTATGCTCAGCAACAGCTTTATCCCGATGAAGCACCTCCTTACGGTTTCCCGCAGAATGATTACCGGCGCTGATATTGAATCTTCTGCACAGCCATTGGCAAGCCTCCGAAAAAGAGAGATTCTCCCGTTTCATCACCAGGTCGATATTATCTCCACCCCACCCGCATGCAAAGCAATGACAAGTGTTGGTGGATGTCCAGAAATGCAAACTCGGATGGGTATCATTATGACTGATACAAAGGGCATTATGATACCGCAAACCCATTCCCAATTCATCAGCAACCTCCAGGATGCTGATAGCTCTAAGTTTAGAGAGCGTATTTGAATCAATATATTCAGCCATCTTCTAATTGTCTTTTTTAATATTACCATCACCCATAGTGCCTTTCTGCTGCGTCTTTCTAAGCACCTTTCTATCCTCGCCCTTTGCTGGTTTTTCGAGCCATCCCCATCTGCGCCAGTTGCACACCATGTTACGGGCAGGCGTCTTGAGCTCCTTCTGTTTCAGAAATTCCTCCAGGAACTGATAAGAAAATTCCTGCGGCAACTCGCTGAAATAGTCTACAGTATGATAAGGCTCTCCTTCGCCCTCGGCAGAAATCTGCTCGAAAGCCTTGCCCCACCGCTGCAACATATTCTGCAAGATGCGGTCGGCACAAGCCAGATAGGTCTGCCTAACCAGTTTCCGGATTTCCTTCTCGCTCTTCTTCCCTTCCACTTTGTAAAGCACTTGCATGAGGGCAGCGATGCGGAAGGCTGAAACCGAACTGCGCTTGTAGAAGACATCCATCGACTTGGACATGGTTTTCACCACCTGCTGGCGGCAGTCGTTACACCATTTTACCACCGTCTTGTAGAGCCAGCTCATATCTTCCTCTATCTCCTGATGGAATTTTCCATCTTCCTCATAGCACAACCCGAAGAGCTTGTCCAACGTATTCTCCAGCTCATTACGCTGCGTATCGGTCAACGCCTGAAACTGTGGCGGATTGTCGCCCAGATGACTGATGAGCGGGCATAAGATGGTTCGGGTTACGGCACCGCCCTCAATGGCAGCCTTGTTCATATATCTGCTCACCGCACTCTGGGTGCCGCAGAATACGAACGAGAGCAAGGCATCTACCATGGCACTATAGCTGGATTCGCTCATGAAATCCTGACCATAGACGCTGCCCAGATCGTATGCCGTCTTGATAACCTGCGAGAGGTCGGCAAACTGGCGCTTGGCAGAATGCACGATGGCAGAAATCTCATCGGCAAATTCGAAGAGCGTCTTCGGAGCACCATAGAGCTTGACGGCAGCATCGCATCGCTTGATAAACATGGTGAGCGATACGGTTTCGGGCAGGATGGTGATGTCGGTCTTCGGTTCAGGTGGCAGCTTGCCATCCTTCTTGCCCTGGCGTCGCTTCAGGGCAGCATACTCCTGCTCCTTGGCTCTCATCTCGCTGTCGCGCTCAATGAACGGCTTCATCAGGGTACGCATGATGTATCTGGCAAACGACTTTCCGCTCGACTGCTCGCCCTCTACGATGACCTGCAACACGATGGCCGATTTTTCTCCCTGATTATCATACACATACTGTATTCTGACACGTGTAAGATAAACGCTGAGCATGGCAGCTGCCACCACCAGCGTAGGATACTTGAGGTCAGAAGGCGAAGTGATCATCCATTCTCTGATGCCCGACGGATAATCCTTATCAGCAATCAGATGATGCATGGGCATCTCTTCATACTCTTCAGCCTGTTCAGCCAGCTTTTTTCCTATCAACCCAGATGATACCTTGTTATTGATTCCGCCCTTGGTATCCTCAGGCTTTGCCACTGGATTAGTCTGAGACGCTTCCTGTGGAGGTATTTTCTTTACTTTTTCCATAATCCCAATCATTGATTATTTCTGAATGCAAAAGTAAGGAAAAAAAGCCTCCCAGGCAATAGGCGTCCTGCCGGTTCGCCTCCTACTAAGCCTCATCGCCGGCAACTAAGCCTTCCGCTAAGCCTCCAGCTCATCTGAAGGCAAAAAAAAAGCACTCTTTGCTTGCAAACGAAGCAAAAAGTGCTGATACTGTATTATTTCTAAAAAATCTTCTGTTCAGATATGTTCCTATTCTTTTATATTATCACCCCCACTGACATAAGAAAGAACCAAACGGCGAACCACGGCATGAATGTCTTCATTAGGGAACTTCTGGCGATATTTCTCCGTAAGGTCTTCGCAGAAATACATCTTGCTACCAACCGTAGAAGAAGGAATATTTTGCTTTATAAACACATCGTATGTTGCAACAGGCTTGCCATCCTTTGTGTCGACAGGCACAATATTCTCCTTATACCAACCACTTCCAGATGCGGCAGGGAACAATCTATAATTGTCCTTATACTCCACTTTACCAGCGATGTCCAGTATATATCCGTCAGCAGACTTATCGTCCTCAGGATTCACCGCATATAGCATAAATAAAGGAGAAAGCGACGAGTGTCTTTTTATGATAAACTGATATTTCTTGCTTCCTCCAAAAGGAGGGTTTGCCTTCAAATCCTGCTCTATATCCTCACGAATTTGTGGCGCATCCACCACAAACTCTACTTCGCCAGTATAATTGACGACAGTTTTCGATGACCATGGATTTATCTGAATAACTTCACCATTGTCATTGCTGTTGTCACACGCACAAAAAGCCAAGACTACCAACAGTAGTAAGACTGATTTTTTTACTAAATACTTCATATCCTAATTTGTTTATTAAACCTATTCTGATTAAACGTAGAATATGCCTAAAAATTGCTCTATTTTACGTTTTTAACATTCCATCTAAAACTTGCCAACACTCACAAGAAGCAATCATTTCCCCGCTTCCTACTGCCCCTTACGATAGATGGCAACAAAGCGGTTAGCGATATTGATGAGTTTCTGCCGGGCGTTAGGATCACTTACATCATCAAAACTCCAGTTGGGAAATTCGCCACGCATCTTGGAGAAACGCTTGGAGATGACACTGGCATTGGTCAGGTCGGAAGGCATGCCCAGCTGCTCTGTAAGATACTTGCAGAAAGATGCGCCATTATCAAATTTGCCTTCAAAATCGTTGATATCAGAGAGCGCCACCATAATCAGGGCATAGTCTTTCTTCAAAGGAATAGCCTTCTCGTCTATCATCTTCTGCAAGGCTCGCTTTACTCTTTCTCCCTGGCTCAAGTCGCCCCATTTCTTCTCATTATCTTCTTCCGTTTTTTCCAGCTCATCATTTTCCTGATGCTCATCGTCTGTCACTTCCAATTCCAATGTCCTCTTCTGTTCAGGCTCGAATCCGTGCAGATAATCTTCATCATTGTTCTGGCGCATCAGTTCATTGATCTGAGATGAAACGAAGAAACCATCCTCGCCATAATAACCGATATTGGCTGCCAGCTGTTCAACCACATCCCGGTTCTTCACGACTGCTCCGAGGCACCGCTGAGAAAACTCCTGAGTTACGTAGCCTCTCCATTGCCCCATAATCATTGAGCAAAATTGAAACACTTTCGACTCCAAAGGCATCATCTGAAGTATCACAGCTGCCATATACAGGATGACAAATACGATTCTCTGCCGCTCGTCCTGAGCTGTAGCATACTCATCCTCGTCAACATAGTTTTTTTCATATTGCCCTATTCCTTCCACAAAGGCAAGGCGGCTCTCCGTATCGGTATGCGAAAACATCATTTTGTCTACGATGCAGAACACCTCATAAAAAACATCCTCGCATGAACATCTGGACGTAGGAAACCACGTCTTATCATTGAAGATATCATGGGTGATGGCTCTGAAAACCTGATAAATCATGTGTTGCGAAAAAGATTTATCTACCATCTGTCTGGTCTTCATCTTAAATAACCTCATCGTCGTAACCATTTAAATCATCAAGAATCACATCAAGAGAATTGATCAAAGCAAACTGAGAATCTCCATGACAATCGCAACAGACAGCATCTCCATTAACCAGAGCAACAATCTCAACATCGGAGATTTTCACCTTGGTTCGTTTCAGCGAACGGGAAGAGGTGCACGGACCTTTCCAATAATATACCTTGATGCCGTAATCTTCCTTGCTGCACAGGTTCACCATCAAGGCAATGTCTCTGTTTGCCTTGTCTAAGTGCAACTGCTTACCTTTATCTGTACCAAATTTTACCTCATACATACTGGCATTGAGACACTCCATTAATGACTGCTGCATCTGTAATTGCATGACAAAGGAATATGGCGCATCGCTGAGAGACTGATGGCGAGGAAAAGAAAACACCACAGCCCTTGGCCTGCAGCCAGCCTTGATTCTTTCAGCCACGGCATCAAAGAAATCACCAGGTGGCAACTTGGCAGAAATCACCATATTCCAGCCATATTGATTCGCCACCCTGTTGATATTATCACGCAGAAGAGCCACCACCTTGTCCTGCCCTCTTTTGCCGCCGAAGATTCTAGATTCTTCCACAAAAAGGAAACCTCTGTTGGGGCGATTATCAATGATTACCTTACAGAAAGGCTGGTTGTGAATTTCATTCTCCTTAAAGTTACTCCAATAAAATTCTTTTTTGTCTGCGCATACATCCAGCACAGCCACACCTTCGCGAAATCCCAATATTCGGTTGTCGTGAATAACGTCTTCCTCATACTTCCGTGATTCCACTAAAGTCATTTTCTTGCTTTTCAGCAAACTGTCCATTACCTTCTCGAAACCAGTCTGACATTCCTGATATTTTTCAGGCGATGACATTTCGAGAAAATCCAAGGGTAGAGTACCCTCGATACTTGAAAGATTCCGGCTTTTGCAGAAATCATACTTGAAGACAACAAAAGAAGTCTTTTCTGTGCTGTTTTTAGTTCGTCCAGTCATTAGCTTCTGGTTTAAATTATACCATGAAAGTTATTTTTCATAGCATCTACAAAAGTAATACTTTTTCCCCGAATAAACAAATAAATTCTAAATTATTTTTACCAAATTGTCTTTTTTCATAAAACCATCAAAACAAAATGTGAATGTGAATGTGAATTTGAAATGTAAATCAATGTATCGGGTTGTTCCATCCATTCCTTTTATTGGATATTGTGAATGAAATTCAGTCCTCGCGCGCGTACCTTATTATATATATAATATGAACCTATTATAATGGCTACTATTACTTAAACACGATTATACGCTTCTCCTTCAGGTAACATTGAAAAACATTTCAAATTCACATTCACATTCACATTTTTGCCTTTCCTTCTATCCACCAGCTAACCCACATAGCAAGTAACTGTGCGCCCGATGTCCCCAAAACTGCGTGGCGACGCACCACCATCTGCGTCCCGACGCAGATGACGATACGTCGGGACGTAGATGGCGGTACATCGGGACGCAGTTGGGGGTACGTTGGGACACGCCCTGAAAGGGCGTGTGGCGTCAAGCAAATACATGATTAATGAGGGAGGAATGCTCGTGATTCGGGACAAGGATGCACGTGATTCGGGACAACTATTGTTTTTCAGAGAAAAATGTTGTATCTTTGCATTGTCGTTCAAAGATAGGCTGAATTAACCACTAAAAAAACTGATTGTTGAACCATTAAAAAAAGAAAGGAAAAAGAAAATGAAAAAGGAAGTTTGGAAAACTATCTTGCAGGTGATTATCGCCGTACTTACTGCCGTAGGCACCACGCTCGGCGTTACCAGCTGCATGTAGACTGATTTGTTTAACCATTAAAAAAACGATTTGAATTATGGGTATTAAAGTAAAAGCAATTGAGCGCAACGTAGCGTTCGAAAAAGGTAAGCAAAAGTGGGCATTCGTGATGCAGGCTGAACTCTACAGCCAACTCAACGCCACGAAGGTGATAGAAGAAGCTGCCGTTCGCAGCGGATTGCCTAAGGCGGTGATCAACGCCGGATGGTCGGCCATCGGCGAAGTGATTGCTGCATGGGCCACCGAGGGCCACAGCGTGGCTGTGCCAGGACTGGGCAGCCTCCGATTCGGTCTTAACTCTACCGCCGTAGAGGATGTGAACAAGGTGAGCGCCAACCTCATCACCCGCCGATACATCATCTTCGTGCCTAACACCGACATCAAGAAGGAACTCGAAGAGACCTCCGTCAACATCACCTGCTACGACCGCAACGGCAAGGTGGTGAAGCAGGTTACCTCTACCGATACGCCTCCTACTACCCCATCCGACGGCGATAATCCATCCGGAGGCGATAATCCATCGGGCGGCGACACCCCATCGGGCGGCGATTCTACTGGCGGAACCGGAAGCGAAACCGGCGGCGATGGACTTGAATAAAAGGTGCTGAGCCTGAAAAAGTAAAACCCTCCCCAGGTCTTAAAAAGTCCTAGGGAGGGTAAACTTTGTCTGGCAATTTAGATAGAAGGCAATTTACCAGACGTCCCGAACACAACATGCTAACCCACCTTTCCCCTTACGGAATCAGCATGTCATTAACAATCCTTTGTGCCTCAAATAAATAATACTTTTTTTCAAACTAAATCGAATCCTAGCCTCACGGCTAAAACGTATATAATGTTCTTACCTTATTTCAAAACATGATGGTAACATATTCTGCAGCGATATCAACCAGCTTCTTGCGGCGGGCTACACCTATAATATAATGAGCCTCCTTCGCCGA
>OIYF01000564.1_pt1 | contig 13715 bp, 10 predicted proteins | sample 1587971 | NCBI WGS metagenome assembly OIYF01 (sample SAMN03283248) | human gut metagenome | biome: human-associated habitat; material: feces | host: Homo sapiens | place: Peru | collected 2012 | reverse complement strand
AGTCTCAAGGATAGGAGGTCGGTTGCTCCTCCCACCACCTAAAGGTAGTGGGAGGAGCAACCTAATTAAATTTATGAAATGATTGATTTTTAGGCATAAGAATAATTTTATGCTCACTCTTACCTAGGTTTTTTGAGTTTTAGGATTAGGAGTTTTAAAATTAAATAAGCACAGGTTCCGCCAAAAAAACTAGAATTTAAAAAGCCTTAAATATGAGGGCGGGCGGACGGCAACGTAGTTTTTAATCATCACAAGGGGGCGTCATGTTAAAAGCTTTGTGTATCGGACAAGATATAAAGGATATTCTTTTAAAAGATCCCAAAACCAAAGATCAAATGTTGGCCTATGAGGAGTCAACAGCAACGTATTACGTGGCTCCGGCTTATTTAGACTTGCAGGTCAATGGTTATGCGCAAGTTACCTTAGATGAAGGCTACAGTGAAGATGCTCTTTTATATATGAGTGACGCCATGCGTCGTGATGGGACTTCGATGTTCGTGCCAACGGTGATTACCTGTACACGTGACTATATGGCGCAGGTACTTAAAATTACATCAGATTTTATGGCCAAGTTTCCGGGACGTATTCCAGGGGTACATTTAGAAGGACCTTTTATTAGTCAGGGTCGGGCGGGTATTCATCAAGCCTCATTAATTAGGGTCATGGCTGAAGAGGACTTAGAGCTATTACTTAAGTATCGTAAAGCCATTTCCTATATCACTTGTTCGCCAGAATCAGTACCTCCTTTAATGCGTAAAGCTTTAATTGACGCAGGGATTAAACTCTCACTTGGGCACAGTACCGCCGACTTTAAAGCTGCAGATGAATTTTTAAAAGCAGGAGCAACGCTAGGCACCCATTTATATAATGCGATGACCAAGGCTTCTAACGGTCGCACCCCGGGGTGTGTTGAAGCGCTACTTTTAAATAAAACCTTTACGGGGGTTATCTGCGATGGCGTTCATGTTGCGTGGCCTTTAGTGCAGCTAGCTCATCAAATCTTAGGTCGAAATTTTGTGTTAGTAACCGATGCTTTAGCGGCTGCCGGGGTAAAAGACCCGACTACGTTCCCGGAATTTAATTTTGCGGGTACCAAGATTTTTAATGACCCAGTGCGGGGCTGTATTGATAGTAATGGCACCTTAGGGGGCTCGCGCTTAGTGATGGCTCAAGGGGTTCGGAATCTTGTTAATGAATTAGGGCTCTCTTTGGAAGACGCAGTTTATGCCGGAGCGATTAGTCCTTATGGGGCGCTTAGGTTATGTCCACTACCGTATATCAATGTTTTAGATGATAAGTTAAATGTAGTCGCGCCTTCAATTTTAGCGCCTGTTTAATGTTTTATGGCCTTAAGGCTTTAAACCTAAGGTCTAAACTTTTTAAGTTGAATTTGAAGTTGCATTTGTATTTGAAGTCGAATTTGACCTTGAGCTTGAGTTTCGTTTTTATTTTAGGTGATAGGAGTAAGCAATGAACGTATTGGTAGTGCCTTTTTCAAAAGATTTAGTAGCCGCCACAGCAAGCATTTGGAATGAAGTGGTGCGTCAAGGTTGGGCTTTTCCGCAATTAGAAGAATTAACTGAGTCTACCGCCCTAGAATTTTTTGCGGCTCAATCTTTTACAGGGGTGGCCATTGACGTTGAGACAGAGGAAGTGGTCGGGATGTACATTTTGCATCCTAATAATATCGGTCGCTGTGGGCATATTTCTAATGCAAGCTACGCCGTAAAAAGCGACTTAAGAGGTCAACACATAGGCGAAATCTTAGTACGTGATTGCATGGCTAAAGCGAAGGAATTAGGTTTTAGAATTCTACAATTTAATGCGGTAGTGGCGAATAATCTGCCGGCGTTAAAGCTCTACGCACGCTTAGGTTTTATAAAGCTTGGAGTAATTCCTGGAGGCTTTAAGGCTATAGACGGTAGTTATGTTGATATTATTCCTCATTATATTTTGTTAGTGTAAATCTAAAAGTGGCTAAGTAGATAGTAGGTTCTCTTCAGGTAATTTTTTAAAGCGCGGTAGGCCATTAAACCTCCGCTTTTTAATGGCCTGTGCTACAATAAGCCGATTTTAACGCTAGGTTCAGTTTTGAGGTTTAGGAGACCACATGGCAGAAAAAATTTCAACTTTACGTTCTTTTGTGTGTGATGGCTTGATGTACAGTGTAGTTGGCAAACCTGAGGCTACCTCAATATGTCAGCAAGAGTTTGCTGATGGTGGCGCCTACTTTAAGGACTTGTTAGCCGCTCACGGGACTTCAGAACGTATTGAATCTATGCTCAACGTTTTGGCGACTATTCAAGCTAAAACCGCTGAAATCATGGCTCCGGACTTTAATAATAATGCAGCGACCGAAGATCGCGTGGTGATGGAAAATGAAAAGTCTCGCGCTGCGCAAGAACAGTTGTTAGTTAAGAACTTACACAACGAATTTATCAACGCTGGCTCTCCACTTGCTATCGATTTAATCCCATTTGCGGATTCACAAGTAAAGGCCTCTTGGTGTTTAAATTTTGCCCATCCGCATGTGCGTATTTTCCCGAATAAATTCCATCTGGCGGCGCTAAACGCGATGAATGAACAGGAATTAGCAGCTGCGGACCCAAGCGTGCAGTTGGTTGCTCAAATAGTAAACTTTGGACTTAGAGTTCTAAAGTCTTTACAGGTGCGACCAGTGGCATTAGCGTTAGCTGATAGCGTGAGCACCGGCATGCTTAAGTACGGATACTATTGGCTACCAAACTTAAGCGATCCACAAATTTTAACTGAACTTAAAGCGCTAGAAGCTAAGAATGATTCTTTAAGAATGATTGGCGCGGTAAGTTCGACTAACCGCCTTAAGCTTCGTCCACGTGAAACTCCAATTTTATCAACTGTAGCGATGCTCTTAACAAGCTTAATCAATGAATTTACCTTAGGTCTTAAGTTGTCAGCTGAGGAAGGGATGTTGTTCCAAGGTAATCGCTTGGTTTCAACTCGACCAGAAGCTTTAAACTTGTTTGTCGCCCGCGCTTCGTTCTTCTGCGGTGGTAAGCCCTTAGTCTAAGTAAGTCTTAAGTCTAAAGCTAGATTGAGATAGCCATTTGGTTTACGTTTTTATGAAGTAGGGCCTCTTTAGAATGCGCTTCTTCTTAAGCTTTCAAAGCTCCAAAGCTTAAATCACAACACTTAAGTCCCCAAGCCTGTAAACCTTGTTGCTTACAGGCTTGCTTGTTCCTCCGTACAAAGTTCTAAGTCTAAAATTAAAGGTAAAAACTTCGCATGAACAAACACCAAATTTGTTTTTTTTACATAGAGCGCATAAAGCGGGCTAAGTCTTGTTTTGGCAAGGTTTTTCCTAAAAAGTGCGGGCTTGGGCACATTGCCCAAAAAAGGCGTAAGATTTGCGAGATGGTGGCGGTAAAATAGGTGCCGGCTTTTTATGGAAGTGGCCTTGGCCTTTAACTTCCCTAAACTTTGCGCTTATAGATACCCTCTCTATACACAAGTTTAAAAAATCACCCAAATACTTGTAAGAATGCGACTTTCGGGGTGCATTATTTATTTTTCTCTGTTATACCAAACATGTCATTAAGATATCCATGAGGTGTTCCCATGCTTGAAAATCCACCCAAATTAGAATCATTCATTCTTATGCGCGCCCGCAATTTCTATTGTCTTTACACCTATAAAAATGGGTGGGACGCAGAAAACAAACGTTCATACCGCTTGCCCGGCTCTACTAAGTGTGTAGGCAAACTTATCTCAGGTTCTAAAGTTGGAATAATAGAGTGGAAGCAAGAATTCATTGATGCCCATCCTGGACTTGAACAGTTCGTGGCCAAAAGGGAAGAGAATGGAGAAATTATTTTTGACCCTATAGATGAAATGATTTCAATTTCGGAAGCGGTAAACCTTAAGCGTCAGGCAGCTGGGGCTACTTGGGTCTTTGATCATCTTCTCGCTGAAACTCCTTTAGCGAAGGCGCTATCTCAAACGTTTGGCGCTTATAAAGACCACAAGAAGATTCTTTCCTTAGCGTATTTTCTTAACATTGAAGAAAGTAATGCCATGGTTAGGTACGAAGTGTTCTCTGAAAAATATAGACTACCATGGACCCGTCCAATGGGTGCGAGCGTTATCTCTAGACTTTTATCTCGTATTACTCCTAATAAGATTGATAAGTTCGTTTCCATGCTTAACACTCTGACTATGGAAAGAAACGAGAAAAATACTGTTAAGAATCGTTATTTAGCCTTAGATTCTACTTCCATATCAACACACTCTTTGAAGCTTGCCAAATCAGCGTACGGCCATAACAAGGATGGGGATGATTTACCACAGATTAATGTGCTACTTGTAGTAGATCAAAACACTGGTGAACCAGTCTATTACAGAGCGTACAACGGCAATGTTCCTGATGTTTCTACTGTTAAGCATTTCTTGCAAGAGCAGGCTAGAATTAAGCTCGATGAAAATGCTGTCTTTGTTGCTGATAAAGGCTATAGCTCTGTTTATAACATTCATCGCTTTTTACAATCTAAAGCTTCATTCCTCTTTAATATGCGCACTAGCTATAGCGTATGTAAGAACTTATTCTCGGACTTAAAATTGTCGTTGCTAGATCCGCTTAACTACGATACCGCCTTGAAATGTTCTCATGTAACCAAGGAAATTCAGTGGTCTTTCCCTGCTAACTTTAAAACTAACGCCAAAGATAACTCCCGAGTAAAACTAAAAGCTCCTTTATATGTTCATTTCTACTTTGATAAGGATATCAATCACAACGCCTATAAAACTCTTACTGAAAATATTGCAAAGATAGGTGAATTATACCGCGCGGGAAAACCGATTCCAGAGGCACTTATGAAGATCAAGAACCGTTTTATCACGGAAAACACCAAGAATAAAACGATAACCACTAATCTTGCCGAGGTTGAAAATTATCTTGCAATGAAAGGTGTTCGTATACTTGTGTCTGACACTGTAAAAGACGCAGTTGAAGCCTTTCAAGCTTACTATGACCGCAATGAAGTTGAATATGCTTTTAATCTGTTTAAACAAAGATTAAATGGCAACCAAATGCGAGTCAGTAACAATTGCACCCTTGAAGGTAAAGCTTTTGTCCAGTTCATTGCCACCTCAATTGCCATTATGTTTAGAAAAAAGCTTAATGACGTACTCCGTAAGGATAAAAGCATTGGCTTAAGCTACGACAGTGATAGTGTTGTTATCGATAAACTCAATACTATCGAGCAAACAGTGTTTGAGCATGGGGTTTACTACAGTGAAACTGTGGGTGGACTTAAGAAACTACTTACATCTATGAATATTCCAATTCCAACCGAAGAAGTGGAACGTGATTACGAAGCGGACATAAAAGCCGAGGCGGAAGAAAAAATGGACCATATGGTTGATGAAATTGAGCTGCCTACTCTGGCCGAGCAGCTGGAGTAAAAAGAACACAAACCCCAGCGGTGCTGGGGTTTTAAAAGAATCTAACGTTGCGTATATGAACTACTCATAGATATGTTGTTTCACGCAAAGTTTGGGAACTTCTGCGCTTAATTACTGGTAAGCTTCGTTCATTCAAAAATAGTTGGCTTGTTTTGGTAGGGGGAGTTTTGGGGAAGTTTTGGTGAGCTTTAGGCAAGGTAAGTTTTAGGTAGGGTGATTTTTAGTTTTAAGTGTTGAACGCTTAAAAGCTTCATAAAAACCACAAAAAAGAGGAAATTCATGCCTCTAAAGCTAAGCTAAAAATACTTGGCTCAAATAGTACTAAAAATGTTAAGCCACTAAAAAATAGTAACTAACACCAAGCCTGCTTAGCGCTTACATAAAAACGTATTTAAATGAATTTGGGAATTAGGAGAACGATGAATGCTTAATATTATTTGGGGGATTATGGTAGTCCTTGGCATTGTTGTGGCGTTGGTGCGCATTATGTTGCCAGGGGGGGCTGAAGTTGCGGAACTTACGGATGCTTTTTTTAAGTCTGCTTCATTATCCGTAGAAATCATTATAGGTTTAATGGGCATGATGTGTTTATGGATGGGAATTTCCTCCATTATTGAACAATCAGGCCTAGCTAATAAACTTGCTAAGCTCTTAACTCCATTGTTTAAAGTTATCATGCCTGAAATTCCAGCTGGGCATAAAGCCGTTTCCGATATTACCATGAATCTCTCAGCTAATATGTTAGGGCTTGATAACGCGGCTACACCATTAGGCTTAAAGGCGATGCGGAGCTTAGAAGAATTAAATCCGCATCCAGGGACCGCAACTAATAGTGAAATTATGTTCTTGGTGATTAACACTTCTGCGGTGACGATTTTTCCGATAAGTATCATCTTATACCGTACTAAGTTTGGGGCGGCGTGTCCAACTGATATCTTCTTACCAATTCTGATCACTACTACTATCTCCACTTTAGCTGGTTTCTTAGCGGTTGCTTTTTGCCAAAAGATCAATTTACTTAAATTGCCTTTATTTGTTGCTTTTGGTTTATTGTTCGCTGTGGCAGCCGGGATTTCCGTTTGGGCCGTATATGCTGGCGATACTTTAGCTTCTCAAGCTACTGGCTTTTCTAACGTGCTTATCATGGCGTTTGTAGCTGCGGTAGTGCTTTGGGGAATGATTAAGAAGGTGCCGGTCTTTGCGGCCTTTATTAGTGGGGCAAAGGAAGGGATTAAAGTTTCTTTTGATATTTTGCCATACTTAGTGGCAATGCTTTCCGCTATTGCCGTCTTTAAGGCTAGTGGCATTATGGGAATCTTAATCTCAGCTATTAAATCAGTTTGTGCTTTCTTTGGTTTACGTGGTGATTTTGCTGAAGCAGTTCCTGTAGGTTTAATGAATCCACTATCAGGTAGTGGTGGGCGTGCTTTAATGCTTGATGTCTTTGAAACTTATGGTCCAGATTCATTAGCAGGCCACATTGCTTCATTGATGCAAGGCTCAACAGAAACCACGTTCTATGTGATTGCTGTGTACTTTGGGGCGGTAGGGATTACTAAGGTAAGACACGCCATTGGCTGTGGCTTATTTGCCGATTTCGCAGCTATGATGGCGGCAATCTTTGTTGGTTTGATGTTCTTTGGTTAAGGCTAATCATAACGAGGAAGTATCTATTTGATATTAAAACCGTTTTAAAAATCGTTATAAATTGCGGCGTAAAACCCACACGCTTGCGTGTGGGATGAAAGTCTCTTTTCTATGAAAAACTGTATTTATTTGGCGTCTGACACCATATTTGAATCTAATTTTGCTTGTTCGCTTGCATTTGGTCTACGCTTTTCGAGCCACAAGAAGAAGTTAGCTAAAATGGTGCCTGAAATTGAGTGCCATACGCAGGATACAGCAGAAGCAATAGCAGCTTCAGCAGTGGTAGGGAAGAACTGACCGCAAAGACCAGTAGCTAAGCCCGCATTTTGAACGCCAACTTCAATAGCCAAGGTCTTTTTCTTTGGATAGGACATCCCTGAAATCATAGCGGCAATAAAGCCTAAGATGTAACCAAGACCGTTGTGTAAAGCGATGCAAAGGAAGATGATAAGCCCAGAGTCGAGGAACTTTTCACCATGAACGGCAATAACACCACCTACGATGCAAGCAAAGCCAATAACAGCTAAACCAGGCATGCAAGAGCGGATTTCTTGGAAGCGTGCTGATTGACCAAACATGATATTAAGTAAAGAACCAATACCTACCGGTAAAATGGTTACTAAGAGCATGAATTTAAACATACCCCATGGGTTGATTTCAATGCTTTGGCCGATGATTAAGTTAATAAGAAGTGGGGTGGCAACTGGGGCGATGATAGTTGAAACAGTAGTCATGCCTACAGAGAAAGCTACATCACCACGGCATAAGAAACTCATGATGTTTGAAGAAACGCCACCAGGACAACAACCAACTAACACTAAGCCTAAGGTTAAACCGTCGCTTAAATTAAAGAAGGAAGCTATCGCAATAGCAATCGCTGGCATAATGGTAAATTGCGCGATGGCCCCGATAATAATATCAAAAGGTCTTCTCGCTAGAATCTTATAATCGTTGCTCCCTAAAGTCATACCCATAGAAAGCATGATAATACCAAGAACTAAGGTCTGAGCATCGCCTTTAACCCAGGTGCATAGTTCAGGGATGAAGTAGGTGATTACGGCTGTACCTATAACAAAAAGTGCTGTATACCGAGCTAGCAAACTGCTAAGTGTTTTAAAAAAGGACATGATTTACTCCGAATGTGTTCACGGAGGCACCTATCTCATGAATTTTAGGTCCATGAGGTAGGAGTCTCTTACTTCCCTAATAATAGCACTTTTATCATCAAGGTGCGAAGTAGATCACGATAATATTGAGTGAAAAAAACATTGTGAAAAAAGTTTGAAAATTACATAACGAAATTTTCTAAAGAAAAAAAGGCATCCGAAGATGCCGTAAAGGTATATACAAAAAAGGAATTCGTATTCCCAAAACTACATGGTTTGGGGCGCTATATCTATATAGAACTATACGTAGAAAAGAAACGGATATCGAGCCATGATGTTTGGAGTAATGTAATGCTTAGTTTTCTTTTCTTTGTATTTCTTAAGACTTAAATTTAAACCTAGAGGGTCTTAAGAACGTGTGAAGCTGCGGTGTTACCAGCCTTAGTAGCTATATCGAGCCACTTCTTAGCTTCAGCCTTGTCTTCAGGCACGCCTTCACCCCAAGCGTACATGCAACCTAAGTTATAAGCAGCGTCGCCGTGGCCAGCAAGAGTAGCTTTCTTATACCATTCTACTGCTTTGTTAGTGTCAGCCATTACGCGTTCACCGAAGAAGTAAGCATTGCCAACATTGTTGTAGGCATCAGGAAGAGCTTTTTTAGCTTGTTCGTTACCATTCTTAGCTGCGATTTCGAGCATGACGGTACCAGAAACAACATCAATACGAACGCCATTTTCACCGTTTAAAGAAGACTTGCCAGCGTTAAAAATTGTAGCTGCGTCAGCTTGGCAATTGGTCTGAGATTCACAGGCTTTGGCTTTTGCACAAACCGCAGGTTCAACCCCTAGAGATTCACATTCAAAAGCAGAAGCCATAGAAGAAACTGATAAAAGGGAAAGGCTGAGAATAGTAGCAAAAGATTTAGTCATTTAAGGATCCTTAGTGTTGAAGTGATTTAACCGATCGGGTTTTAGATCGGGGCCCGGCTTTTAGTAATAGTCTTTAATTGAACTTAAACTTAGTCAACGCTATTTAACATTTAACTAATCTAAGCACTTAAAGATTAAAGTCATAGACTTAATTTAATTTTTACGCCGTGGCACTTATAGCTACGAACAAAGTAAGCTTTTAACTAACTGTTAACTATCTGTGGTAAGTAAAAGTGGGTAACTTTTAACCTACGTTCGATGTGCGCTATTATGCCGAATGGTTAAATTTACGTCAAAAGAATATGAAAAATTTTGTAAAAGCCACTCCTGTTTTTGCAAAAAGTATAGCTTTTTCTGAAACGTTACAAAAATTTGTTGTGTGGCTATCAACTGTCTTGACAGGAAAAACTTTTAAAGTTAGAGGGTTTTAAGGTAATGGGATCTGTAAAGACCTTGTTGGAGCTTGGATTAGGTGGATTTATGGGCTCGAAAGAAGCTTTAAGCCCCGAGGCATATTCGCTATAAAAGGACATAAAATCGGTTTGGCTGTGATAAACAGCAGTTTAAACCGTGATTTTAGGGAAAGTTAAAATGTAACGCTAATGTTTTACATCAGTCTATAAACGGATGGTAAATTACATTACAATAGGCATCACGCGGTTACGACCTTGGGCTTTGGCCTTATAAAGCATTTGGTCGGCGCGCTCTAAGGTTTCGGCGAAACTCGTGCGACCATTCCATTGTGCTACTCCAAAAGAAGTTCTAATAGAGGAGACCACTTCGTTGTTATGGATAGTTCTGATGTTGATGCGCATGGTATTTTGGCGACAGCTATTAGCTAAGCGTACTGCGGGGCCAATCGTGGTGTTCTTAAGAATTACCACAAATTCGTCCCCACCTAGGCGGTATACGTGGCATGATTTAGGGAAGGTTTTAAGGGCAGTTTGGGCTACGGCCTTTACTACTAAATCTCCAAAGCTATGACCGTAGGAATCATTAACGTTTTTAAAGTGGTCAATATCAAACATCACAATGGAATAAGGCATTTTTTGTTCATTAAGTTCTGCTGATTCTAACTCAAAAGCGCGACGATTAAAGAGCCCGGTTAATGCGTCATGAATAGCTTCACTACGCGCTTTATGTAATTCATTTTGCAAAGTAGTGATTTGCTGACGAGTCTTTTCTAATTGCGTGATAAAAGTTTTAGTGGTCTTTTTGATTAAATCAGATCCGGTGATGAGCTTTTGGATTAAGAGCATCGCTTCTTTCATGGTGAGGTTAGGATCACCTTGACGTTCAAAGCGGTTAAGATGCTCATCGATTATTTTAGAAAAATCTTGGGTGTTGTTAATAGTGTCCTCAAAGTTACTCGCGATTTCAAGTAACATAGCTTCGAGATGGCGTCTAACTTTTTCCGAATCGATCGTGTGCTTTTGCTCAATGCAATCGTTATAGATGTTTTGGGTTTCTGTTTGGGCTATAAGTTTACTTTCATTGATAGCTTTATTAAGACGTTTCGTTACTTCGCTATTCGATTCAGTTACATAGGTGTACCATACAGCGTAATTGATAGGGGTCACCGGAACGCTATATTTACCCATTAAAGGAATAACTTTCTTTAAGTTCTTTAGTGATTCAGCCAAGTCATTTACATTAAAAGTAGTGTTGGCTACGGCTTCGGATGTGCTTGTGGTACTTGCTGTACTTGTAGTTGCAGTATTTGCCATGGTTACTGTTAGATTTGCCTTTGCCACAGAAGATTGAGTTTCTTTAGGAGATGAAGTGTCAAGGGTAGAGATATGGGGATTAACTTCTTGCGGTGACATTTTGGGTTGCTTCCAGGTTAACTAATCAATGAGTGGTAGTTTAGTTTACATGCTTTTATTGAGGCGTTTTGAAGCGCATTTCAAGGTTTTTGTTATAATTTTTGTGGTAAAAATAGAAGTTTTGTGGGTACAAAAATCGCACACAAAGTGCAAAAACTTTGTTTTTACAAAGTTTCTATTTTTACTCTGATTATATCCGATTTTATTTTTCTTAAGAAATTGAATCGATTTATCTACTGATAAAAAGACCAAAGAAGAGCTTTTTACTAGAAACGCAGTGAAAAAAGTGTAATTTTTAGGTAAACAGTCAGTTTGCTTTATAAAAGTCTATTTAATTATTTTGTTTTGAGGTCGAGGTGGAATTAGCGTTGAATTAGGATGGACGGTAGGTTCTATCTATAAGAGCCAAAGACTAGAACTGACGGCTAGAACTGTCGCCCCAAAAGCTTCTAAAACTTTATTACGTTATTTTTTTTAATAGGTTTAACAAAGGGGGCATCATCCTTTTGTTCACGCTTTTTGAAGCGATCTAAGATCCGGCGGATGCGTTTTGAGATATAAAATTCTCTAATTTGATAGATGGTGTAGATCACGCAAGCTAAATTTAGAGTAAGCAAAATCCCAGTGAAGATTACGGCGATAGTATCTCTTTCGGCGCAACCTAAAGTGTATTTAACTAAAAATACTGGAGTAGTGCATAAAACAATAAGTAAGCCCCACAGTAATATAATGCTGTAGCTTCTATTGTTTTTAGAAGTAGAACTGTTATTAGCTAAGGGGGCATTTAAACCACTCACTGAACCACGGTGTCTACGATCACGTCGTGGGCAACCAATTTGGGCGTATTCAAGATCGAGATTACGTTGCAAAATAGTGTAGAGATCATCTGGTTCCATTAGGAGCTTAATGCCACGTAAGCGGTAAGATGGTTGTGGCACGAAATCATCGGCGTTATGGGAGCAAGGGCGGAGGATCTTACGTTCCCAAGCTAGATACTTTTCACAAAGCTCTGGGTTTTTCATATAAAAACCTAAGCCACAACGGCAAAAGCGGTTGAATACGGAAAAGTAAAACGGAAGATACCCTAAGAAACACAAGAATACTAAGGCGGCAAAGAAGCTTGAATACTGTAAAAATGGAATTAAGCCTGCGCGTGGGAAGTTTAGGTTGTATTTTAAGAGAAGGACTGAAAAAATCATAAGCCCTACGAAACACACGGCCACGATATAGCTTTTTATCAGCATAAAGATGGCGTTTCTACGAGCTTGTTTACACAGCTGTGCATTGATAATTCGTGGAAAGCTATAGTCATCGTTGGAAATGAGTTCCGGTACATGCCCTTCAAGATATTGAAAGCATACGCATTTATTAAAGAAGTCCAACTCGCTGTCAAGATAGAACAGATCAGTTTGCTGGAAGTTGCCGGTAATGCCGACTTTGATGTTTCTCTTCTTTCTGCTCACTTTATGACTGCTCTTGCGGTTATTGTTTATTTGAGGTTTACAAACGCGTTTAAACAAAGCTTCCCCAAGGAAAGCCATGAATTCAACTTGATTTAAATCACCAGCTTTAAATCACTAGTTTTAAATTAGTTAGTTATAGCTATCACTAACCATAAGTTTTTAGGTTAATAAGGTTTAGCTTGGACTTATACATATGTAGATTGACTTATACAGTAGAGTCCTAAATTTATGTAATGCCTGACCTTGCGTGAACTACTCGCCACCTAAAGAGGTGGCAGCTTCGTAATTACTCATTAGAGTAATTCTAAAGAAGTTTGATAGCTATGCTATCCTCATTCTCACAGGTGTGTCCACTTCACCTCTACTGTATAGGACTTCTAAGTCCACTACATTACTTTTTCTGAGTATATTATCATATATTTAAGCTCAAAAGAGGTAAGAGCAAAAAAACCAATTTATCTCCCACCTAAAGAGGAAGGAGTCTTCTTGGAGATTTTAGATAAAAGTATGTGGCGCTATTTTAACTTATTACAAAGCGAATGGGGAAAAATAAGAAAGAGAGGTGATTTAAAGCCACATTTTGTAATGATTTTGTTAAATAATGGTGAAATTCGTCAAATTTTTTTCGCATGCCAAATGAATTATCGACTTGGTAAAGTTTTGATTTTAGATGAAAGCTTGCACTTGCTTGAGCTCACAAAACATGAAGTTAAAGCTTAGGTGAACTGTATAGCTTAGGTGTTGTAAAAGGGTACTTCATTTAAATCTGAGGCTAGACTTGCAAAGTGCCTGCCAAGGTGCTTGCAATGGTATTGGTCAAGGATATTGCAAGGTTTTGATGCAAAGGTAAGGCCAAGGTATGGCAATGGTATTTGGTCGCTCTTTACCAAAAGATGATAGAATGCGTTCAGCATTAGTTGATGGTGAAGCAAAAATTCGTTAGAACTTCACCGATCTTTTAAGAAAATTTTTCACTTAAGTAACTTCAAAACACTAAAAATACCATGGCTTTATTGGGACAAATGGTGGAAATTTACCGCAAAAATAGCCTTAAGATCTTGTTTTAAGGTTCATATTGGCTACTAGGGCCAAGCTTATGGTGACGCAAGGACTGGCTTTTACTTTTTAATCAAGCCTTTAGAATTCAACTTGAATAATGTGCAATTCTTGATCAATCAAAGCAAAATAAGTAACATGATTGCATTTTCTTGATAGTTAAAGTTTTGGGCGTTTGTTTTTATTTTAAACGCTCAATTTGTAAAAGTCGGTCTTATATTAGACCGGACCGGAGTGTTGTTTTATGGT
>OIYF01000560.1_pt1 | contig 13743 bp, 16 predicted proteins | sample 1587971 | NCBI WGS metagenome assembly OIYF01 (sample SAMN03283248) | human gut metagenome | biome: human-associated habitat; material: feces | host: Homo sapiens | place: Peru | collected 2012 | reverse complement strand
ACTACTAGGAGTGAAAAAGGACATAAAAGAAGAGGCTGTGAAGAAATGAATTCTCATTTCTTCACAGCCCCTTTTTGTTCAGGGGTAGGCCGTGGGGTGGGCTGCTTCTTGATTGCGGGTGAAAGCTTCGCTCTCTAGTGAGGAGTGAGGAGTGAGGAGTGGTGGTGCGGCGCATAAAACTATAGAAGCGCCGCGGAGTATAAATCATGGCGATGCCCGAAAATGGCATTGAGGTCACGAGTCACGAGTCACGAGTCACGAGTCACCAGTCACTAGTCACTCGAGGCTTCGCATTTCTAATTTCTCATTCAAGCGAAGCTTTCAAACGTAATCAAAGGGCAGTACGCCCCCGGGGCTAACCCCGAACCTTGAACCCCGAACCCCCAACTATGCTATAATAGAGGCACGAACTCCCACATATTTCCTGAAAGAAAGGTGACATAGATGAAACTTTCGAAATGGATGACGATTTCCATGGCATCTCTGGCGCTGGCAGGCGGTATCCTGACAGCGGACGCAGACTCGATGGTTCTGTCCGGCGGTGAAAAGCTCGACCTTGGCGAGAAGGTCAGCGTCTTTGACGGAAAGCGATCCTTCTTCGGCAGCCAGCTGCATGACTGGCTCATGGAAGACAAAGCGGTGACGACTGTGGAAGAGGCGATCAAGAAGGAGAATCTTTTCCCAAAGAACGAAGCCTACTCTCATGACGTGGCACAGATGGCGGTCGATGTACTGCGCCGCGGCAAGCTCTATCAGGTGAGAAGCGAGGACAAAGGCATCTGCTATCAGGGGATGGTCGTCTCGATCGCGCTCTCAGATGCTGATGAGATGAAGCTCGCCCTCTATAGCGCGGCGCTCGATACCCAGTCGAAGGAAGCGGCGAAAGACAATCAGGCAGAGGCGGAAGCCAAAGAGCTGGCGCCTCTTCTGGCGATGACGCATGGACAGCTCACAGTGAAGGCGCACTCGGACTGGGCGGACAAGACGTCGAAGAAGGGGCTCGCCTACAGCACGGGCAGCGCACAGATCTCCATCATCCGTGACGGCTTCACGCTTCCGGTCTATCTGAAAGCGATCATTCACAAGGATAAGGGCATGACGACCTATACCCTTCTCGCGGCGGATCAGGCGTCCGGCGCGTATTTTGAGCCTGTCGTCGACAAGGCGCTGGCAGGAGCCGGAAAATGAAACGCATGCTTTCACTCTGTCTGGGCGTCGCCCTCCTTCTGACGGGCGGTCTGTCTCACGCAGACGGTATGGACGGTATCTCGGCGGCGTCTCCTCTCGCACCTGGAGAGAGCGTCAGCACGGCGGCTGCCAAAGTCATGGAGCCGCTGCCGATGGAAGAGCTTCTCGCACTCATGCCGGAGAGCCGGGGATTTCTGGGAGATGGAAATCTTCCCCAAGGGATGACCTTTACGCCCTTTCACCTCTCCGCAGATCCACATCCCTCTGCGGGGCTGCTCTTCCTTCCCGGGAAGAAGCAGGATGCGTCCGTCATCGCTTTCGGGATGGAAATGAAAGGGGAAGCGGCAGAGGCCTATTTCCACGACATGTTCCTGCCAGAGGGCTTTACTCCGGCGGCAGGGCAGCGCATGCTCCACTTCAATATCGGTCTGATGGAGGCGGAAGCGATGCTGAACAACATCTTTCTGCAGACTGCCAAGGGGACGCGCGAGGCGACCGGCGAGCCCATCCCCTATGACCTCATGGGCGTCAGCATGATGCATGTGGAGCAGCTGCACAAGGTACTCAGCCAACCCAAGACCTACGGCTTTGCTCTTTCGCCATATCTGGTCGTGGACGGATGGGCGGTCCCTCTCTATATGCGTGGCTTCCTTGCCAAGACGGGCGAAGGCTACCGGAGTCTTCTCTTCCTCGGCTTCCAGAGCCAGAAGGATGCACTCGATCAGGCCAGCTATGAGATATTGAGATCCATGAAATAAAGGAAACGCTGATTCAATCGCAGAGTCTGATTTCATATGGATTTTTATACATAGCTTCGTCATCATCTTCCTTACATAGCTCGCTATTCGCGTCAGATGATTCCTTGCTCTGTATAAAATCCAAGAATAAAATCTGACAACGATTTAATCAGTGTTTCCTAAAAAAGACGTCACGATGCGAAAGCATCATGACGTCTTTTTTTCGTGGTCAGCCCCATGGGGCGTGCCGTTCTTTGATTACGTTTGAAAGCCGCGTTTGAATGAGAAATTAGAAATGAGAAATGAGAAATGTTGGTGCGGCGCATAAAAATCAGAAGCGCCGCGGAGGTTTGAAATTAGCGATTTTCTCGTATCGCAAACCTAATCCCTAGCTACTAATCCCTAGTCCCCAGTCACTAGTCACCAGTCCCTAGTCACCGATCATATCAAGAAACAGCCGGTGCATGCGGTCATCATGTCCGACCTCGGGATGGAAGGAAAGTGCGAGCTGCTTTCCATAGCGGACAGCGACGATGTGGTCATCCACGGTCGAGAGGATGTCCACGTCAGGTGATGCAGAGGCGATGTAGGGGGCGCGAATGAAATTCATCTTCACGTCGCCCACGCCTTTGACCGGTGCCGTGGTGATGAAGCTTCCGAGCTGGCGGCCATAGGCATTTCTGCGAACTGTCACAGGAAGTGTAGCAAACCAGGTATTCGCATCATTTTCCAGATGCTCCGCAAGGAGGATCATGCCGGCGCAGGTGGCAAGGACAGGAAGCCCTGCTCTGATCTTGTCTTGGAGCGGTGTGAAAAGTCCCTCATCCTTGAGAAGCTTTCCCTGCACGGTGCTTTCCCCGCCGGGAAGGACGAGCCCGTCCATGGGGCGCTCGAGATTCTTCCGGTTTCGTATCTCAAAACAGGAAGCCCCGAGCTTTGTGAGCATTCGTTCATGCTCGATGAATGCGCCCTGAAGGGCGAGGATAGCAATGGTGGGAGTAGACATGACAAATACCTCTTTTGATAAAAATGAGACGGCGGGGCTGGGAAAAGGAAGGGGTAGCCTTCCTTTTCGCTCGAAATGACAGCGCAGGGAGAGAGTCTGACACCCACTCTCTTTGTCATAAAGCAGCGGTCACCGATCCCCATTCCCGCTGTTTAACATTTATTTTCCGCGTTCCGCCATGAGGAGCTGGATCTCATCTTCATTGATGCCGACCATAGCTTCGCCGAGGTCAGTGGAGAGCTCCGCCAAGATCTCCGGATCCTGGTAGTTGGTGACTGCCTTCACGATAGCGGCAGCACGTTTCGCCGGATCGCCGGACTTGAAGATACCGCTGCCGACGAAGACGCCTTCTGCACCGAGCTGCATCATGAGTGCGGCATCCGCCGGAGTAGCTACGCCGCCGGCCGCAAAGTTGACGACCGGGAGCTTCTGGTGGTCATGGACATAGACGACGAGGTCATAGGGGACGCCCAACTGCTTGGCTGCTTCGAAGAGCTCATCTCTGCGTTTCGAGGCGATGGCAGCGATCTGGGTATTGATCTTTCTCATGTGGCGTACCGCCTGAATGATATCGCCGGTACCCGGTTCACCCTTGGTACGGATCATGGAAGCGCCCTCTGCGATACGGCGAAGGGCTTCACCGAGATCACGTGCGCCGCAGACGAATGGCACCTTGAACTGGTGCTTGTCGATGTGGTAAACATCGTCAGCCGGAGAGAGGACTTCACTTTCATCAATGTAGTCGATCTCGATGGCCTCGAGGATCTGCGCTTCGACAAAGTGACCGATGCGGCATTTCGCCATGACAGGGATGGAGACGGCTTCCTGAATGCCCTTGATCATTTTCGGATCGCTCATGCGGGATACGCCGCCTGCTTTGCGGATGTCGGCAGGGATGCGTTCCAGTGCCATGACGGCTGCGGCGCCGGCTGCTTCCGCGATCTTTGCCTGTTCCGGTGTGGTGACGTCCATGATGACGCCGCCTTTCAGCATCTGGGCGAGTTCTTTGTTCAGTTCATAACGTTCATTGTTTTTCATGATAGAGAGTCCTTTCAAAATAATGGGGGAAGGTTGATGGGTTCAAAGTTCAGGGGTCAGGGGTAGCCCGTGGGGCGTGCTGCCCTTTGATTGCGTGTGAAAGAGGTTCAGCGGGTTCTATAGGTTCTACGGGTTCAGCGGGGAAGGTGCGGCGCATTTCGTCATCCTGAGCGGAGAAAAACGTCGTATGTTAAAAAATGGCTTATCTGAAACAGGAGAACTGAGTCGAAGGATCTAAGCGCCGCGGAGTTTTGATAGTGCTTCGCGCCGTCGTCATCTCGAGCGTAGCCCTCGATCCTCCTTGCAGAACGGTTAGCATGCTAACTGCGCTACTTCAATCACCGCTTGCTTCTCATCCCTAATCCCTAGCCACTCATCCCTAGCCCCTGATGGCGAGTCATCCTGAAAAAGGGTCAATTAAAAAGAAGAGCAGGGGATCCGGGGGATCTCGCGTCTTCTTTTTATGTGAAATTGTGGGGAGAGGCTCTCGTTACCATTTCCCGTCGATCAGCTTTTTGGCATGTTCGTTCAGCTTCCATTTCCATACGAGGAAGGGGCCGACGATGACGCCGAAGAGTGCCTGCAGGATCTCATACGGCAGCTTGATCCATGCATAGGCAGGCGTACTGTAGACATAGGCGCGGCCAAGGGAATAGCCGACGACCATGATGACGGCGCCGACGAGGACAGCGATCACCGTAGAGAGTTTCGGCTTTTTCGGGAAAGCGTGGTGCGCGATGTAGGAGATCGCCATGGCCTGCAGACCGTGAGTGACGAGTGAGACGAACATCGGGAGTGGGTAGAAGAAGAAGTCTCCCAAAAATGCGCCGACGCCGCCGACGAGGAAGGCTCCCAGCGGGTCGAGCATGAGCGCCGCTGCGACGATCACGATGTCGTTCAGGTACAGGTGACCGCCCGGGACGGGCAGACCGAAAGACGAAAGTCCAACATTGATCGCCATCAAAAGACCGCAGATGGTGAGCCAGCGCGTATTGTGCTTCGTGTGGACGGAAAGGGAATGTGTGGTCAGTGTTTCTTCGTTTGTCATGAGAATTCTCCTTGCTGTATCTAGATGTTTGCATTATACTATGAAACTGGATATATAAAAATCACCAAAATATTACAAAAAAGTAAGACCAGATGGAGCTGGCCATAATTCATAATCCCTAATCCTTGATACCTAGCCCCCAGTCACCGGTATAGCGATTTGTTAACTTCTGGACTTAGTGAGAAGTGAGAAGTGCTGGAAAGGGCACACCATTCCTATAATGCCCCAATACTCCTCATTATACAAAACAGTTTGTACATGATTTATATCAAACTCTGCGGCGCTTCCTTATTTTGTGCGCCGTACCTTCACTCCTCATTCCTAACTCCTAACTCCTCACTTGATTCGGGAGCTGACTTACATGCCAGTGATTTAGAAAACGCCATACCAGTCCCCAGTCCCTATGATTACGAAAGGATCCTCTTCATGACCGCCTACATGACCCTTTATCTTTCCATTCGTGATGCCATCACGAATGGCGTCTATGGCTACGGAGCCAAGCTTCCTTCGAAGCGGCAGACCGCAGAGGCGCAGGGCGTCAGCCTCATCACGGTGGCACACGCCTATGATCTTCTTGTCGAGGAAGGCTACGTGGAGCCGCGGGAACGAAGCGGATACTTCGTCGTCTTCCGCGAGATGGATAACTACGGAGCGGCAGATCCCCGTCCGATGAGCCGCTCGGTGGATATCGCCCGCACGAAGACAGAACAGCGCGAGGCCGGAGAAAGAGACCTTTTCCCTTTTTCCATCTTTGCGCGCACGATGCGGAGCGTGCTTTCCGCGTATGGAGAAAAGATCCTGGATCCTTCGCCGAACCATGGCTGCGAAGAGCTGCGGCGTGCGATCGCCTCCTATCTCGCCAGAAGCCGCCATATGCGCGTCTCCCCCGAGCAGATCCTGATCGGGTCGGGCGCGGAGTACCTCTATGGATTGAATATACAGGTGCTTGGACAGGGACAGATCTATGCGCTGGAAGACCCGTCCTACCAGAAGATCGAGCAAGTATATCGGGCGAATGGGATCTCTATCGATAAGCTCAGGATGGGGAAGAACGGTATAGAAACGAGCGAGCTCATCCGCACCCGTGCGAGAGTACTCCATGTGACGCCCTTCAACAGCTATCCCTCCGGCATCACGGCGACGGCCTCGAAGCGGGCCGAGTACCTGCGCTTCGCCCGTGAACGTCATGCCATGATCATCGAAGATGATTTCGACTCTGAGTTTACCCTTCTTTCCAAGCCGGAGGATACGCTCTTCTCTATGGAGTCGGAGGGACACGTCATCTATATGAATAGCTTCTCGAAAACCATCGCGCCCTCCATCCGCACGGGCTACCTGGTCCTCCCGCCGCAGATGGTCCCTCTCTATCAGCTGCGTGTGGGCTTCTACTCCTGCACCGTCCCTGTCTTTGACCAGCTCGTACTCGCTGAATTCATCAGTCAGGGGCATTTCGAAAGGCACATCAACCGGGTCCGGCGGAGGAGACGGCTGAGGGCGAGCGTTTCCTCCATATAAAAAACCTAGTGACGCTCAATGGTATACCATTGATGCGTCACTAGGTGAGTCACTTGCTTATTGTATAGCTTTTAATGTTCTTCAAAGGTGCCAAATACGATGGCTTTACCATCTTTGACCATCTGCTGCCCGCGTGCAAATGTAGCATTCAACTGCAATTTGTCATCAAGAAGTAGAATATCTGCATCACTTCCTTCAGCTAAGCATCCTTTCTTGGGATACAATTTCGTGTTTTGAGCTACATTGCTGGTAAATACAGTCAGGGCATCGGATAAGGATAATCCTTCTTCCTGCACCAGATCTCTGAATTCTTTTAACAGGGAATCTTCATTTGCCACGCCAACACCAATGTTATTGCCGTTATCATCAAAAATTGGCATGCTTCCGTTACCGTCAGAGCTGACAGAAATCTGACGCAATGGTACCCCTGCATCTAAGGCCTGGCGAATCCCCTTACTTGTTTTGACGACCGGATCGTCGTCATCTTTAGGAGCAATACTGCTGGTAAAGTCCATCAGACCGCCGCTTTTTGCCCAATCAATGGCATCCGCAAAGAGATGTTTATTTCTGTTTACATGAGTTGGAATGACCTGTGTTTTAGGCAATTCTCCATTGGCTGTGATTTCTCTCAAATACTTGAGGCCATCTGTACCATCACCGATGTGCATATTTACAACACCGGCTTTACCGCTTAGCATACCGCCTACTCGCGCTTCTGCTGTAATCTCACGATATGCCGATACGGGGGACTGAGAAGAACGATGATCGCTCATGGCGATCTCACCGGTACCGATGACTTTATCAATTAAAACAATATCGCGTCGCACGCTCCCTGTGATCGTAGGAGTGGGCATCTCATAAGAACCGGAATAGATGTACGTACTGATGCCTTCATTTTCCAAGCCGCGAGCCTTTGCCAGTAAGCTTTCTACATGGCGCGTGATTCCGTCTGTACCAAGAAGTCCAAATACCGTAGTCACACCAGCGGTTGTAATCTTGCTTAATTGAATCTCTGGCGTACGGGTCTGAAAACCGCCTTCTCCGCCACCGCCGATAATGTGAACATGGGCATCCATAAATCCAGGAACAGCGCTCAGACCATTCCCCTCAATGACTTGACACTGATAAACAGGCGGTAAAAATAAATCTTTACCCATCGCAGCGATTTTTTCGCCAGCGATCAAAATGTCTTGTATGCCTTTATCCTCTGGTGCAAATACATGAACATTTTTCAGAAGCTTAAAAAATGGTTTTGAATTTTCCATAGCAGATCAGTCCTCCTGTCACAATTTTGCTCAACCACATTTAGAAGAAGAGCATGATTAAACGCATAGCCCAAATGGACAACAAGGTGTTTATTAAGCAGATCATAATGATCGCAAAATAGTGGCGACTGTTCACACCGGAAATGCCGAGGCAACGTCCCACATTTTGAACAGGGTTTCCCATCAGATAAATACCGGGAACCATCACAGTGACCTGGATAGGATCCATAATGCCCTGCGTGAATAAGCTCATTAAGATACCAATGGCTCCGCCCATGCTCATGAGAGAACCTATAATCACAGTGGCTGCTTCTCCGGGAAGTCCCCACAGTCCCATAATAGGCTGAAAGGCCACGCCGATCAAATGGAGCAGTCCTGTTACGTCCAAGATTCGAATAATGACAAATGCCATAATTACATTGGGTAACAAACTGGTGGTGCCAATAGTGAATCCCTTGCGAGCGCCTTCTACGAAAAGGTCCAGGATATTTTTCTTGTGTTCTTCGGTCATATTTTCCATTATATTCCTTCTTTACTCTTTACAGAACATTTTTAAGTACAGACGCATCAAATTTGCACCAACAATTTTAAAAACTAAAATAACGAGCAAAGGTACAATAATCGGCGTTCCCAAAATAGCGAATGTAGCTGCGCCAGAAGAGAAATAATTGGTTAATCCGGCGCTGCCGCTTGTTTGATAAGTGATAACGATGCTTCTTTCCTTGTCGGTGAGTTTTCCGTTATCCACTAATTCCTTGATCATACCTGCTGCAGCATCCGTGCTCTGCAAATTAGCAATATTTGCAAGAGCTGTAACGCCTGGTACACCCAGCAATGGCTCTAAGATAGGAGTCATTAGTTTTTCTGCAGCACGCAATCCGCCGAGTCCATCAATGACATTTACTAATCCCAGTGCCAAAATAACGGCTGGAATCAAAGTCAATGCAAACATGAATCCATCTTTTGCGCCATTACCGCCAATTCCGCGGAAGTTGGTGGCCTGCTCCCCGGTTATATTGCCAAAGCTTCCGGCCAAAACATTAAAGTCTAATACCTTTAGCGGGCCATCTGCAGAAGAGAAGATCCCCGAAAACATTAAAATGGCTATCAAAAAAGCGACATAACCATACCAGGGGACGTGAATTTGTGGTATACCATTTTTGTTGTTACTATCTTGTTTCATACAATTCACCTTTAACCTTTATTTTCGATACCAAAAACTAGAGATACATGCAAGGGAAACACTGATTAAATTGTTGACTGATTTCATTCTTGGATTTTTTATACAGAGCAAGGAATCATCTGACGCGAATAGCGAGCTATTTAAGGAAGATGATGACGAAGCTATGTATAAAAATCCATATGAAATCCGGCTCTGCTATTTAATCAGCGTTTCCCAAGATATAAGCCAATGTATCATAATCTTTTGTTGGGGTGTAAAAGCAAAACCAGAATGATGGAATTTTGGGTTTTGCTTCACGGATACAGCAATAGCCACATGATTGCTGCCAAAAGACCTACCACCTCCTTAAAAGGCCACTTTTAGACCAAAAACGATCTAAAGGTGGTCTCATTACACTATTTAAAAATACATTTATTTATATGTAATGGTATTTTTTGATAACATTTTAAAATTTAAAAATCATAATAGCATTGCTTCCCGCTATAGTCAAGGTCTTGATAACGTATAGGAGGGCTTAGTAAGCGTTCCCTTTATCATCCTCAACGTGTCAGGTTTTTGTGGGAAGAGGTACTTTCTGCGAGGTCATTCTGATGACAGGCTTTCCTATGTTTAGTCGGCTTCCTTTTTCTTGCATGAATCCCCATTCTCCAGTACAATAGAGAGGAATCGTGAGAGTGATCTTGAAAGGAGAAATCATTATGCAGAGCTTCGAATTCACCCCGAAGGGCGTATGCGCAAGAAAAATTACCTTTGACCTTGAAGATGGTCTCATTCATCACCTTCATTTTGAGGGCGGCTGCCCGGGCAATCTGGCAGCGATCGGCAAGCTCCTCGAAGGCCGCAGCGCAAAGGAAGCGGCGGATATCCTGCTCGGCAATACCTGCCGTGACAAGCAGACCTCCTGTGCCGATCAGCTTGCTCATGCACTGATCGAAGCCATGAAAAAGGAAAATTAGGAATGAAAGAGCGGCGCTGATCGAAGCGCCGCTTTTTGGATGCCGCTGGGGCGTGATCGAAAAAACTGCGGGGCTTATGCACCGTTTCCATGGGTCGTCCGCCTTGCGGGCAGTCAGGAGCCCGCGCCTTGGAATATGAAACTATTTGCATTTTCATTCATTTTGTGCTACAGTATCCCCATATCCTAGAAAGACAGGGACAGGAAATAGTAGAGAGACTGCTCGCTTATAGAGAGCCATTGGAAGGTGGGAAATGGCAGGAGCATTTCATCGAACTCATCCTCGAGTCGCAGGCTGAAGAGAGTAGGCCTCGCCGGAACCTGACCGTTATCAGACAGAGTGCATATTTCTGCAGAAATATGAATAAGAGTGGTACCGCGAATCTTTCGTCTCTTGCGAGACGGAAGATTTTTTTATTGCAGCAAAAGTGGGAGATTGCAGAGGAGGAAATAGTATGGGTATGACAATGACACAGAAGATCCTGGCCAAGCATGCCGGTGTCGATTCTGTGAAAGCAGGGGATCTGATCAACTGCCGCCTTGACCTGGTCATGGCGAATGATATCACCGCGCCGCCGTCCATTGCGGAATTCAAGCGCATCGGTGTCCCGGTATTCGACAAGGAGAAGATCGTTCTCGTTCCGGATCATTTCCAGCCGGCAAAGGATATCAAGTCTGCCGGACTTGCGAAGATCGTCCGTGACTTTGCGCATGAAAACGGCATCGTCAATTATTTCGAGCAGGGGCGTGTCGGCATCGAGCACGCGCTGCTTCCGGAAAAAGGTCTCGTAGGGCCCGGCATGGTCACTATCGGCGCGGACTCTCATACCTGCACCTACGGCGCGCTGGGCGGCTTCTCTACCGGCGTCGGTTCTACCGATCTCGGTGTGGCCATGGCGACCGGCGAAGCATGGTTCAAAGTGCCGGATGCGATCAAAGTCGTCCTGACCGGCACGAAGCCGGAGGACATCACCGGTAAGGATGTCATCCTGACATTGATCGGCATGATCGGCGTCGATGGTGCACTGTACCAGTCGCTGGAATTCACCGGTCCGGGCGTCCATTCCCTTTCCATGACCGACCGTTTCACCATTGCAAATATGGCGATCGAAGCCGGCGGAAAGAATGGCATTTTCCCTGTCGATGAAAAGACCATCGCTTACATCGAAGGCCGCTACCATAAGCCGTTCGACGTCGCCCCCGCGGATGAAGACGCGCACTATTCCCGCGTCGTAGAGATCGATCTTTCCTCTATGAAGCCGGTCGTTTCCTTCCCGCACCTGCCGGAAAATACGAAGGTCATCGGTACCTTCGGGGAGATCAAGATCGATCAGGTGGTCATCGGATCCTGCACGAACGGCCGTCTCGAAGATCTGGCTATCGCAGCCCGCATCTTCAAGGGGCATAAAGTCCATCCGAATGTCCGCTGCATCGTCATCCCGGCGACACCGACTATTTACCTGCAGGCCATGCATGCCGGCTTCATCGAGACCTTCATCAATGCCGGATGTGCCGTGTCTACACCGACCTGCGGCCCATGCCTCGGCGGTTACATGGGGATCCTTGCAAACGGAGAGAAATGCGTATCCACCACGAATAGAAATTTCATCGGCCGCATGGGACCGACCGATTCTGAAATTTATCTGGCAGGTCCTCAGGTGGCAGCGGCCAGCGCTATCTTAGGACGTATTGCGGTACCGAAGGAGGTCAAATAACATGGCAGTATTAGAAGGAAAGGTTTGGCGCTACGGCGACAACATCGACACGGACGTCATCATTCCGGCCCGTTACCTGAATACCTTCGATCCGAAGGAACTATCCAAGCACTGCATGGTGGATATCGACCCCACCTTCGCGGAGAATGTCAAAGCCGGCGACATCATGGTCGGCGGCAAAAACTTCGGCTGCGGCTCCTCGCGCGAACATGCGCCTGTCGCCATCAAAGCAAGCGGTGTACCCGTTGTCATTGCGGCGTCTTTCGCCCGTATCTTCTACAGAAACGGCATCAATGTAGGCCTGCCGCTTCTGGAGATCGGAAATGACGCCTTGAAGATCCACGCAGGCGATACGCTCCGCATTGATATCTCCACCGGCAAGATCGAAAACCTCACCACCGGGGATACCTTCCAGGCGCCGCCGCTTCCGGGCTTCATCCAGGATATCGCCAAAGCGGGCGGACTCATCAATTACGTCAAAGCGAAAAAGAAATAAGAAGGGTTGTCGGGTTCAAGGTTAGCCTCGGGGACGTCCTGTTCCTTGATTGGGGATGAAAGAGGGGGAGCAGGTTCTATGGGTTCAACGGGGGTGGTGCGGCGCATCATCATAGGGAAGCGCCGCGGAGTTTTAGAATATACGGTATTTACGAAAGATGAGGAACCTGTGAACCTTTTGAACCTTCAGAACCTGTTTAACCTATGAGGATGTATATAAAGGGAAGATGGCTATTTTCTGTTTTCAAACTTAGAGGTTCAGGTTCCTATCCCCTTCCCTTGGAAGGGGAACGCCCGAAGGGCAAGGGGTTGGCCCGCAGAACTTCTTTTGCACGCAATCGAGGGATAGTACGTCCTACGGGTCATCCCTGAACCTTCTATCCGCTCTTACTACATGACCACTGAAGAAATATAAGGAATAAGGAGAATCAAATCATGTCCAAACACATCGTTGTCATCCCTGGTGACGGCATCGGTACAGAGATCACCGATGCGGCTGTCGAAGTTCTGAAGAAGATCGATGACATTTACAAGATCGGCCTTACCTATGAATGGAAAGATGCAGGCGGCGCAGCCTACGACAAATTCGGTGAACCGCTGCCGCAGGATACCATTGATGCCTGCAAGAAGGCAGACGCCATCCTCTTCGGCGCTGTCGGCGGTGACCAGTGGGATCACTTGGAGCCATCGCTGCGTCCGGAAAAAGCCATCCTCGGCCTGAGAAAAGCGCTTGGCCTTTATGTAAACCTCCGTCCCGTGAAGATCCAGGACTCCATGATCGAGTATTCTCCGCTGAAACCGGAAATTGCCAAAGGCACCGACATCATGATCGTCCGTGAGCTCGTCGGCGGCATTTACTTCGGCGACCGCTGTGAATCCGAGATCCATAACGGCGCAGAAAGAGCCTGGGATCTGGAAAACTACTCTGTGCCGGAAGTCGACCGCATCACCCGCTTCGCCATGGAAGCGGCCCGCAAGCGTCATGGTCATGTGACCAGCGTCGACAAATCCAATGTCCTTGCGACCTCCCGCCTCTGGAGACGCACCGTCATCAAGGTCCATGACGAGGACTATCCGGATGTTCATCTCGACCATATGTATGTCGACAACTGCGCGCAGCAGTTCGCCATCCATCCGTCCTTCTTCGACGTCGTCGTCACAGGAAATCTCTTCGGCGACATCCTCTCTGATGAAGCAGCTGTCCTCTCCGGCTCTATCGGCATGCTCCCCTCTGCCTCTATCGGCAATGAGACCAGCCTCTATGAACCGATCCATGGCTCGGCTCCGGACATTGCAGGCAAAGGCATCGCGAATCCGATCGCGACCATCCTTTCTGCTGCCATGCTCCTTCGCTACTCCCTCAATGAAGACAAAGCCGCTGATGCTATCGAAGCTGCTGTCAATCAGGCCCTCGATGACGGCTACCGCACCGGTGACATCTACAAAGAAGGCATGAAGAAAGTCAATGGCCGCGGCATGACCGACGCCATTCTCGCACGCATCCAGTAAAATATGGCAATCAAAAAGGGGCTGTGAAGAAATGAATCCTCATTTCTTCACAGCCCCTTTTTACTTTGCTTTCATTTGGTTCAGGGTTC
>OIYF01000556.1_pt1 | contig 13839 bp, 27 predicted proteins | sample 1587971 | NCBI WGS metagenome assembly OIYF01 (sample SAMN03283248) | human gut metagenome | biome: human-associated habitat; material: feces | host: Homo sapiens | place: Peru | collected 2012 | reverse complement strand
GGTGAAAGGTTTAAAGATCTTGGAGAAGATTATTACAACCAATTCAATAGAGAAAAGAAGAAAAACTACTACTTGAAGAAATTGACAAAGCTGGGAGTGAATTTGAAAGAAGCCACACTTTCGATTTCGATTCAGACAGCCACATAGTTCTCATAAGTTTTCAATAGAGGATTATAAAGGGGGGCTTTTTGCGCCATTTTTCACTCACGAGATGTTTTCATAGTAAGGGGAAACGCGAGTGATTCATAAAGCCCCAAGGGGCGGCAGTAATTTAACGTTCAAAGGAAAACGCGAGTGCGCCAAAAAAAAAGCCCCTGCCCGAAGGGGCAGAGGCTTGGAAATCAAAATGTCGGAGGCAGCGTCCGCGGCTGCAGCTTCAATACCAGGGGCTTAGTGTGTGGTTATGGTTCTTCAATGAATGGTATCTCTTCTATGGAGAGGGTAAAGCGATCTGGAATTACAATCTCTTTCGTTTTTAGAAAAATCGTTTTGAAGGCTTTTATCACATCGGATGGAATACATGCTGCCCCTAATTCATTATCAATCACACTGAGGGCAAAAAGTTTCGCTTGGCCTCTGCTTTTAAATCCAAATATGATGCTAGGGCCTCCGTTAACTTTTTTTACAAGGATATAAATGGTTGAAGGTTTCATGATAGGGGTTCTCCTTTCTGATTAAGGCATGGGGATTTTCTTAGGTTGATTATGTTCTTTCCACATAATCAAACATGGTATAGTATCCTTCTCCAGGTACATACCATTCGACAAGGACTTTAATGTCGAAATAAAATGGACATTTATATGTCCTAATTTCTTTGGCAGTCATATTTAAAATCATTTTTTGCCCTTTCTATCTTTTGGATTAAATTGCATAATAAACCATATATGGGTGAAACTTGATTGATGGACGGTGTTAAAACGGAGACTAAAAAAATCAGGCTGCGTTTTATAGCCCGATTTTTTTAGCTTTTGAAATGGATTTCCAAATACAGACGGTCTGGATTTGAAGCATCACGATCGTACATCGGAACGATTTTGGTTACTTTGCTATCATGCAGTTTTCTGAATGTGCCAAATGGCATTTCTTTCACATGTCCGTCATATACCACCTCTGATGTTTTCTGCCAAATAACCAGAATATACGTATCTACATTCAATGTGTTGATTACCTGACTAAAATACATTTTTGTTCTCCTTTCGAGTATCATTTTTTTGAATTATTTTTTCGTGAACCGATTATCCATGCAACGGATGGGAGCATTTTTATCATCCGTTGGTGATAGTCCTCGCCTAAGTCTGTTTTGCGAGTATGTTTTATCCTCCATGAGACACATGGAATTGCATGGAATGTGGCTCTTTGTGAAGGAATACTTTCCATGCCCCCTATCCTTCGCCAAGAAGTGATCGCTGTCCTATGCTCTTTATAGACAATCAGCGATTTGACTTGTCTTTCAGGTTTTATACCTGATGCTTCATTGAGCCGACGCTCTGCGTCGGCTAAGCATTTTTGTTTGATGCCGGGGTAACGGATTGATGAGATTTCTTAAATGCTGATCGAGTCTGAAATCTATCCTCTTCCGTGGTGCGCTTCCTTCCGCTTCTCAAAGGGGAAACGCGAGTGATTCATAAAGCCCAAAGGGCGGCAGTGATTTAACGTTCAAAGGGAACGTGAGTGCGCCAAAAGAAAAAGCCCCTGCCCCGAAGGGCAGAGGCTGGGAATGTGAAAAGAAGGTCTATTTTTTTCTCAGACAACGGAAATCAAGATCGCTTCCGTTCAGAATCAGAAGCGGGGAAGGATTGACGGCATCTCCTTTGTGATAGCCGCCGACCCAATATTCAACATGAATTTCATCGGAAACGGTCATTCCGATGGGGTCGCCTGCTTCTACTTTGTCTTTCTTGTACTTGCCGGTATTGAGCCCGGAAATCACCAAGGTATCGTTTTGCACGGGGTCTGTGATGAGAACGATGTCTCGAATCGGCACTGTACCTGTGGTATTTTTGCCTTCGATGGAAATGACTTTCATGTTTCCGGCAATCGGTGCATGAAGGAGTGTGCCTTCAGAATAGGCGATGTCCATGCCCGTATGTTTGAACTGTCCGTGAACCTCACCGAAGGGTGAGGTAACAACGCCCGTGACGTTTGTGAGCGGGGCGCTGTCCTTATCAGCGGCATGCCCGTTACCCGGTACAAGCAGTGTTGCAGTTGCAAAAGTGATGATAGCGAGTTTTTTCATGTTCATAATGTGCCTCCTGTGTTTTACTTTTTGAGTGTAATGGTGAATTTCTGCCCTGGCTGGATTTGCCCGGCGTCTTGGACATTATATTTTCGAAGTGTTTCCCAGACGACTTCGTTGATGTTGTCGTTCGGGGTGGCTGCCTCGGCTACGCTTTGGTAGAGGGTGCCGCCCGAGGGGATTTCGATCTCTACTTCGTAGGTTTCTTCCGGTCCCATGCCTTTGATGGCAACATAGCCGAGAGCGGCAATGACGGCTATGATGCTGATTGAGACGGCTATTGATTTAAGCATTTTTAACATGGTAGCCTCCTTTTGAAAATTCATGCAGATGATTTTTTTATCTGATGTTTTATAGAGGCGACGCTGTGCGTCGCCTGCTCTTATCATTGTGGGATTAGATGGAAAAACCAAAGGCGGGATCTTCTTTCCATTCTATCCAGTCATTGTTTATCCTTTCTTCCCAATGCTGGCGTTCTGCTTCTTCGATGTTTTTATCGTAAAGAACTTGCTGCTGATGGTCAGTAAAAAGTTCTTTCACGGTTTGTTCAAGGGCAACTTTGTATGCATGAGTCAAGTCCATAATGGCAACCTCCTATGAGAATAAATAAAGAAAAGATGCTCTTTCATGCCGACGCTCTGCGTCGGCTACTGGCCCTCTCCTTTCTCACGGGATGGCTTAGTCTTATTTAGTCCTACTTAGTCTAAATAGGATTAAATAGGACTAAATAAGACCTTCCATTTTCACTGCGTGAATGGCGGGATCCCACGGAAAAAGCCCCTCTGGAAGAGAGGGGCTTAGGGCTAATCGTCCATGAACGCAGGTTGAGCGACACTTTGAATCTGGTCCAGCGGTATACGGCGATATTTCGCGCGACCAGTATAAGTGTCTACAACCCACGTAATTGCGGTGTCAGCGGCATAATGGGCAAAGCCGGAAGGGAGCGCCATGATGCAGCGGGGAGTGTTCAGAAGCCGGTAAATATACTTACGCCGGTTCGCCAGCGCGTGAAAACTCCCATGAAGAATCAAGTGCTCTCCCCGCACCAGACGCCGCCATTCGCCCATGGACATTTCGTGTGGTGCGTGAACGACGCAGTCGGAAATATATGCGCCACCGTCGTAAATGTCCATGGCGAAAAACTGAAGGGTAAGTTTGATAACGCGACGGTCCCGCGTTAAAAGGTAAAGCCGTTCTACGTCATGCGAATCGCCGACGAGAACGGTAGAAACAACATCGCCAACAAAGTCAATAAGGCTAGACATGATAGACCTCCTGAAGGGAACCAAAAAGAAAAAAGATGCTCTTTCATGCCGCCGCGCGTGGCGGCTGCGGGTCCTTTCCTTTCGTTTCCTACGGGATGGCTTAGTCCTACTTAGTCTAAATTGGATTAAATAGGACTAAGTAAGACCGACTTAGATTCTTTCTTATGCCATTTCTGGTCCGAAATAAGATTTTTTCTCAATCTCCATGGCTGTAGAAATTGCCGTTCTAACTTTGAGCCAGTCATAGTTGCTCATGACCGGGTATTTGAACTGCCACTTGAAGATCCCGTTGTGAAGGACTCCTGCCATCTTGGCGTCTGTATGGATCAGAGCATTATCTTCTTTTGAGGTAATGGCTCTGACTTTGAATTTTGTCAGAATGGTTTCGTACTTTTCTTTTGCCCAGAGATACATGTTCTCTGCCAGGCTTTTTTCTTCGTTATGGTCTCCGTATCTGTATTTCAGGGAGATCTCTGTGTAGTAGGCAATGCACGCTTCCAATTCATCGAAAGCGTTGTACAGTTCCTCCGTTGCTTCTTTCACAACGATGAACAGGGGTTTTCTTTCAAGTTCTTTGAACGAAGTCTTGGAATCGTTATATTCGATATTTGGAAGTACGGTATACATGGTTGTTTCCTCCTTTGGAAAATTCATTTATTATTGATGCGCTTTCATGCCGACGCTCTGCGTCGGCTGTCTTGATGGTTTTAGATCAGCGAAAAAAGCCTCCTGGCATAGCCAGAAGGCAGCGTTTCTTTATAGAAACCAGATGGTGTTGTAATGACCTTCGCTGGTGAGAGGATCTCATATTGGTTTCTTTTGTTTTTTCATTTCTTTCAGACTTATCGCAGCGCAGTCATGGGCATCGAGGTTTTCTGTTCTATCATCATTTCTATTTAGTCTTAATTGGTCTTAATAGGACTAAATAGGACTAAACAAGACTTTGCTGGTTATGCTTCATTATTTGCTATAAAAAAATGGGGAAAGGCGCGCACGCCTTCCCCCCTGGAAATAACAAGGCTTTTGTTCATTGTGATGGAAAGAAATCACAGTTATCTCGTGTTCCGTGAGGAACAGTGGCAAGTGACCCAGCAGTGATACTGCCCGCATGGCAGCTGCCCGTTACCGGCCATGTCCCGGTTTTCGGGGCATTCATCACATTGCCCCTCGTTTTCGGGGTTGTAGAGGAACTCACAGAGTTCCTCTTTATACTTTTCTGGGGAACGCTTATACAGGGCGCTCCAATATTCTATGTCTTTCATTTTCATTCCTCCTTGGATTTTTGAATAATGAGAATTGATCTATAGATTTATAATTGACATGTGTGTAGGCCTACGCTTGCGTAGGCTGATTCAATCACTGGCGGGAATTTAGCCCTGTTTAGCCCTAATTGGTCTTAATCGGACTAAATAGGAATAAATAAGACTTTGCTGGTCGTGCTTTGTTATTTGCTATAAAAGAAGGGGAAGGCGCGCACGCCTTCCCCCCTAGAATTTTCTGCCAAATTTTTATTGCTTGTAAAAAAAGGAGAAGGCCTTTGCCTTCTCCCTAGATTCAGTCTATTTTTAATCAGCACTTTCTTACCACCAGATGGAATTAAATTCTTCTGGTGTAATTGCTTTTATTCGGCTATTTGTAAAGTCTTTGGTATTTCTTGTCACGATGTAGTCGGCATGAATGGATTCTGCTGTAGAGCTCTGTATTGCATCTTCAAAGTCTTTCCATTTCATATGAACGGCATTTTTCAAAACTTTATCATCAAAAGATGCAAAACGAAATAGTAAACTCATTTTTTCGTAAATGTTTTCGATTTGGCTTTCATGAAGTTGTTTTCGCATAATATACATTATATTTGCATAACTTAAAGTTGAAATATAACCAATAGCTTTTCGAGTTTCACAAATTTTCCATACTAAAGCTGATGCTTTATCAAATGGAGATCTCTTCATTAACACGTCTAACAGAATATTGGTATCAATCAGTATAACCATATTTCCCTCTCAATGTTTCTTCTTTTACCTGCTCGAGCGATTCTTCTTTTAAAATTCCTGTTAAGGAATCTGTCAAATAAGAAATTGCTTGGTCCTGGGGAATGATTCTTGCAACTGGTGTACCGTTTTTGGTGATAATCATCTCTTGCCCCTGTATAACTGAATTTAAATATTTCCCAAAGTTATTTTGCATTTCTGTTGCAGTTGTTGTTAGCATGATTGGCTCCTCCTTTATTAGCTAACTTTATTATATGCTAAATAAGCTATTTTGCCAAATTATCTTCTCCATCTCCTTTCTCAGAAAAGGGTAAATAGACATTTCTGTTGTGCCGACGCTTGCGTCGGTTGTTTTGCTTATTGTGATGGAAAATTTCATGTAAAAACCCCTCTGGCATATGATATGATTTTCCTAAAGCAGACAAGGTAAATAACCAAACTGCTTGAGGGGAATCATATTAGTCCAGAGGGCTTGGAATGGATGAGTTTATACATATTGAACTTGGTTAATATAAACATATTCATCATCTGTTTGGGAAATCGCTTCGGCTTTTTTTATCAACTTTCTAAGTGACATCTGACCAAAAATTTTTGTCAGTCTTTCCTTTAAGACTTGGCGCGTTATATATTCGGTTTCGCCAAATTCAGCGTTCCACTTCTGGTATAAAGGGTTAGACTGTTCAAGGTAGCTCACAACGATGATTTCGTCATCGTAATATTTCTTATCTCGGTCGTTTGTGACAAAATATTCGTTACCGAGCTCTTCTGCGACGTAGTATATCTCGCAGTTAGGGGCGTACTTTTCGAGGATAGTTTCCCATGTTCCGTTGATATCAGTCCATGCAGACTCATATTGTACCTGAAAATAATAAATGCCAGGTTCGTCTTGACGGGCTGTTATTTCTTCATCCATGTACGTAATCGCTCCTCGACAAGCCAGGAGTTTATAAGAGAAACCGGCTCCTACAACAATATTCCCGAGCCAATTTTTCCCGAAATCATTTTCCACATAATTTTTGCTCGTCCATTTCAACACGTTTTTGTGAAAAGCTTCGACCTCTCTTTTGGGGCCTTCAATAATCATGTCTGTGCTGCACCAGTTTGGCATTTTGTTTCCTCCTTTTGAAAGAAAATTGATTTATAACTTAGTCCTATTTAGTCCTATTTAGTCCAAATAAGACTAAGTAGGACTAAGTTCTCTTTTTTATTAAAAATCCTTTGACGGTGTATGCGTAGGTATCTGATAGATAATCATTGATTGCATCAGCGTAGGTATCTGAAGGATTATCACTGATTGCATCAGGAATGGCATTCATAGGAATTTCCACTTCATTTGGGAGATTCGGTTTGCAGCCATATTCTTCAATGTCTGCTTTATCTATATCCCATTCAATATCTGTTACGGTAATGTGGGTGCTTTTTATCTTTGGCATTTGTAATTCCTCCTTGTACATCAAAAATTTAAATTGCCTAATTTAGCCCGCCCATGGGCGGGCTGCTGTTTTGGTGTTGGGATCAGGCAATTCCCACGGTTTTCCGCGCGGGCTGGTGCTTTCCTTTTGGAATGACACATGTGCCGGTTGTTTTACTTATTGACCTGTAAAAATGTCACACAAAAAGCCTTCTGGCGTAGCCAGAGGGCTTTTGCATAATAAGTCGTGGGATTGTAGAGTTCAAGCTAAGTTTTCTAATCTATTCGTCTATAATTATTCCTAGAATTATAATCCATATTAGGTTCATACTATTCGATCTTTCCTGCCGTGTCTGTCTTATTACCTTTACGTCCATAGCGATACGCATACTTGATGATGTTACTCCACAACAAGCCTTCAATTTGCTCTTTGGTCATCAGCTGCGTCATCAGGTGGATAGCTTCTGGAATACCTTTTACACGATATTGAGATGGATTGATAGCATCATCCTTCTTCGCAAGAGCATCTATCATGCTATTCGCAACATTCTCCTCTTCAGGCGAGCCAATTATTTCAAGTGGAATGATATCTTTAGTAACATCCCCAGTATATTTAAATCTACCATCTTTAGTGAAGTCTTCATAAGTATTCGGGGATCTTGAATTGTCTGTCCACTTTACTTCAACTGGATATGGCATGTTACCTGTAAACACCCTTGTTACAATACCGACACCAAAATGATAAGACCAAACACGATCCCCGACCTTAAATTCTTTTCTCTGATTTTTTGTATGTTCTTCCATTTTTGAATTTGTCCTTTTGCCAATCAACTAATTTGTAATTGATCTTCGTTACAATAGCAGCACGTTTCATGCAGTTACACATTCCAGCCGTAAATGGCTTTTCTTCCTTATATGGTCTGATTTCAATAGCTACTTCGTGCTGCATAGCTCCTCCTTGCACGTTTCCCTAAATTATCTTATTTTCTTTTCTTTCTTTTTCGTGGTGTTTTGCCTGAATCCAAGCATATAAACTTAGCAGGTAGGCAGGCAGGAAAATGAGTAATGTACATATCAGATAAACTTGCCAAAAATCTTCTTCTCCCATTACACGCCATGTGAGATAAAGATGGAAAAGAGCGAAAATGATACAGAGCCTGCCAAAAAAAGCTTTCCATAAATCCAGTTCCCAGTGTTCTTTCATGGATTTCCTCCCTTTCCTATTTAGTCTTATTTAGTCTAAATAGGACTAAATAGAGCTAAATAGGGCTAAATTTGATTCAGCTTTTCTCATCCTATTTTACATAATGAATTTTGAAGCTTCAATCTTCATTTTTCCGTGAGATCCCATTTTGACTTCTCCATCAGATTCGATGAGGACTTTGTATGCTTCATAACTTTTTTCAGGGAATATCTCCTTTATGGCTGCAAATTTATCGTATTGTTTATGACTTTCAATTTGTTCATCAATCAAATTTTTTGCAAATTGTACTGCTTTTTCATAACTTGAAAATACATATGTATTTGTATAAACAAATACTGTCGTTAAGATATATACAGTTTTGGGTTCCATAGTAAAAGTACTCCTTGTATGTTTTATTTTCTGATCATCAGTTACTCTTTTTCTTTCATCATTTTGGAATTTAGTCCTATTTAGTCTAAATAGGACTAAATAGGACTAAATTCAAAAATAAGACTTTTCCCAGGCATGCTGCAGCGTGATTCTTTTACCGGTTTCGCGGATGTAACACTGAATCTCTTCTGCATATTTTCTGCAGTAGGTTTCAAAGGTTTCGTCATCCTGATAAAACCTATCTGCTTCGTTTTTTCCGTAATCTTCGAGTACGTTGTTATGGACGTACTCTTCTACATCCATGCAGTAGCAGATGTGGCCACCAAACCATACTTTAGGATCTGCCCAGTTGTTTGGGGCAAGAAGGTAGGCTTTTTTGATGAAGTATGCGCCTTTGCTGGCTTCTTTCCATCTTTTGAATGGATCCTGGACGAGCATCTGATAGGTGCGTTTTAGATTTTTAAGGTTCATGAAACCTCCTTTCTTAATCCTAATTGGTCTTATTTAGACCAATTAGGATTAAAGAGAAATCACTTAGATCAAATCGCTTTTTTCTTTATGTTCTGTAGGTACATAAGCTTTTGAGAATGTTTCATTGTTTTTGGCTTTTTCCAAATGGGTTAAGAATGCTCTATGCATGTGACTAAAGATGAAATTTGATTCGTCTTCGCATTCTTCGTCTTCGCATTCTTTAATGATGCATTCTAACCATTCTTTCATTGCCTCTTTTGTTTCGCCTTTGGCAATAAATTCAAAAAGAATTTCTTCAGGATAATCGGTTTGCAGTTCATCATTTTTGCGCAGATCCCTCAGATATTCTATGGGGCTGTTGTAATATGCGTGTGATTTCATTTGCCTGATAAATTCTTCAGCTAAGGATTCGTCTACGCCTACTTTATCTTTATAATTGGTCAGGTAGACCATAGGAAGGACTTCTTTGAAAATCTTATCAAATTTAGAAATTACTTTATCTTCATCATAAAAGCCAAATTTTTCCAAATTGTGATCTTCTTTATTGCTATCTTCAATAAACAGGCAAATTTTTTCTTTAGTACTGTAGCGGGCATCACAGCATACATTTTTGCTGGTCATATCTTTTTTAAAGATATAGTCAATTCCAGTGTCATAGTGCGAAAGTCTAATATATAAATAATCTTTATTTTCAATTTTGAAAAAATGTTTGCGTTCATTACTTTGAAGCCAGTTCATATATTCTTTGGCAAATTTCATCATACCGGCGCTTTCCATCTTTGGCATTTGTAATCCCTCCGTGTAAATCAAAAAATTCAAACTGTCAAATCTAGCTCGCCCACGGGCGAGCTGCTTTTTCTTTGATGTTGGGTCAGTCAAAACCCCCACGGTTTTCCGCGGGGGTTGTTGCTTTTTCCTTTTTTATTTAGTCTAAGTAGGACCAAATAGGACTAAATAGGACTAAATTTCATTTTCCGGTGTTTAAATTGCTTCTTTTGCAGGCTTTTCCCAAATGGTTTTTCTGCCGTATTCGATTTTCAGAATATCTTCTGTATGGATGTCATCCATGGGAATTTCAATTCTTCCGCTGTAGTTTTTTCTTACTTGCAGATCTTTGCATGTAAAGTCACTGACACCATAGGTGCTCGGTTCAAATGCCACATAGGGAGATGCCAGCTGACATGGGTCTACTTTCATTGTCATGATTTTTCCTTCAATATCAATGTTATCCCTTTCGGATCGCCAGTTTCTGTTTTTGTTCGCTCCCATCACAGTGATTTTGATCTTTCTTGGCGGTTCTTTGTCTTTAAAAAAGGAATGATAGGCCTGACACATGCTTCTTGTCAGTTTTTCATCTTCCGTCGGAAGATAGGCTTTCGAAAGGCTATAGACTGCTTTTGCACGTTTTAAATAGTTCATAAATTGACCATACATCTCGCCTCTTCCGTTTGACCTTTTGCAATAAAGTCAATGAGAATCCGGTAAGATTCGGTGGAGTCTCTTGCGAGCAGGCTTTCGATGGGCTGCAGATAAATTTTCTCCGTTTTGATTTGCTCATAGAACATTTCAAGAAGGGATACTTCGTTTTCTCCTCGTAAGTATGCCTTTTTTGCTGCATCGGTATAGTAATCGGATGCATTTTCATCGAGGGTTACTTTATCCTGGTATTTTGCGAGAAAGATTGATGGAAAGACTTTTTCAAAGACTTCATCAAATTTCGTCCTAGCGCCTTTACTTTCATAAAAGCCCATAGCTGTTTCTTTGACCAGTTCTTCTTTCGGAATGGTGAAGTCTCGATTAAGAAAACCATCAAATACACAAATTTCTGCTGTTGGACTATAAACAGCATTATAAGCAAAGTGGCCGGTTGCATTCAGACTTGTGCGCAGCCAGTAGGTTGATATATTGTAGATATAGTCTAACCCCTCTGACGGGATTCTGACGTAGATCAGTTTATCGTCTCCATACCGATCTTTCACAGTCAGTGTTGGTTTGTTGCTTTTCAGCCATTCCATGCAGATCTGTGCAAATTCTGCGCTGTTAGGGTTGTTGCTTCGTTCGTTACTCATTTTTTCTCCTTATTCTACATTTAACTGATTCATCCAAACTTCATAGAAGGCATTCATTGTTCTTGCTGCAGCATAGGTATCATTTTGGAATGCATGGATCAATTCTTTTTTCACGTTTTCTGGTTCTGTTTCAAACAGGATGTTGATGATTTTAATGCCGCTGCGTATGGCTTTCCATTTCGCGTTGTAGGCATAGGTCCGAACGGTGGGAACGTCCGGATCTTCAAAATCATGGACAGTGATCAGATAGATTTTTGGGGTCAATTCAGTTCTCCTTTCTATTTAAAATAGTCCTATTTAGTCCAATTCGGACTAAATAGGACTCAATAAGACTACATGTTATTCCCCGGTTGTTTTGCTTAGACTAGATTGTTTCTTTTTCTGGTTTTTTCCAAATGGTTTTTTTGCCGTATTCAATTTTCAGAATGTCTTTTGCATGAATAGGGCTGAATGGAAGTTCAATCCGCCCTTTGTAGTTTTTTATTACTGGCACATTTTTGGATGTGAAGGCGCTGATATAACTTAAACTGTTTAGTACGAATGCCCGAAAGGGATATGTCAGTTGATCCGGGGCTATTTTCATTGTCATGATTTTCCCTTCAACATCAATGCCAGCTTTTTCGTATCGAAAAGTTCTTTTTTCGTTTGATCCCCTGACCGTGATTTTGATTTTTCTCGGGGGTACTTCGTCTTTGAAAAACGTATTATAGGCCTCGCACATGCTTCTTGTCAGTTTTTCATCTTCTGTAGGGCAATAGGCTTTCACTGCTTTGTAGATTCCTTTTGCCTCTTTTAAAAAATACATAAATTTTTCATATTTCCCGGTAAAGATATGGGGAGTTTCTTCTTCGCATGCAGTGAGTGCTTTTCCAATAAACTGTTTTACGGCTTCTTCTGTTTGCCCTTTCGCAACAAAGTTAATGAGAATCTGGTCAGCTTCGGTTGGATTTGTCGTGTGCAGGTTTTCGTAGATCCAGTTATCAAGTTTTGTTTCTTTGATTAGCTCGTAGAATATTTCAAGAAAGGATTCTTCTTTTCCTCTCTGCAAGTAGTTTGTTGCAACTTTCCAGGGATAGTCTAAATCTTCATTACCGGTTACTTTATTCCCGTATTTTGCAACAAAAATTGGCAGAAAAGTTTTTTCAAAAAGTTCATTAAATTTTTCCTGGGCTGCTTTTTTTTCATAGAAACCCAGCGCTTGTCTTTCTTTAATGAAATCATTTGACACGCAGATTTTTTCTGCAGGACTATAAATACCCTTATATTTCATGAATACGCCGACAATATCAGGATTCATGCACATATTTTTTTCAGGAGCTGCATAGATATAATCCAATTCTTTCAAGGTAATTCTGAAGTAAGTCACGTTCTTTTCTCTGTTCCCATTTCGATCTTTCACAATCAGTTTTGGCTCGTTGCTATTGAGCCATTTCATGCAAATTTGTGCAAACTCCGCGCTCTCCGGGTTTTCGATTGGTTCGATAATCATTTGATTTTCCTTTCTATCTGAAATAGTCCTATTTAGCCTAATTCAGGCTAAATAGGACTAAGTAGGAATGTATCCTGTGGTTGGTGGTTTACTTTTATTGCTCTTTTATGCTGTTCTTGCCAATCCACCAAATCTAGGACATATACCAATGTGCCCATATTCTGACAGTTCGGGAGCATTAAAGTTATAGACATAGACAAATGGGCATTGATCTTTCAAATCTTCTCTATCATATTCCCATTCCTCTTCATGAGGCGATACATATAACAGGGATAGACAATCGCCAAATTCCATGTGATTCAAGATGCAGGCATAAACGATTGCTCCAGTATCTTCTTGAAATTTTTTGACTAATTCTTTTTCTTTATCATTCAGCCAATAGAGAAATCCCCCGTATTCGGATTTGTTGATGATTCCTTCTTTAAATTCTCTAATTACATTGGAGATGATATGAAGTGCTTTCATTCTTTTCACTGCTTCTTGCATCATTCTTTCCTCTTTGCTGATTTCTTTCATTTGTATGCCTCCTATTTTTATGTTCTTTACTAAAGGAAAGTACAAGATCCACATAATGCATCCGGTGGCTGATCGTTTACTTTTCCATAGCCAGTGAGCTTTCGATTTTGTTATCGGTGGACAAATGTTTTTTCATGATGGATTTGTCATCGCTCAATTTATTTCCTCCTTTTTCGGCGTGTTTTCTTTCGCTTTTCCGAACATGCTGAGTGCCGAACATAGAGGACATATCCGAAATAATAATGTGATCGTCAAAGAAACTCATGGGATTTCTCCTTTTCATAATAGCCATAAATGGCTCATAATGGCTGCTGCGTTGGCTCCGGTTTTTCGGTCACTAGCCGTGGTGGAAATAAAGTAACATTTTCGCGGCTGCCCTTCCCGGTATATCCGGCAGTGCTTTCTGCCTTTTTTTACGATAAAGCCAATGCATTTCAGCTGCCTGATGGTGGCTGCATTCATCTTTTTGTAGCTCTTTAATATGATTTTGAGCCGCTTTTTTATATCTTGTGTGTTTGTATGGATTTTTTTGTTGATGATCGGCATGTGCCTCCTTTCTTTCTATATTTTTCTTTTCTATCTATGATTTTTCAGCTCCTTTTTATAAAAAAATTACATGAAAGAAAAGCACGGCTTCAGCCGTGCTAAAAGTTTTATGTGTATTTTTGGGGTGATTCTATTTTTTAACCTTCAGGCAAATAAAAAGCCCTGCGGGAACCAGTGATCAGCCCCTGTCAAGGTAGGCATGGTAAATATCCAAAAAATTTATAGCCGTAAATTCCATGTTGGTGTTTTAGCATCAACATGGGATTTGCGGCATT
>OIYF01000553.1_pt1 | contig 13908 bp, 10 predicted proteins | sample 1587971 | NCBI WGS metagenome assembly OIYF01 (sample SAMN03283248) | human gut metagenome | biome: human-associated habitat; material: feces | host: Homo sapiens | place: Peru | collected 2012 | reverse complement strand
CCTATTGCCTTCGGCACTTCCCCCGAAGGGGGAAGCAAGACGTTACGTAGCTAACGATTTCCTTAACTTAATAGCCTACCACGCAAGGGAACTGACGATAGGAGGGAAACCTGCCATCGCAAACCTTCGGGCATCGCCAGATTTATACTGCGGCGAAGCCGCCACCACAACCCTGAACCCTGAACCCTTTCCCCTATTTCTCAAAGGAGCCTTTTATGGAGGAACGCAAACTTGCCCGCTGGCTTTCCCGCTACGACGGGCCGCCGCTCACACTGATGGAGGTGTGCGGGACGCATACCTCAGCGCTGTACCGTTCGGGCATCCGTCAGATGCTCCCGCCGCAGATCACCTTCCTCTCCGGACCGGGCTGTCCGGTGTGTGTGACACCGACGTCCTACATTGATAAGCTCGTCCGCTATGCGCTCACTCCGGGCTGTCAGGTGATGGCCTTCGGTGATCTCCTCGCCGTCCCGGGCAGCCGGATGTCACTCTCCGGTGCGCGTGATAGGGGTGGGCGCGTGGATTTCTTCTACGATCCGGAAGATGTGCTCGCCAAGGCGGAGGCCGATCGAGGGACGACCTTCATCCTCGCCGCCGTCGGCTTTGAGACGACGGCGCCTGTCTGGGCGGATCTCATCCGTCTGGCCTATGAGGAGCACATCCCGAATGTCCGCTTCCTGACGGCGCTCAAAACGATGCCGGGGGCGATGTCGCTGATCTCCGGAGAAAGCCACATCGATGGCTTCCTCTGCCCCGGGCATGTCGCCGTGATCACAGGATGCCGTCCGTTCAGAAAACTGGCGGAAGAAACGGAAGAGACGATGGTGATCGGCGGCTTCTCGCCCGCTGACCTTCTCCGCGCACTGACGCGTCTCGTGCTTGCGGCGTCGCAGAAAAAGAGGGGACTATGGAATGAGTACCCGAGCGTTGTGACGGAAGAGGGAAATCCGAAGGCACTGGCTCTCCTTGCGGATGTTTTCACGCCGGGGGATGCCGTGTGGCGCGGTCTTGGGACGATCGCAGGCTCCGGGCTTTATCTCCGGGAGAAATACCGCGCGCTCGATGCGGGCAGCCGGGGACTCTCAGAAGACCAGATGCCCGCCGGCTGTCGCTGCGGTGATGTCCTGACAGGCCGCATCACGAGCGAAGAATGTCCCTGCTTCGGCCGTGCCTGCACGCCTGAGCATCCTGTCGGTGCCTGTATGGTCTCCTCCGAGGGCGCCTGCTGCATCACCTATCGGGAGAAGTGATTGCGTGACTAGGGATTAGTGACTAGGGATTAGAGATTAGGATTCTCCAGCATCGTCATCCCGAGCGTAGCCGAGGGATCTCTAATGCACTGTGGGAATCAGCGTGTATGCGCCGCACCACCATTTCTCATTTCTAATTTCTCATGCAAGCAAAGCTTTCATTCGAAATCAAGGGGCAGCATGCCCCATAGGCTAACCCTGAACCCTGAACCTTGAACCCTGAACCCTGAACCCTGAACCTTGAACCTTGAACCCTGAACCCTGAACCTTGAACCCTGAACCCTGCACCTATTTCCAACCAACGATCAATCAACAAGGAGCATCTATTTATGAATATCGAACTTCGCCACGGGAGCGGCGGCGAGGAGACGGGGAAGCTCATCGCCTCTCTCTTTGCCAAATATCTTGGAAATCCCATCTTAGACCGTATGGAAGACGGTGCGGTGCTGCCGCCCCTCTCCGGCGTGCCTGTCATGACGACGGACAGCTTTGTCGTCTCGCCGCTCTTCTTTCCGGGGGGCGACATCGGACGGCTCTCCGTCTGCGGGACGGTGAATGATCTGGCCTCGATGGGGGCAAGGCCTCTCTATCTGACGGCGGGCTTCATCCTCGAGACGGGACTTTCCACCGATGTATTGGAGCCGATCGTCCGCTCCATGGCAGAGACGGCGAAGGAGGCGGGCGTCACGATCGTGGCCGGTGATACAAAGGTCATCGAAGGGAAGGGCGGCCTTTACATCAATACCGCGGGCCTTGGCGATCGCGCACCGGACTGTGAGATCTCCGCGGGAAATCTTCACGAAGGGGATGCGATCCTCGTCACGGGGACGCTTGGTGACCATCACGCCGTCATCCTCACAGAGCGCATGCAGATGAAGACGACGCTTGCGAGCGACTGTGCGCCCCTGAATCATCTGGTGGAAGCCCTTCTGGCGGCAAAGCTGCCCGTCCATACCATTCGCGACATCACGAGAGGGGGACTGGCGACCGTTGCCAATGAGCTGGCGGCAGCCTCCGGCGTTTCCATCACGCTCTCCGAAGAGGCACTGCCGGTCAGAGAAGAGGTCAAAGCACTCTCCGGCATCCTGGGGCTTGATCCATTGACGATGGGAAACGAGGGCAAGATGCTGATCGCGCTCCCTGCCGCCGAGGCAGAGACGGCGCTTCGCATCCTTCGCGCGCTCCCCTATGGGACGGAGGCCGAAGAGATCGGGCGCGTCAGCACGGGCAGCGGCGTGCATCTTGAGACGCTCTACGGCGGACGCCGCCGCATCCTTCCGCTTCGGGGAGAGGGCCTGCCGAGGATCTGCTGAGAGAAAGTCGGGGATGAGTGACTAGGGATTAGGGATTGGAAGCAAGCGGTGATTGAAATAGCGCAATTGTTGCGCTAATGGTTCTGCAAGGAAGATCCCTCGGCTTCGCTCGGGATGACGATACATGCGAAGCACCATCAAAATTCCTCGGCGCTTCTATTTTTTTATGCGTCGTACCAAACCCTTTGAACCCGTAGAACCTACAGAACCCGCTGAACCTCTTTCGGCCGCAATCAAAGAGCATCACGCCCCACGGGCCAACCCCGAACCCATTCGATAAGGAGAACATCCATGATCCATAAATTTCACAGCCAGCCGAATGGCTGGGAGGGCATTACGCCCCATATTTACAAGGAAAATCCCGGGGTCTTTCGCGATGTGACGAAGCAGATCCTTTTTGACAACGAAGCCGACCTTCCGGTGCAGTTTCGCTATTTTCAGGTGGAGAAGGACGGCTTCTCTTCGCTGGAAAAGCATGAGCATATGCATCTCGTCTTGATCTTCAAAGGGAAGGGCCATGCGCTTCTTGGAAGTGATGTGCATGAAGTCAGGGAAGGGGATCTCATCACCATCCCGCCCTGGCAGTGGCATCAGTTTCGCGCGGACGCGGGAGACATCCTGGGCTTCCTCTGCCTCGTGAACCATGACCGCGACATCCCCGTCTATCCGACGGAGGAGGAGCTTTTGGCGCTCAAAAGAGATCCGGAGATCGAGAAATTCTTGAAAAAGTAAGGAGTATATATGTTTGAGAACAAGTCGACGATCATTTTTGATATGGACGGGACGCTGATCGACTCCGTCGGCGTGTGGAACCAGGTAGACCTCCGGCTGATCCAAACGCTTGGCGGGCCTGCCATGGCAGAGGGCGATGTCCAGCAGAGAAGAGAGCGCTTCCTGAAGGAGCATCGGGATGCGGAGAAGCCGTATCTTTCTTACTGCGAGGAGCTGGGGAAAACGTATGCCTCTGCATGGCAGGCCGAAGACATTCTGCAGGAGCGTTACCGCATAGCGCAGCATTTCCTGAAGGAGGTCGTGGACTACAAGCCGGGCGCACCGGAGGTGCTCCATGCTTTCAAGAAAGACGGGAAGACACTCGTGATCGCCAGCACCACGCGCCGCGGCAATATGGAAGTATATCGGAAGGAAAATAAAAATATCCGCGGCAAAGCACCGCTTGATTCCTGCTTTGCGAGGATCTACACGCAGGAGGATGCACCGGAGATCAAGCCAAGCCCGGCCATCTACCTCAAGGTCATCGAGGATATGGGCCTTTCCAAAGAAGAATGCTTCATCTTCGAGGATTCGCTGGCGGGCGCGGCCGCGGCAAGAAATGCCGGCATCGACTTCGCCGTGATCTATGACCGCTACTCCGACGCCGACCGTGAAGAGCTTGATCAGATGACGCCGTATCAGTTTGGGGATTGGGAGGACGTGCTGAAAGTTATTAGACGGTAATAGGTTCAAAGGGTTCATTGGGTTCTACTGGTTCAACGGGGGATGGGCGGCGCATCAAAATGAAAAAGCGCCGCGGGTTTTTGATTTGAGAGAGTGCGTTACTTCTGAAAGATGAGAACCACGCCCTCCCTTTAGAACCCGCAGAACCCATCGAACCGGTTCCATCCCTTTGACATCCGCTATTTTTCATGCTATCATTCTCCCATAAGTGAGGGAGTAGCAGCCACTTCGGTGGAGCCCGTCAACATACTGGCAGTGACCCGTACATCCTGCCTGGCTTGCTTTAAAAATGCGAGACTCACGTGCATAGTTTTCGGCTGTGCGCGGGGTCTTTTTTTCGTGGGGAAAAGACAGCGCACGAGATAAAATCAGGAGTTAGGAATTGGAATTAGGAATGAAGGTGGCGGCTTTGCCGCGAACATATGGGGCGATGCCCGAAAATGGCATTTCAGTCACCAGTCACTAGTCCCTAGCTACCCAAATCGCACAGCTCATTTCATTTCGGGGAGATATCAATGAGTGGTTTATTTATTTTGAACAGTGTCCTGCTCGGCGTGGGACTTGCGATGGACGCCTTTTCCGTCTCGCTGGCGAATGGCCTTGCGAATCATTTCCTCCGCATCCGCACCATGTGCCTCATTGCGGGGACCTTCGGCTTCTTCCAGTGGCTGATGCCGATGGCAGGCTGGGCGTGTGTGAACCGGATCATCGATCTTTTTCAGGTCCTGCTCTCGCTCGTGCCGTGGGCGTCGCTGGTCCTGCTCGTCGCCATCGGCGGGCTCATGATCAGGGACGGTCTCTCCGGAGAAGAAGAGGACGTCAAGGTCAGCGTGGGCTTCCGATATCTGCTGCTCCAGGGGCTTGCGACCTCCATGGACGCGCTCTCCGTCGGCTTCACCTTGGCGGAGTACCCCTTCGCCAAAGCGATGCTCGCAAGTATCATCATCGGCATCGTGACCTTTTCCATCTGCATCGCAGGACTCTTCCTCGGGAAACGCTTCGGCATGAAGCTCGCGGATAAGGCGACCATCTTAGGCGGCGTGATCCTCATCGGGATCGGGCTGGAAATATTCTTCGGCGCGTGAGGATAGAGGGGTAGCCCTTAGGGGGTTGCCCCTTGATTGTGGAAGAAAGCTTTGCTCGAATGAGGAATGAAGGTGCGGCGCACCATTCATAGAGCGCCGAAGATTTAAGGACGTATTGGTTTTTTAGCCCCTTCCCATGGAGGGGCTTTTTTGATGCGCTCGCTGAAGTTTGAAAGCAGAGATGAGTAGCTAGGGATTAGGAATTGGGGATTAGGGGCGACTAGTGACTGGTGACTAGGGATTAGACGTTAGACGTTAGACATCAGACTCCCGTATCGTCATTTCGAGCGAAGCGAGAAATCTTCCTTGCACAACGGTCAAACGGAGAGCGTCAGATGAGGAGCAGCCGAAGCACCCACGCGATTTTATCATTACCTCATAAGTACAGAGTACCGCAAGGGCGTAAAAGATCCCTCGGCTACGCTCGGGATGACGATACGAGAGAACGGGCGATCTCACATTCCCTTTCATTCCTCCACGTAGAAGACTGCCCCTGCGGGGCAGTCTATCCTCCGCCTTCGGCGCGCCCCTTCTTCAAGGGGCTACACAACAGTCATGCAAAAACGCTGCCCCTTCGCAAGGTCGCCTTCCCCATATCGTCATTTCGAGCGAAGCGAGAAATCTTTGTCATTCGCGGTTCAGTGGTCGATGTGTGGAGTCCCAAAAACGAGAAACCTGCTATCAGCTGAACCTTGAACCTTGAACCCTGAACTTTTCTATATCAATTTTAGAAGATACCACTAGGTTTCTATGTTTTCTTCTCATATACACTACTAGAGGCATGAGTAAATGCAAATAACAAGCATATACTTGTTCAATAAACGCTTTACAAGCACTTTGCCTGTTGTTTACGAAAAAACAGAATGATAAAATATTTCTGATAAACGTGCAACAGAATAGAGGGGCGATGAAGCTTTCAGAAAGACGGACTATCCTCTTGCACGATTTTGAGAGAGCATCTCGGAAGATGCAAGGAGGAAACCTATGAATAAGAAACTGGCATTGCTCGGTGTCGCAGTTCTTTCCGCAGGCATTCTTTTTGCCGGCTGCGGAAACAAAGACAAGAAAGCCGCAGGCGACGCTGCGTGGAAACCAACAAAGGACGTCAAGGTCATCGTGGCGTACAAGGCCGGCTCCGGCACGGACACCGGTGCGCGTCTCTTGACGAACAGCGCGAAGAAATATGTCGGGCAGACACTCGTCATCGAAAATAAACCGGGCGCTGACGGCAAGATCGGCTGGACGGAGCTTGCAAAATCCAAGCCGGACGGACAGACCATCGGCTTCATCAACCTGCCGACCTACACCACGCTCGCGCAGATGGAAGGCTCTGCATTCACGGACAAGTCCATCGTCCCGATCTGCAACCACCTGACAGAAACGGCTGTCGTCGTGGTCAAGAAGGATGCGAAGTGGAACAGCCTGAAGGAACTCGTTGCAGATGCACAGGCGAACCCGGGACAGCTGAAATGTTCTACGAATGGCGTGCAGGCTTCGAATCACACCGCAGCCCAGCTCCTTGCACAGTCTGCGAAATTTGAATACAACGCAGTTCCTTATGGCGGAACTGCTGACCAGCTCCTCGCTCTCCGTCAGGGCGAAGTCGATTTCTCCTGCGCGAAAGTCGCTGATGTGGCAAAACTCATCAAAGGCGACAGCGCAGAGCTGAAAGTCCTCGGCGTCTATGCGGAAAAGAGAGACCCGCAGCTCCCAGATGTACCGACCTTGGGCGAACTCGGCTACTATAATAAATGGTACGGCTCCGCGCGTGCCCTCGTCGCTCCGAAGGGCACTCCGGACAATGTGATCAAGTTCTACGAAGATGCGTTCAAGAAGACCATGGAAGATCCGGAAGTCAAGAAAGCCCATGAAAATGCGGGCATGGTCATCGACTTCAAAGACAGCAAAGCCCTTGGCCAGATGATCGCAGAACAGATGGACTTCTGCAAGAACGTTGTTTCTAAGCTGTATGCGAAATAATTGAGGGTGCAGGGTTCAGGTCGATAGGTTCAGGATTCGCAGTGTGATCCCTATTCTCTGGAAATCACAAAAGCGGGAAACGAGAAGGTGCAAACGCTCGTTTCTCGCTTCTGTTTTCTGGTGACTAGGGACTAGTGGCTAGGGATTAGGTTGGCGATACGAGAAAACCGCTGGTTTCAATTTTTCGCGGCGCTTTCGTAATTTTATGCGCCGCACCAACCCCATGGAACCTCTTGAACCTATAGAACCCGCTCCCCCTCTTTCGCATGTAATAACGGGGCGATACGCCCCATGAGCCAACCCTGAATCCTTACCCCATTTTCCAAAGGAGTCAAACCATTTCATGAAAAAATCAGATATCTATATCTGCGGCTTCATGTACGCTTTCAGTTTCTTTTTCCTCTACCTGACACAGAGCTTTCCCCTTGGGGCGCGGCACTATCCGCACTTCGTCATCGGGCTCCTGCTCCTTCTCACCACTGTCCGCGTGGGGCAGATGGTGCGTGACTACCGGAGAGAAAAAACTTCGGAAAACGACATGCCGGTCCTCTTCGACGGCTTTATGCCGAAACAATTCTGGACCATGTTTGCGGCCTTCATCCTCTACTTTGTCATGATGTACCTCGTCGGTTTCTATCCCGCATCCCTGGTCTACCTGCTCTTCTGTCTGAAATTCTTCAAGATCCGTCCGCTCTACATTCTGCTGGTCCTCGCCGGTATGGTGGTGCTGGTATTCGGTACCTTTGATCTCTTCCTGAATGTGCCCCTTCCGATGGGCATGCTCATCGAAGACTTGCTCTAAGGAGGAAATGACATGGATGCGAATACATTAGCACTGATGGCCCAGGGCTTCGGTAATGCTCTGGACCCTATGAATCTTCTCATGATGGTGATCGGCGTCACCATCGGCGTCATTGTCGGCTGCATGCCAGGGCTCTCCGCGGCGATGGGCGTCGCGCTTCTCCTGCCTCTCACCTTCGGGATGAAGGCAGAAACAGGTCTCATCATGCTCGGCGGCATTTACTGCGGTGCCATCTTCGGTGGCTCCATCTGCGCCATCCTGATCCACACCCCGGGCACTCCGGCTTCGGCTGCGACCGCACTCGACGGCTATGAGCTCACCAAACAGGGACGCGCGGGCAAAGCGCTCGGCACCGCCTGCACCGCTTCTTTCTTCGGCGGGCTTCTCTCCTGCATTTCTCTCTACTTCTTCGCACCGCTCCTTGCTGAGCTTGCGATGAAATTCGGCAGTCCGGAATATTTCTGGCTCGCCCTCTTCGGACTCACCATCATCGCCGGCGTCACCACCGGCTCCATGGTCAAGGGCCTCATGAGCGGCGCCTTCGGGCTCATCCTCTCCACCATCGGCATGGACCCGATGGAAGGGACCGCGCGCTACATGTTTGGCGTTGATGAGCTTTACAACGGCATCAATGTCACCTGCGCGATGATCGGACTTTTCTCCATGTCCCAAGTCTTTATCCTCATGGAAAAAGCCATCAAGGAACGCGGAAGCATTGTGAAATTCAAAGACTCCGTGCTGCTCAAAGCCCATGAACTGAAACTGATCGCGCCGACCGTCATCCGCTCATGGCTTATCGGGAACATCATCGGCATTCTTCCTGGCGCGGGCGCCTCCATCGCCTGCTTCCTCGGCTACAATACTGCCAAGCAGTTCTCCAAGACACCGGAGAAATTTGGACACGGCTCCATCGAAGGCGTCGCGGGTTCCGAAGCAGCGAACAACGCCGTCACCGGCGGCTCGCTCATCCCGACGCTGACTCTCGGCATCCCGGGTGAATCCGTCACCGCCGTCCTCATGGGCGGCCTCATCATCCAGGGTCTCCAGCCGGGGCCGGAGCTTTTCACGAAATATGCGCCGATGACCTACACCTTCTTCGCCGGCTTCGTCATCGTACAGTTCTTCATGCTCCTCATCGGACTCGGCGGTTGCCGTATCTTCGCGCACATCGCCAAGATCTCCGATGCCATCCTCATCCCGTGCATCTTCGTCCTCTGCGTCGTCGGCTCCTTCGCCATCAATAACAGCTTCGTCGACGTCGTCCTCATGTTCATCTTCGGCGTCATGGGATACCTCATGCGTAAGATGGGCCTCAATACCGCTGCCGTCGTCCTCGCCCTCATCTTAGGGCCGATCGGCGAGCGTGGCCTGAGGAGAAGCCTCACCCTTTCGGGCAACGACATTTCCATCCTCTTCTCCACCCCGATCTGCTGGGTCCTCATCATCCTCTGCGTCCTCTCCGCCTTCTCCCCGCTCCTCATGGACTGGCTGAAGAAAGGGAAAGCAGCGATCAAGGGATGATTCGCTGCACGCAAAAGGCGATGTGAAATAACGATCATCTCATTTTCGCGTTCCATCTGCCGTGGGGAACTTGCAGCTCTCATAGGAGTGACTGGGAAACCTTATCCCAGCTGTCTTTCATGCCATAGTCACCCTATCCGCCCCTGTGGGGTACCTTCCCCTAGAGGGGAAGGCTGCGATACGAGAATACCATCTTCTAAAAAAGGCGGCGAAGCCGCCACGAGAGCCCTGAACCCTGAACCCTGAACCCTGAACCAAATGAAAGCAAAGTAAAAAGGGGCTGTGAAGAAATGAGGATTCATTTCTTCACAGCTCCTTTTTTGATGGTATTAACCGTTGTTTGTTGTGATTCAAATAACCAACAGCAAACAGCTAACAACTCATGATGTAGGAGATAGGAATGATCCAATGAATGCTATTTCGGAAATGTACCCATTCCCCATATAGCGTTTTAACATGTAGTGGTCAGTTGGTTTAGGCATTGACGAAATCGGGGGGGTAGTACTGTCTAAATAAGAATTTAAGCACATTTATTCACAGATGGCAAAAATGGAAAGTGAGAAAAGAGATATTTTCTCAAATCATGAAAAGAAAATTTTCCGGAATGGATAGTGTGTAGGAGGGGAGGCATGCATATGGTATGAAATGTCAATGGTGCGGGAAAGAGTTTACTCCGCTAAAAAGTTGGCAGAAATATTGCTCGCCAGCCTGCCGTGTAGCTGCCAATCGGAAACGACTGCCCAAGGATGAAGTACATACGCAGGAAACCGTACTCATTCGTTCATTTCGGTGCTTGCAGTGCGGGGAAGTGGTCAATGTCTATGATCCATCTGATAACCGTTTCAAATTTTGCTGTGTCCATTGTGAGAAATTGTACTGGAAACATCCGGAAAAGAAAAGGGAAAAAGGCATTCGACAATTCCAGTGTCACGCTTGTGGAAAAAACGTCATTGTCACGGACCCTGTGGACAGGAGACGTTTCTATTGCAGTGAGACCTGTCGGGAAGCCCAGCACAGAGCCAAACAAAAAGTGATTCGAGCAGAAAAGTATCAAGGGGTTAGTAGCTAGGGATTTGGAATTAGGAAAAGTATGATTCCAATCCTAATCCCTAGCTACCAATCCCTAATCTCTATAGTTGGAAAGAGAGGGTATATCATGAATCATATTTACAAAGTCATTTGGAATAAAGCGAAACATTGCTATACCGTAGTTTCTGAAATTGCCAAAAGTCATAGCCAAAGCAATAAACGGGTCCGTAGTATGACTGCCGTAGTAGCGGCTGCCATGATGCTCACCGGTTTTGGCGGTATGGCTATTGAAGCGGCCAATCCAGCATCAGGTGATACTAATATTACCATAGGAAAAGGTGCAAGCTCTTCTATTTGGAATGGAGTGACTGGGCATGATGGATTCACTAGTGGATATATTTCTATTGGTGAAAATGCCTTTACTTGGGATGGGGAACATACCTATAAGGACAAGTATGCTCGTATTGGTACAAAGGAATATTTGCTGGATTTTAATCAAGGTGCTGTTGGCGGAGCAGAATCTTTTTTTGGAATTCCTTATAAATATAGAGTAACCGATGGAACTAAATTAGCTGGGGCTATTGCTATCGGAAAAAATACAATGGCTCGTACTGGTTCTGTAATGATTGGGGATCATACATACAAAGGACAATTGGGGGATATAGAAGTGGATCCCTCTAACAAACAGACGCTCAATAATGGTATATACACTACTACATTAGGCACAAGTAGTTATAATAGTGGCTCCATGGCTACCGTAACAGGGGCATTTTCGATTGCTTCTGGTAATAAATATACAAATGATACACAAAATTTTGGTGCTACCATTTATGGCTCTTTAAATAGTATAGAATCTTCAACTACAAGCGATTCTGCATCTGGTATGGCAAATAGTGTGTTAGGATTTGGCAATAGAACACAGAATGCCAATGCATCCCTTGTTTGGGGGACCGGGAATGAAGTAACCAATTCTATCGAGGATGTAACTTTTAGTACCAATTGGAATAAGACATCAGCTTCTGATGCGCAGAAAGAAATCATTAAGGCGATGCAGTCTGACCAATTTGCTGGCGGTTCTGTCATGGCTATCGGCGGTGGCAATAAAGCGGATTGGGCAACTTATTCCCAGCTACTGGGTGTTAAGAATACATTGATTGGGGAAAACGGTGCGGTTTCCAAGTACGATATGATCAATGGTTACAAAAACGAAGTGACCAATGCGACCAATACATCTATCATTGGTTCTAATAACAAAGCCAAGAATATCCAATCAACTATCGTTATGGGGGATAACAATGCATTAGAGGGTCTAGAAAATGTGATTTCTTTGGGAAATAACAATACTGTTAAGGCAAATAATGCGGTGGCTATTGGGAATGGTACGAAGGTAGAAGCAGAGAGCGGAGTAGCTATCGGAGCAGGTTCTATAGCGGATCGAGTAGCTGGCAGCGAAAAAGGAGCACTTGGAGCTTTTGCACCGGATACCATCCCAGAGGTAGCGGTATCCACTTGGACTTCCACAGCAGGAGCTTTTTCTGTGGGTGATACGGTGAGAAATATTACTCGACAGATTACCAATGTAGCAGCTGGAAGTGAAGACACAGATGCAGTCAATGTGGCACAGCTCAAAAAAGCATTGGAATCCATTGACGTTGACGCAGGGACAGGAATCAAGGTGGATAAAATAACGAAGGATGGGAAAACCACTTATAAGATTTCTACCAATATAGTAGGAAGTGAAACTACTACAGACAAAACTACGGTAACGACGAACCAGACTGATACCGGAAGTACAGATACATCTCAAGAAACAACAACTGGTACAAGTACAAAAACTGGGGAAACCGTAACAGTTAGCACCGATACGAAAGCTACTTCTTTTGGTGCTGATGCTAATGATCCGGCAAAAGTTAAACCAGGACAAACACTCAATATCAATGGAGACGAAAAAAATATTTCTACTTCGGTCAATGGTAACAGTATCAAAGTGGAATTGAAGAAGGATATTAAGGTTGAAAGTGTGACCGCTAATAGCGTAACAGTAGGTGATACCAGTATCAGCACAGGTGGTCTTACCATTAAAGACGGTCCATCCATAACCAAGACAGGCATTGATGGAGGAAATCAGAAAGTTACTGGTGTGGCAGCTGGTGAAATTTCTAGTACCTCTAAGGATGCCGTCAATGGCAGCCAGCTCTTTGCAACCAACCAGCAGGTAGCACAGAATGCCCAGAGTATCAGTAAGCTGGGCAACCGCATCAACAAAGTCGGTGCTGGTGCAGCCGCTTTGGCAGCGCTCCATCCGTTGGACTTCGATCCAGATGACAAGTGGGATTTCGCAGCAGGCTATGGCAATTACAATGGCGAAAATGCAGCCGCTATCGGTGCTTACTATCGTCCGAATGAAGATACCATGTTCTCTGTAGGCGGCAGCTTCGGCAATGGAGAAAATATGGTGAATGCAGGTGTCAGCTTGAAACTGGGCCAGGGCAACCATGTTTCTACTTCCAAGGTGGCTATGGCGAAGGAAATCAAAGACCTCAGAAAAGAACTGGAAGGTCTGAAATCGGCTCTGTTGGATGCGAATGCAGGAAAGAAACTGGATACGTCTAAGCTCCAGCTCTTCCCAGATGTACCGAAGAATCACTGGGCTTATGAATATGTATCTACTTTGAAAGGCAATGGTGTGCTCACTGGTTACCCCGATGGAGAATTCAAAGGGGATCGTCCAATGACTCGTTATGAATTCGCTACCATGCTCTACAAAGCCATGCTGGAAGGGGCTACTCTGTCTGATAAGATTCTGAAAGAATTTGCACCAGAACTGGAACGTTTCACTGTGGATACAGTGCATCAGGACAAAGATGGCAAGCCTACTGTAGAAAGAGTTCGTACGGTAAAGGCAAAGAAATAGTATTCGTTGTTGGCTGTGAATCCTAATCACTCATTTGTAAAATAGCCAAAGGAAATTCCCTCTGAAGAAATGATTGATATTTCTACAGAGGGAATTTTGTTTTTGGGAGAGGTAGAGAAGCATCGATTAAAAAACGGGTGACTTGTGGCTGGGAGGTTCTCCCGATGACGGGTCACCAGTTTTTTATGGCTCATGTTACTCAGGGGCAGTCTTTGAGGCGTGCTGCCCCTTGATTGCGCGCGAAAGAGGGGGAGCGGGTTCTGAAGGTTCAACCGGTTCACAGGTTTTTCATCTTTCGCGGTTAAAACTTTGCGGCGCTTAGGGAAACACTGATTAAATCGTTGCCAGATTTTACTCTTGAATTTTTATGCATAGCGAGGAATAGCCTGACGCGAATAGCGGGCTATTTAAGGAAGGTTATGACGAAGCTATGTATAAAAATTCTTGTAGAATCTGACTCTGCGATTTAATCAGCGTTTCCCTAGATCCTTCGACTCAGTTCTCATATTCCAGATTAGCCATTTTCTAACATACGACGCTTTTCTCCGCTCAGGATGAC
>OIYF01000549.1_pt1 | contig 14015 bp, 9 predicted proteins | sample 1587971 | NCBI WGS metagenome assembly OIYF01 (sample SAMN03283248) | human gut metagenome | biome: human-associated habitat; material: feces | host: Homo sapiens | place: Peru | collected 2012 | reverse complement strand
ATCGAGGTGGATGAGAAGGGATATGTTAAAGTTGTTGAACGTCCGTTCGGTATGACCACCCGTCGCGGTGTGTTCGCCGGAGGTGATGTGGTACACCGTCCGCAGACTGTAGTTTTGGCGATGAAGGCTGCCAAAGAGGTGGCTCAGGGCATCGCCCAATATGTAGATGCCATCAAGCTTCTCGAAGAGGCTAAGCGTATCGAGAAAAATGGTATTACTGATGTTGAATAACAAGCGTGTTATTAGATAATTATGCACTTTTCGGTGCTTCATTTTTTTGGACCGTGAGGTTCGGTTTTTGGTTTAGTGGTAGACTTTTAGTCTACGAAAATGACAGGGTCGGAGAGTGGAGTTTTCTTCACTTCGCCGACCCTCGATTTTTACTACGCCATAAAAAAAGTTTTCTCTCGGGACAGAAAAATTTTTAGGTGGCGTGCGCAGAAATATTTAAGATTATTTTACTTTTAGAGTTTTCTCTTTCCCTGACAGTTTTCTGTGAAATATATTCATCATTCCTTCTTCCAGATGGTCATGTGGTCATTAAGGTCATTAGTCATTAAGGTCATTAAGCTTTTGAAATATGGGGGCAAAAATAGAGACAATAATAAAAATATATAATTATATATTTTTATTATTGTCCTAAAAAATGATCCCCGTTGGCAAGTCCTTAATGACCTTAATGACTAATGACCTTAATGACCACTTTTTCCTGAGAGGGAGGTTGTCAGTCCCCAACCAGGTGTACCTAAAGAGCCGTGCATCAGGAATATGGAAGAAGTCAGAAACGTTATAGGATTTTAATTTTCTGCCATCTCCCCTTAAATCTGCTTAAACTTCCTGCTGCCTTATCCGCTGTATGGATTTTTTTCTCTATATTTGCCAACAGAAAAACGATGGAGTTTGGGTTAGAAAACGAAACAGAAAAAATCAGAAACGAAGTGATTATGAAGCAAAGAAGAAGAAAATACATACAGCTGCTTGCGGCTCTGCTGCTCCTGCTCATCGGTCAGGAGGCTCGTGCCCAGAAGACATGCGTCATTGCATCGGCCGAGAACCATGTGCCTATCCGCGAAGCGCTCATCCATACCAACAACAACCACTGGGCGCGCACCGACTACCGCGGCTACTGGAACATGCGCTACCAGTTTGATTCGGCTACCGTCTCCAAGCCCGGATTCATCAGGGCAACCATCCGCTACCGGGAACTGCCCGATACGGTGTTCCTGTTGCCCGAATCAAAACAGATTGGCGAGGTGACCGTTTGGGGTAAGAACCAGGAAAACGCCGGCAAGATGAAGGGTCAGGCCAGTCTGGAGGCTGCGGAGGCAGGCAGAAATGCCGCACTGGGACATACCCGCCTGGTAGGATTCGACCTGGGCAACATGATGGACAGTCAGGGGCGCCGCGACCAGAAACATCTGAAGGAGGCTAAAAAGGTATTCTCGAAGATGGAAAAAGGCGATCCGCTCATCAATGCCTACGAAAAAGCGACGGGTAAAAAATATTTACTAAAGAATCCGGTTGATGCAGCTGATGAGAAACCTGCCGAAAAACAACCCCTTAAGGGAGATGAAAAGGCAAATGCCCCAAAGGAAGAGTAGGGGAAGGGTGTGAAAAATCAAAAAAAATGGAAGAATTCGGAAAATAATTGCCGAAAAACTTGCCCATGTCAGATTTATTTTGTATCTTTGCACCCAAAAATCATAAAAACGAAAAATTAGGCATGTTTGAAAATTTATCAGATAGACTGGAACGCTCGTTCAAAATCTTGAAGGGCGAAGGAAAAATTACAGAAATCAACGTGGCGGAAACCATGAAGGATGTGCGCCGTGCACTCCTCGACGCCGACGTAAACTATAAAGTGGCTAAGGAATTCACCAACAAGGTGAAGGAGAAAGCACTCGGCATGAATGTACTTACTGCCGTAAAGCCGGGACAACTGATGATCAAGTTGGTGCACGATGAACTGGAAGAACTCATGGGCGGCGAAGAAGCCCCATTGAAGCTCGAAAGCCATCCGGCCATCATCCTCATGAGCGGTCTGCAGGGTTCGGGTAAGACTACCTTCAGTGGCAAGCTTGCCAACATGCTCAAGACCAAGAAAGGCAAGAAGCCATTGCTCGTGGCCTGCGACGTTTACCGTCCGGCAGCTATCCAGCAGCTCCATGTAGTGGGTGAGCAGGTGGGTGTTCCGGTATACAGCGAGCCAGAGAACAAGGATGTGCTCAGCATCGCCGATCACGCCATCCAGCAGGCTAAGACCAACGGCAACGATGTGGTAATCGTCGATACAGCCGGACGTCTCGCCATTGATGAGCAGATGATGAACGAGATCAGCAATCTCAAGAATCATCTCCGTCCAGACGAAACCCTCTTCGTGGTTGACTCCATGACTGGTCAGGATGCCGTAAACACAGCCAAGGAATTTAATGATCGTCTCGACTTCAATGGCGTTGTTCTCACCAAGCTCGATGGTGATACTCGCGGTGGTGCTGCCCTCAGTATCCGTACCGTGGTAACCAAGCCAATCAAGTTTATAGGTACCGGCGAGAAGATGGACGCCATTGACGTGTTCCACCCAGCTCGTATGGCAGACCGAATCCTCGGCATGGGTGACGTGGTATCCCTCGTAGAGCGCGCACAGGAGCAGTTCGACCTGGAAGAGGCCAAGAAACTGGAGAAGAAAATCAGAAAGAACCAGTTCGACTTCAACGATTTCTACAACCAGATCCAGCAGATCAAGAAGATGGGTAACATCAAGGATCTCGCAGCGATGATTCCGGGTGTAGGTAAGGCCATCCGCGACGTAGACATCCCTGAGGATGCGTTCAAGGGCGTAGAGGCCATCATCCAGAGTATGACCCCTAAGGAGCGCACTAACCCAGCCATCCTCAATACATCACGCCGCCAGCGCATTGCCAAGGGTTCGGGCACCAACATCCAGGAGGTGAACAAACTCATCAAGCAGTTTGACCAGACCCGCAAGATGATGCAGATGATGACCGGCAACAAGATGGCGCAGATGATGAGCCGCATGAAGGGTATGCCAGGCATGCCTAAGATGCCGGGAATGTAAATCAGTTGATAGTTAAAAGTTTATAGCGGCTTCGCCGTATAGCAAACTTGCGATAGGCAAGAATGCCCATAAAGCAAGAATGCCCTATAAACTATAAATTATAAATTTTAAACTAAGAATAAAATGCAGCTTATAGACGGAAAGGCGACGGCAGCCGCCATCAAGGAACAGATAGCCCAGGAGGTGGCACAGATTGTGGCCGCCGGTGGCAAGCAGCCACATCTGGTAGCCGTGCTCGTAGGGCACGACGGAGGCAGCGAAACCTATGTAAAGAACAAGGTGCTGGCCTGCGAGAAGTGTGGATTCAAGTCGACCCTCATCCGTTATGAGGAGGATGTTACCGAAGAAGAGCTCCTGCGGTGTGTAGACAAGCTGAACCGGGATGATGATGTTGACGGATTTATCGTTCAGCTTCCTCTGCCTAAGCACATCGATGAGCAGAAGGTGACCATGGCAATAGATTACCGCAAGGATGTAGACGGATTCCACCCGGTAAACGTGGGCAGAATGTCGCTCGGCATGCCTTGTTTCATCTCTGCCACTCCGCTTGGTATCCTCACCCTGCTGCAGCATTACAATATTGAGACCAGTGGTAAGAAATGCGTCATTCTGGGCAGAAGCAACATCGTAGGCAAGCCAATGGCTCAGCTGATGATGCAGAAGCAGTATGGCGATGCCACCGTCACCGTATGCCACTCCCATTCCAAGGATTTGAAGAAGGAGTGTCAGGAGGCGGATATCATCATCGCAGCCATCGGCCGTCCTGATTTCGTGACAGCTGATATGGTGAAACCGGGAGCTGTAGTCATTGATGTGGGTACCACCCGCGTGCCTGATGCAACGAAGAAGAGCGGTTTCCGCCTGAATGGTGATGTGAAATTCGACGAGGTGGCAGAGAAGTGTTCCTTCATTACTCCTGTTCCTGGAGGCGTTGGTCCGATGACCATCTGTTCGCTGATGAAGAATACGCTGGCTGCCGGTAAGAAGGAATATTACAGCTAAAAGAAAATTCCGGCTTTTAGGGACTGGTATTCTAGGGAAGATAATTATTCAGAAAAAAGCAGTGTTAAAATCACTGCATACTTGATTTTTTATAACTCTCTAATTTGTGGGGCAGGGCGCAGTGATGCACCCTGCCTTTTTATCACCGTTTCGGTGGATTTACAACCGCTAAAATGATCGGCGGGAGAAATGCAAGAAAACTCAAAACAGATACAAACATTTAATCTAAAAATAGAAACATGATAAAACTTAAGTACGTATTTACATCAGCGCTGCTCGTAGCAGCTGCCAGCGGCATTCAGGCTGGCAGTAAGCAACCAACCGTGCAGACCGACAAGGATGCCCCTGCATACACCATACATGGCAAGGATTCCATCTGCCAGATATTCATCTATTCGCCAGCACCCAACCAGGGCTTGCATCTGGCTTATTTCACCGATGACGAGCGTTGGGTTGACGTAGGACAACTCTGCGCCAGCGACTACGGTCCGTGGGGTGCAGAAAAGAAAATGTATAACCCCTTCGTGGTAAAAGCCAACGACGGTACATGGCGCGCACTCTGGAGCGTGAACCAGCATGCACCGCAGTTTGCCGTAGCCTATTCAGAAGACCTCATCACCTGGCGCCCGCAGGATTATCCCATCATCCGCGAAAAGGGCGTGAAGGATGTGGCTGCCTATCAGATGGATGACGGCAACTTCGATATCTATCTCAAGACATCCAAGGGCAAACGATACGTACAGGCAAGCAAGGATTTCCGTACCTTCAAGGAGGATACACTGGAAGCTTCTGCCGACGATATACTCTGGCAGCGCGACACCGCAACCATCGGCGGAAAACTTTTCCAGGGCTGCGATTTCGAGGTGCCTGCCGTGCATCTCAACTACATCCGCTCCTGGTTCCATGCCCTCTCAGAAGAGGCAAAACTCAACGCCCAGCCGATGCCGAAGACCGATGCCGACCTCGCAGCTTATGCCAAGGACAACCACATCGACCTGCCGAAGAAATCGGAAATTCTAGCCAACCTCAGCATCAATCCACAGAAATCCCATCGCATCTCCAATAAGCTGATGGGCATCTTCTTCGAAGACATCAGCCGCGCTGCCGACGGAGGACTCTGTGCAGAAATGTTGCAGAACGGCGATTTCGAATATAACATGGAAGATCACCGCCACCAGTGGAATGCCACCACAGCTTGGGTGGGCGTGGAGAAAGAGGGCATCGCTACCGAAAACGGGGTGAGCCGGAACAATCCCCATTACGCCGTTTTGGGCACTACACCTATTTATAATATAGGCTGGGACGGCATCGTCATCCGTCGCGGAGCTGCCGTTGAGGGCAAGGAGGGCAAGCATCAGCCAGCCATCTACGAGGTGAGCCTGCACGCCCGCTGCATCGACGCCAAGAAGAAAGACCTCACCCTGGCGCTCGTAAACCAGGAGGGATTGCCGATATGCCAGACCAAGATAAAGGTGCAGGGCACCGACTGGAAGGAATATAAGGCACAGCTCATCGTAACCGATAAATATGAGGGCGAACTCGCCAGCGAAGCCACCACCAAGGAGGGCAAACTGGGCAAGAACATCCGCTTCGCTATCCTGCCTAAGGGCGAGCAGAAAGTTGCGGTAGATTTGGTAAGTCTCAAACCACAAGATACTTACAAGGGTCATGGATTACGGAAAGACCTTGCTGAAGCCATTGCCGACCTGAAGCCTCGCTTCGTGCGCTTCCCAGGCGGCTGCATGCTCCACGGACAGGGACTCAAGAACATCTACCACTGGAAGGAGAGCGTGGGACCGCAGAAAGACCGTAAGCCAGCTTACAATATCTGGGGCTATCATCAGACCCGCCAGCTGGGATTCTATGAATATTTCCAGTGGTGCGAGGATATGGGAGCCGAGCCGTTGCCGGTATTGGCGGCAGGTGTTCCTTGCCAGAACTCTGTGGCTGATGAGCGCGGAGTGGCTGGTCAGCAGGGCGGAATCCCGATGAGCGAGATGCCGCAGTATATTCAGGACGTGCTAGACCTGGTAGAATGGGCGAATGGCGACCCTGCCACCTCTAAGTGGGCTAAGATGAGAGCCGATGCGGGTCATCCGGCTCCGTTCAACCTTAAGATGATAGGCATCGGCAACGAAGACCTTATCTCTACCGATTTTGAGCAGCGCTACCTGATGATCTGTAAGGCTGTGAAGCAGAAATATCCTCAGCTTGAGGTGGTGGGCACCGTAGGTCCGTTCCACTTCCCGTCTTCTGACTATATTGAGGGTTGGAAGATTGCCCGGGAAAACAAGCGATGGATAGATGCTGTAGACGAGCATTATTACGAGCAGCCGGGTTGGTTCCTGAATCATCAGGATTATTACGACCATTATGACCGCCAGGCTCCTAAGGTTTATTTGGGCGAATATGCATCCCGTGGCGCCAATGCTGTAGACAATGCGCTGGCAGAAGGCATCCACCTCTGCAATGTGGAGCGTAACGGCGATGTGGTAGAAATGGCATCCTATGCACCGCTGTTGAGCAAAGACGGATACAGCAACTGGCAGCCGGACATGATTTACTTTGATAATAATAATGTACGCGCGAGCGAGAGCTACAAGATGCAGAAGATGTTCGGTCAGCATGCCGGTGACCTCTACATCTCATCCGTGCTCAGTCTGCCGGATGCGCTGAAGAAATATGTGGGTACCAGTGTGGTGAAGGATTCAAAATCGGGCAAGACCTGGCTCAAGGTGGTTAATGCCTTGCCTATAACCCTCAAACTCTCGGTATCAGGCTTAGGTAACAAGCAGGTAACCATAGCTGAAAGAAGTGCCCAGGTTTTCGAACTTTAGCATTCTTAAAAAGATGTTTTCAGATAGAAACAGATAGACCTTCAAATGGCTCAGATTATTCATTTTGGACAAAATAAAATGGAGAAATAGGATATTATAATGTTCTTTTTCTCCATTTTTTATGTTTTATAGCATAAAATATGGCCAAAAATTTGGTAGTTAATTTTTTTTTTTATTATTTTGCACCCAGAAAAATGAAGTTTTAAGTAATTTATATAAAATCAAATTTTAGAGAGAAAATGAAAAAGTTAGTATTAATGTTTGCTGCTGCCGTTATGGCAGTATCTGCATCTGCTCAGACTACACAGGAGAGCAAGTTCTTAGACAATTGGTATCTTGGTGTAAATGTTGGAGCAGCTACAAAGACTACTCACAATGCATGGTTCAAGAACGTAAACCCTTCAGTAGGTGTACGTCTCGGAAAGTGGTTTACTCCAGTTTGGGGTGCTGCTGTAGAGGCTGACCTCTATGCTCGTAACCGCAACCTGCCTTATACACATAAGACTTTGGTTCGTGGTGCAAGCGGTAAGTTCATCGGTACAATCAATGCAACAAACCTCTTCTTGGGTTACAAGGGCGAGCCACGTAAATTCGAAATCATCCCATTGGCAGGCATCGGTGGTTACCACTCTTTCAACCTTCATAATGGCAACCTTAATGCCCTCACAGCTAACGCAGGTGTTGACTTCGCATTCAACCTCGGCGCAAACAAGGCTTGGCAGGTATATGTAGAGCCATCTATGAATTGGTTCCTTCACGACAACAAGAGTGCTTGCAATGGTTGCCAGTTTGATGTTAACAAGTCTGCTTTCCAGGTTAAGGTGGGTGTTAACTACAAGTTCAAGGGTTCTAACAACTCTCACAACTTCACTATTGTAACTCCACGCGACCAGAACGAGATTGATGGTTTGAATGGTCAGATCAACAACCTCCGCAACGACTTGAATAGCAAGGATTCTGAACTCGCAGCTAAGGACAAGCAGATCAAGGATCTCCAGAATGCGCTCAATGAGTGCCAGAAGGCTCCTAAGTATGTAAAGCCAGCTACTGCTACAAATTTGCAGCCAACAGTATTGTTTACTGTAGGTAAGTCAAAAGTAGAGCGTAGCCAGATGCCAAACATCGAGATGATTGCTCAGTATATGAAGAATCATCCAGATGCTAAGGTTGAAATTAAGGGTTATGCATCTCCAGAGGGTTCTAAGGAACTTAACCAGAAACTTTCTGAGGCTCGTGCCAATGCTGTAAAGAACATTCTCGTTAAGACTTACAAGATTAGCGCAAATCGTCTTCAGGCTAAGGGTATGGGTGCTACTGACAAGCTCTTCAAGCAGGTTGAGTTCAACCGTGTTGCTACATTCAATGATAACAATGCAGCTGAATAAAGAAATAAGTAGTTTCAGATATTTGGTCTTGTGACCAGGTCCTCCTAAACTTCGGTTTAGGAGGATTTTTTTTTCTTCTTACCTTTCTTACATGTCTGGCCGCCTCGCTTTATACTTTTTCGTCAGGTAATCTTAATAAGATAAGAGTTCAGTGTGGTTAATAAGCTCTTTCTTTTTTTGCACAAAATCAGCAGAAATGAGTATCTATCGTGATAAATTGTAAGCATTTCATTTGTTTTTCTAACAAAAAAACGAAGTTTTCTGAAATTTTATACGAAATTAGTTGGCTATTACATAAATTCTCTGTATCTTTGCAGGCAAATTATAACAAATGGGCTCGAAAGAGCCCTTTTAAGCAAGGAAATAAAAGAAAAAAAGATATGAAACATCCATTAAGAAGTAGCGTCTGCACTGAAGGCAGAAGAATGGCAGGTGCCCGAGCACTCTGGGTAGCTGCAGGTATGAAACACGAGCAGTTTGGTAAACCAATCATTGCTATCGTGAACAGCTTTACTCAGTTCGTGCCAGGTCATACCCATCTTCATGAAATCGGTCAGATCGTCAAGAAGGAAATCGAAGCTATGGGGTGCTACGCAGCCGAATTCAATACCATCGCCGTTGACGACGGTATCGCAATGGGACACGACGGAATGCTCTATTCCCTCCCAAGCCGTGATATCATTGCCGACTCTGTAGAATACATGGTCAATGCTCACAAGGCCGACGCCATGATCTGCATCTCAAACTGCGACAAGGTAACCCCAGGTATGCTCATGGCATCTATGCGACTGAACATTCCTACCGTGTTCTGCTCAGGTGGACCTATGGAAGCCGGACGCTGGAAGGGTGAGAACGCCGACTTGATTACAGCTATGATTAAGGGTGCTGATACAAGCGTTTCTGACGAGGAGATGACGCAGATTGAGCAGTGCGCCTGCCCAGGTTGCGGTAGCTGCTCAGGTATGTTTACCGCCAACTCAATGAACTCACTCACCGAGGCCATCGGTCTGAGTTTGCCAGGTAACGGAACCATTCTTGCTACCCACAAAAACCGCATCCAACTTTTTAAAGATGCAGCACGCCAGATAGTTAAGAACGCTTATGCATATTATGAGGACGGCGACGAGAGCGTATTGCCACGCAATATAGCTACCCGAGACGCATTCCTCAACGCCATGACCCTGGACATCGCCATGGGCGGAAGCACCAACACCGTGCTCCACTTGCTGGCAGTAGCTCAGGAAGCTGGCGCAGACTTCAAGATGGAAGACATCGACCAATTGAGTCGCAAGGTGCCTTGCCTCTGCAAGTTGAGCCCTAACACCCAGAAATACAGTGTACAGGAGTGCAACCGCGCAGGTGGTATCCTCGGTATCCTGAACGAGCTGAACAAGGGCGGTCTGATCAACGGCGCCGTAAAGCGTGTTGACGGCAAGACACTCGATGAGCAGATGAAGAAATACGACATTACCGGCACAGAGATTGATGCTGAGGCTGACAGAATCTACCATTCAGCACCGGGCAGAAAGTTCTCTACCCAGATGGGTAGCCAGGATGCTCAGTGGGAGAGTCTTGACACCGACCGCGCCGAGGGTTGTATCCGCGACCTCGAGCATGCCTACACCAAGGATGGCGGACTGGCAGTGCTCTTCGGCAACATTGCCCAGAATGGTTGCGTAGTAAAGACAGCCGGCGTAGACCCAGTGCTCTGGCATTTTGAGGGTCCAGCCGTATGCTTTGATTCTCAGGAAGATGCATGCGAAGGCATCCTTGGCGGCAAGGTTAACTCAGGCGACTGCGTAGTCATCACCCACGAGGGTCCGAAGGGTGGCCCTGGCATGCAGGAGATGCTCTATCCAACCTCTTACATCAAGAGCCGTCACCTGGGCAAGGAATGTGCCCTCATCACCGACGGCCGCTTCTCAGGCGGTACATCAGGCTTGAGCATCGGTCACATCAGTCCTGAGGCTGCAGCAGGTGGTAACATCGGCAAGATTAAGGATGGCGACATCATCGTCATTGATATCCCTAGCCGCTCCATCAATGTGAAGCTCTCTGACGAGGAACTCGCAGCACGCCCACAGCAGCCGCTGAAGCGCAACCGCGTGGTTAGCAAGGCACTGCGCGCTTATGCCCAAAGCGTAAGTTCGGCAGATAAGGGCGGTGTGAGAATCATCGACTAGTCTTTGAGAGTCTTTGAAAAGACAGTTTTTAGAGTCTTTGAGAAAAGAAAAGTTTTTGAATTATTCAGAATAATAACATATAAATGGCAAAAGAAGTAATAACAGGAGCCGAAGCACTGATGCGCTCCCTGAAAAACGAGGATGTTAAAACTATCTTCGGATATCCGGGCGGCAGCATCATGCCAGTGTTTGATGCACTGTACGGTTACACGAGAGGTGAAAAGAAGATGTTTGACCACATATTGGTACGTCACGAGCAGGCTGCTGCTCACGCTGCACAGGGTTATGCCCGAGTCAGCGGCGAAGTGGGCGTCGCTCTTGTCACTAGTGGTCCTGGAGCTACTAATACATTGACCGGCATCGCTGATGCCATGATGGATTCTACACCAATCGTAGTCATCGCCGGACAGGTGGGCGTAGGTGCCCTGGGTACCGATGCCTTCCAGGAGGTTGACCTCGTGGGTGTTACCCAGCCAATCTCCAAGTGGTCTTACCAGATACGCCGTGCCGAGGATGTGGCATGGGCTGTGAGCCGTGCTTTCTACATCGCCCGCAGCGGACGTCCGGGACCTGTGGTGCTCGACTTTACAAAGAATGCGCAGGTGGCTACATGCGAGTGGGAACCAGTGAAATGTGAGAAGGTTACATCTTATAACCCTTATCCTAAGATAGATGAAAAGGCGGTGGCTGAAGCTGCCGAACTCATCAACAACGCCAAGAAACCATTCGCCCTCGTGGGTCATGGAGTAGAGCTTGGCGGTGCACATAATGAACTCATCGAATTCCTCGAGAAGGCAGATATCCCTGCCGGCAGAACCCTGCTCGGACTTTCTGCCCTGCCTAGCAACCACCCGCTCAACATGGGTATGCTCGGCATGCATGGTTCTTATGCTACCAACATGAAGACCCAGGAGTGTGATGTGCTCATCGCCATCGGTATGCGTTTCAGCGACCGTATCACAGGCGTGCCTTCTAAGTATGCTCCTCAGGCAAAGATTATCCACCTGGACATTGACAAGGCTGAGATTGATAAGGTTATCAAGACCGATGTGGCTGTGGTGGGCGACTGCAAGCAGAGTCTGCCAGCCATTACCCGTCTGCTGAACAAGAATGTTCACCGCGAGTGGAGAGATTCCTTCGAGGAATACCGCCAGCAGGAACAGGAGAAGGTAATAGAGAAAGATATCCACCCTACAGAGGGACCGCTGCTCATGGGCGAGGTAACCAACGTGGTAACAGAAGCTACTCATAATGAGGCAGTTCTCGTAAACGACGTAGGTCAGAACCAGATGATCAGCAGCCGCTACTTCAAGTTTACCAAGAAGCTGAGCATCGTAACCAGTGGTGGTTTCGGAACCATGGGCTTCGGCCTTCCGGCAGCCATCGGTGCCACCTTCGGAGCTCCCGACCGCACCATCTGCTGTTTCTTCGGCGACGGCGGTTTCCAGATGAACATCCAGGAACTAGGCACCATCATGGAGCAGCAGGCACCGGTAAAGATGATTCTGCTGAACAACAACTATCTGGGCAACGTGCGCCAGTGGCAAGACCTGATGTTCGGCGGCCGTCACTCCTTCACCCACATGATGAATCCTCATTATGCAGAGATTGCCAAGGCCTACGGCATACCATACGAAGTGGTAATAGACCGCAAGGACCTTCAGACTAAGGTGGAGAAGATGATCAGCACCAAGGGTCCTTACCTGTTGGAGTGCGCCATCAAGGAGAATGAAGACATCGTTCCGATGACGCTGCCGGGCAAGAGTGTAGATGAGATGCAACTCGAGTTGAATTATTAAAAGCTTTCGGTTATATATAATAAGGTGTAAATTCCTTCATGAGGGAGCATCCTCCGAAAAGGAAAGACTCCGAAAAGTAACCGATTATTTTAAAATTTGGAAAAATGGAGAATAACAACGAAAAGAAATTATATACATTGCTTGTTTACTCAGAAAACATTGCCGGTATCCTGAATCAGATTACTGCCGTGTTTACTCGCAGACAGGTAAACATCGAGAGCTTGAATGTTTCGGCCAGCAGTATCAAGAATATACACAAGTATACCATCACGGTTTGGAGTGATGAAGAGCAGATTGAGAAAATCAACAAGGCAATAGAGAAGAAGATTGACGTGGTGAAGAGCGATTACTACTCCGACGACCAGATCTTCATCCATGAAGTGGCTCTCTTCAAGATTTCCACTCCGGTATTGCTCGAAAATCCAGAGGTTTCGCGCACCATCCGCAAGCATGATGCCCGCATGATGGAGGTGAATCCTACCTACAGCACCGTGCTTCTGGCAGGACTTACCGAAGACATCGCCGACCTCTTCCAGCAGCTCAACAGCTACAACTGCCTGCTTCAGTATACCCGAAGCGGCAGAATCGCTGTAACGAGAAGTTTTGACGAACCCATCTCTGATTATCTCAAGCAGAATTCAGAAGATTAGATTTCTTTCATATTTTGATGCCCTTTGTTCCCCTGGCTTCAAACTAGCGGAGCAGGGGGCTTTTTCGGTTTAAAACAACAAGACAAACAACAAGATAAAAGGACGAGACAGATATTATGGAACAGAAAATATTAGATAAGGTAGGGCGTTACGAATTCCTATCTGAGCCTTTCCACTGCGATTTCAGCAGCCACCTCTTTATGGGGCATCTCGGAAATCATCTGCTCAATGCTGCCGATTTTCACAGCAACGACCGCGGGTTCGGCATGAACTACCTCATGCCCCGTCATAAAACATGGGTTCTCAGCCGACTGGCCATAGAGATGACAGAGATGCCGAAGTCTTACGACCGCTTTGTGGTAGAAACCTGGTGCGAGAGTGCCATGAAATATTTCACATCCCGAGATTTCAAAATCTGCGGCAAGACATCATCATCCGAAGAAGCCAAGGTTTACGGCTACGGCAAGAGCGTGTGGGCAATGATTGATACGGAAACCCGACAGCCTGTTGATATTTTTGAAATTCACGACGGACTCATCAAAGAATATATTGATTCGGAAAAACCTTGTCCTATCCAGGCAAGTTCGAGAGTGAAAATGGGCAAGGATGCCAAGCTGGTGAGAACCATTGACACCTATTATCATGATGTAGATGTTAACGGGCACATCAACTCGGTGAAATACATCGAACATATCCTCGACCTCTTTGATTTGGATTATTACAAAACTCACTTTTTGCAAAGATTTGAGATAGCTTACGTAGCAGAAAGTCACCAGGGAGACCAACTTCATTTCTATTTGGAAGAAACGAGTGAGGCGGAAAAAGTGCAAGAATACTGCATAAAGATAACAAAAACCGGCAAAAATGACGCAAATGAGGTGGAAGTTGTAAGAAGTAAGGCTAAATTTATTAAAAATTGAAAGAAAAATTTGGTAGTTTCATTTTATTTGCTTACCTTTGCACTCAGAAAATAAGAATAAACCCAATGCCGCCTTCTTGGATAGGGGGTGGACGGATCAAACAGGCTCTCTTTGGATAAGAATACAGCTCGCATCCGTATGGACAAGTATAACCCGCGGCTCC
>OIYF01000547.1_pt1 | contig 14083 bp, 13 predicted proteins | sample 1587971 | NCBI WGS metagenome assembly OIYF01 (sample SAMN03283248) | human gut metagenome | biome: human-associated habitat; material: feces | host: Homo sapiens | place: Peru | collected 2012 | reverse complement strand
GCCCACACAGATTGTCTGAATTTGTTTTTAAAGAACTTCTTACTGCGTTTCGCTGTAAGTGAGGTGCATTATAAACTCTTTTTTCGACCCGTCAACACTATTTTTAATTTTTTTTAAAAAAACTTGTTTTGTATATTTTTTGTTCATTATCACAAAAAACGTCACATTCTTCGTGGAATTGTGGCGTTTCATGTATTTATTGAATTTTAAATAAAGTTAATCTTCAGCTTCTTCTGTTTCCTGCAGGGCAGCTGATTTATTCACGGCGCGCTTAAGCGGAGCAAAGCCCGCATCCTTTCCAGCTTGTTTAATCCCACCTTGTTTATGCCCACTTTGCTTGGTCTGCCATGGTGAAGATGTTTTACTGTTCCCACTTTTAACTTCTGTCTTAAAACGTTTGTTTTCACCTAAACTGTTAGTTGACTTAGCTGAGTTTGCCCCTTGGACTTTGCTTGGGGCTTTTTTACGGTCTAATGAGCTATAACGCTCAGCGTTGTTTTGTTTTTTACCATGAAAGTCTTTACTTTTGTTGGAGCTTGATTCGCTACGCCAAGCACTTGGTTGGTCTTTATCTTTAGTGTAATTACTTTTAGCTCCCCCTACTCGCGCTTGTGTATACAGAGATTCTTCTTTAGATGCTATGTTTTTACCTTGATTAGGACTTTTTCTTCGTAAAGCTTTCGTCCCGTCATTAACATTGTGAGTAACCAAGGCATTTGGTAAAGCCTGAGCCACTGCCATAAGATCGGTATACACCCCATCAGCTAAACTTAGAGCCTCGGCGGTAACTGGTTTGCCAGTTTTAACTAAAAAGCTTTTAGCAAGACCCGCATTTTTACCAGCCTCAATATCACTCTTGCGATCCCCTACCATATAAGAGCCTTTAAGATCGATATTACAATCCTTGGCCGCTTCCATAAAGAGCCCTGTTTTAGGCTTACGGCAATCACAATCTACTTTATACTTGCCAACCCCATGCACCGGATGGTGTGGACAATAGTAGACTCCATCTAGCTTAACCCCACGATCCATCAAAGACCAATCCATCCACTCGGTTAACTGCAAAAAGTCTTCTTCAGTGTACATGCCACGAGCTATACCTGATTGATTAGTTATAATCACAAGAGCATAGCCTTTTTCTTTCATTAGCTTCAAAGCTTCAATTGCATTTTTAATGAAATGAAAATCATCAATGGTATGTACATAATTACCATCCTCATTGATTACCCCATCACGATCTAAAAATACGGCCTTCAATTTCATTAAAAATACCTCTTTTTGGCGACCAAAACACCTTTGTATCTTACATTTTCAGAATACTTTTCGCAAATGTATAATAGACCTTAAGCTCTTGAACTTAAAACGAGTTCTGATTAATCTAAAACATATGGATCCTACAAGTGAATACGCCAGATTCCTCTTCTCCTAATATTTTTCCGCTCGTAAAAAATTCAACCGGACGCGTCGCTTTAATCGTGGTCCTTGAGGACTTTGCGCAAAGTAAGCTTCTAGAGGCTTTACACGTACTTAGCGAAGCAAACCCAGAAATTCCTATGTTTTCAGGCCTCCGCAAGCAGGCGTTTACGCCCCAAAATTGTCCCAGAAACTTAATTCCCTTTAATAACATTAACCGTTATCTTGGCACCGGCATGTCACAACTTATCATCGACATGACTTCTTTTAATGCAGATTATATGCTCGCGCTTATTGATGCTTTAGAAAACAATGGGAAAGTTCTTTTATTGCTTGGCCAAAATGCTTCTCTCAAGCTCACCTATCAAAATTACTTCTTAAAAAAGGCACAGCTTGCTCACATTCTTATCCACAACTTATCAGCCCCTATTAACGCCGAAACCTTAGGCCATATGGCCTTAGATTTCTTTGCTAGCTCTAACCCCCTCTCCTCAATTGTCACGAAAACTAAAGTTACTAGTCCAAAACTTACTAACACTTTTCCTCGCACCGAAGATTTAAATAACCAACAGCGTTCTTTTATTAATGAAGCCTATTCTAATTTAACGTCAACGCAACACGAGACTAACCAGATATTTCTCCTTGCGGGAATTCGCGGAACAGGAAAAACCACCTGTGCCATTAGATTAGCCCAAAAACTTCTTGCGAAAGGTTTACGTTTAGGACTCTTAAACGCAGGAGCCCCTGAACTTAGCCTAAAATATAAAAACCAAACGGCAAACCAACTAAAAGCCCTGAATCTAAATGCAGTCCAACTTTCGTCTTTATTAGTTGATGTTACTTTAGAAAACTATATTCAAGAGAGCCAAACGCTTGAAGTTTTATTTATCGAAGAAGCCGCATCCTTACCGTTTCATAAACTAAAAAGCTTAATTAAGTCTTTTAAAAAAATCCTATTAATAACAACTATTGAAGGGTATGAAGGTTCGGGTCGCAAATTAGCCTACGCTCTTACTAATGGCGAATTTGAAGCTCCTGTTAAAACCTTCTTTTTGCCTGAGTGTTATCGCTTCAATTACCAAGACCAAATAGGGCGTTTTTTACGCCAAGCTTTTTTCCTTTCGGCCCCAAGCCAAAGCCTCGCTTTAGAAAAAAACTCTAGCCCCACGGGAGATAACGCCCTATCTGTTGACATTAATAAACAACAGGCAGCCAATAAGGACCTTGCATTAGGGAGGCACACTGCCCCCCTAGAATTTGAATTTAGCGTTAGACCGGCCGCCTCTTTACTAAATGCGCCTCAATTACTTGAGAGCCTTAATCAGCTTTTAAGAGCCAACCACTATGAACAAACTATACAAGATTTACTTCGCTGGTTAGATAGCCCTTCTGTTTTTAGCCTCGCCACGTTAAAAAGCGATCCTTTAGTGGTTTGTGGTGTTGCTGTAGCAACGCCTGAATATATTACCGACCGAGCTTTAGCCCAAGGCATCTACTATGGCGAACGCCGTCCGGCTGGTAATCTCTTTCCTCAATCTTTACTCGCCCACTCAGGTCTTAAACATGTGACGCGAGCCAAATGGCTCCGCATCGAACGTGTGGCCGTGGCATCAAAGATGCGTCGCCAAAAAATAGGGACTAAGCTTATTTCCGCTTTAACGCAATATGCTCACCAACACGAACATGATTTTTTATGTGTTGCCTTTGCCCTTAATCCCCAAATAGTAGCGTTTTGGACTGAAAATGCTTTAGCTCCTTTGGCTGTTAGCTTAACTCCAGATAACGCTAGTGGCCTTAACTCGTGCTTTATGTTTAAGGCCCTAAACAACAAAAGACGCACCACCTACCTAAAAAATTATGCTACGCTTATAGCTAAGGCTCATTTACCATTAGACCCACAAATAAATTCTCTCAGTACTTTCAAGGAACAATCGTGGTGCCCAAACATAGAGGCTCTTAAACAAATGGCACCTATAAAGGTAAATCTGACCGATCCTGATCTGGCCCTTAAAACCACCCAAATATGCACCAAACTATGCTCTGAATTATTGGTGCCTTTTATTAAGACTAAACCAACAAAGGATGAATGTGATTCTCCGCAAGAACTTTACCTATCTTCGGTAAAGTTACTCACACTTATTCAAAAACATCATATTAAGCCTTTAATCTTTGCCTTAGCTTTGCATCACCATAGCGTGGGTCACGCCATTATTGAAATACTTTTGTACTATATTTACTCTCTCGCTAAAATACAAAAAAAACTCACTAAAAATGAACTGAGTCAATGCACCGAGCTTTTAGGGCAAACTCTTGTGGGGACTACTATTACTTTAAACCTATTACCAAACGTTCAACTAAACCGCCAACAACAGGCTTTAATCCGGTCCATTTTGGGTAAGCTAATATTCGCAGACCATAAAGGAGCATAATATGTCCCAAATCTTAGTCGTAGACGATCATGAAGACATCCGTGAACTAGTAAAAAGATTTCTTGATCAACACGGTTATCCTACTTTCACCGCTTGTGATGGCGTAGAAATGAAACATGTTTTAGAAACTCAGACTATTGACCTTATCGTGCTAGATATCATGATGCCTGGAGAAGATGGTTTTTCCTTGTGTAAATCACTACGACAACGCAATATCCAAACTCCTGTTATTATGCTTACTGCCATGACCGACGATACTGAAATGATCGTGGGCCTTGAAATTGGCGCGGATGATTATTTGACTAAACCTTTTAATCCACGCGAACTTTTAGCCCGCATTAAAGCTGTGCTCCGCCGGACAAGCTTAACCCAAGCCTCTACTGCAACCAATGAAGACCAGCCACCTATAAAGTATGTCTTTGGTTCTTGGCAACTCGATATCAACAAGAGAGAATTATCCTTTAAGGGTGAAAACGACACCATCTCCCTATCCACTGCAGAATATGATTTGCTCCATGTATTTTTACAGCATCCTCAAACTACGTTATCCCGGGACCAATTACTAGATTGGGCTCGAGGGCGATCCGCTCAAGTTTTTGACCGTTCAATAGACACTTTAATTAGTCGCTTACGCAAAAAACTACGCCATGATGACAAGACTGAAGATATTATTAAAACCGTATGGGGTGGAGGCTACAATCTAGCTTCAACTGTGGAGCCCGTCTATGAAAATTAAACTCTTACCACAAAGCATTAGTGGCCGTTTGCTCTTATGTTCGATCGTGATACTTTGCATGGTCCAAGTCGTAAGCTTACTTTCGTTTTACCTCGATAGCCTTGATAAAAACGACCGCTTCATTAAACGTATGGCTACCATGCGTATCGCGGGAGTTATCAATACTATCGACAAGCTTTCGCCTCTTAATTACCAAGATTATTTAGTTAGCCAACATCATCCAGGGTTGTTTTTCTTTATCTCTGAACGCCCAATTTTTCAAGCTCAACCCCAAAAAATCAACCAATCTTCCCCAACATCCCAAGCAGTGTCTCCGCTTTATTCAAAAGCGTTAGAACAAGAGATAGTGACCGATATCAAAGCAGAATTAGCCAACAATAAGCGTGAACTTTCCTTAAACTTCTCTCTCTCTGATGAGCAAAAAATTGCCGCTACGACCGGATGTTTAGAATTAAGACCTTTAGTAAAACCTAATCGCCTCCCTAAAAAATGTAACCGTTTAACTCAGGCACTAGATAAAAAAATTGTTGCTTACGCTGGAACTGTGGATATTTTAGACGGCCGTTATTTGAACTTTATAAGTTTTCAGGGGCCTCACTCACCTCTACATTTAGGTTATTTTTGTGTTTGTATGGTGCTACTCCTTACTTTAATCGGTTCTGCCGCTCTCTACGCCATTATTAAAATAAACGTAAAGCCTTTAAACAAACTCACCAAACAAACCGCCATCTTAAGTCAAAACTACAAGAGTGCCCCCTTAAAAGAAGAAGGGGCCCAAGAAATTCAAAATTTAATTCGCTCTTTTAATAGTATGCAAAAGAAACTAGCCGATTTTATCTCTGATAGAACTCGAATTTTGGCAGCTATTTCCCATGATTTGAAAACTCCACTAACGAGTATGGCCCTACGAGCTGAATTTTTACCCGACTCAGAGGATAAAACCAAGCTCATTAAAAATATTGAAACCATGACCTCAATGGTCAAAGCCACTTTGCAGTTCGCCAAATCTGATGAACAAAACAAAGTTGCTTCTCCGCTTGATTTAAATAAATTTTTAGCCACCATTTGTGCAGAATATAACGACAATGGAGCTCAAGTTGCATTTAATGCCTCAGGCACTCTAACCGCCGCCCAAAACTTTTTATGTGTAAAAATGGAAATGCATCGCATTATCCAAAACCTTGTAGATAATGCCTTAACATATGGTACGGAAGTTAAAATGGAACTCACGGGTGATGAACATGAAACTATTATTATGATAAGTGACAACGGTCCAGGCATTCCAGAAAAACAGATAGAAGATGTTTTTGCCCCGTTTATGCGTTTAGATAAAGCGCGTAACACTACAGATGGTCATGCCGGCCTAGGTCTAGCGATTGTCCGCAATCTAGTCTTAAAGCAAGGCGGAACTATAAAGCTTAAAAACATAACCCCACATGGTTTAAAGGCTACTATTACCTACTCCCGCTAACTCATACTAAATTAGCTAAAAAACTAAAGACCAAAAGAAAAAAGAGGCTTTGCACCAAACAAAGCCTCTAATATTTTAAAAAATTTCACTAGTTGATAATGAACCCTAAACTTACTGTTCGTCGTTTAGTTCTTCTTCACCATCATCAACATTGCTACCCCAACCATCATACATAACGGCGCAAGCATTACATAAAGCGACGATTTGTTCTGCTTCAGCCATGATTTCTTCAACATCCAACTTATGTTCAGTAAAAGCGTTGAAGCAGTAGATAGGTTTATTGGTATCTTCGTCAATTTCTTCAACTGGATCTTCAAGATCAAGATCGGAACCAAACTTATTAAAGAGTTCAATTGCGAGCTTTTCTAAGTTATTGAAATTGTAGCAAGCAAACATATGGCGAATACCATAGAATTCATTGAGGTCATAACCATCTTCCTTAATAGCAGCGATGGTTTCTTCAGTTTCATTTCTAATAGTTGGTAAGTCGTTGTACGCAATAATCTCTTCCAAAGGAAGATCGAAGTTACTTGAGTTTTCTTGTTCCATATCTTTCACGTCCATTTAATGCAAAGGTTAGCCAAGTTAAAGAAAGTAGATAGAGATTATAGATTTTCTAATGCAATATCTTCGTTTCGGTTTTCGGTAATACCACGCGCTAAAATGTTAGCTGCAATTTCACGAGCTTCAGGTACACTATGGTAATCTGCACTACCACACTGATAGATATTAGCTTCGGGAATAGAATTTTCATCAGCTGCTAAGATATCTTTGCACGCAAGTTGCCATGCATTGATTACTGCCTCAGCCGCAGGCTTGCCAATCACAGACATATAAAAGCCAGTTCGGCAGCCCATAGGAGAAATATCGATAATTTCCACATCCTTTGAGTTCAAATGGTTGCGCATAAAACCCGCAAAAAGATGTTCAAAGGTGTGCATGCCTTTAGGTGGCAACATGTCTTTATTTGGAATGCAAAAACGTAAATCAAAAACTGTTAACCGATCACCATGTGGAGTCACCATCTTTTTAGCTAAGCGCACAGCGGGAGCTTTCATTTTGGTATGGTCTACTTTAAAACTATCAAGTAAAGGCATATTTTCCTCTTTTAACTTTTAATTAGCACTAGCATGGTCGCTAAAACAGTCCTTTTTTAAACGTAAAGCCTAAAAAGGTTGGAAATTCTATCCCAAAACACAAAGCAGAATTGGAACAGACTTAACTTGGTTTTAGTTATGTTAGCACGCCATCAACAATCAATAATCAATAATATGTAAAGCTTCAAATATGTTATTTAAAGTTTGCACTTTCTTAACTGAGAGGCATACTCTCGAGCCGTACGCTCCACATTACGAGCGGTATTTTGGAGGTCTTTGTTTTTTTTATAAGAACCACGCTTATAACCACCCCAACCCTCATGGTAATTCAAGTATTGTCTATAAGCATCTGTAAGAGGAACCCCATTAAGACGCTTGGTTTTTAACATATACCAACTCACAAAATCTAGAGCGTCTCTAAAATCACTGCGGGAAAGGAACATGCCATCAGCTTCATTCTTATAGTCATCCCACACCGGATCTTGCGCCTGTGGATAACCAAAGGCACTACTGCCACGGCCGTAAGGAATAAATAAAAACCAACGCATAGGTGGTCTAGCATCTTCAACATAACCAGATTCATGATAAATAAACGCCATGGCAATATTGATAGGGACACCGCGCTCTTGATGAACTTCTTGCGCAATTTCGTACCAATCGTCTTTTTCTTGAAAAATTTGGCATAAATTGCGGGGCTGTTTAGGTGGAGTTACAGAACAACCGACAGTCAAAAAAATGCTAACAAAAAGGAGGAATAACATCGAATTTCGCATTATTTCCTCCTCTATAAATCACAACTACTTTCACAAAAATAAATCGCGCTAATTAAACAGCGTCGTCATTTTCTTCGCCAGTTCTAATACGAATCACACGTTCAACAGTAGTAACAAAAATCTTACCATCACCAATTTTACCAGTGTGAGCGCCTTGAACTATAGCTTCAATGCAAGAATCAAGATCTTCGTCTTTAACCACGATTTCAAGTTTAGCTTTGGGTAAAAAATCAACCACATACTCAGCACCACGATAAAGTTCAGTGTGGCCTTTCTGACGACCGAAACCTTTTACTTCAGAAACAGTAAGACCTGAAATCCCTTTAGCGCTTAATGCTTCACGCACATCGTCAAGCTTAAATGGTTTAATAATCGCGGTAATCTTTTTCATTTCCAAACCCCAAAAAACTATACAGTGACTTTCGTGCCTAGATAACTGTCCGAAAGTACCGGTAAGAACTCGCTATACCGGTTTAAGTAAAATACTCTGTAATTATACTTTGCTTTTATACTAAATAATATAGAAACAAATGTAAACCGCTAATATGCCCCTAATAATAGGCTTCTTCCTACAAAAAACAAGAAAGATAATTGTTAGTACAACGAAATAAAAGGATGCCCAATTACCCCTTAAAAAATATGAAACACAGGCATATGACACACGTACATATCACCACATAAAAATCTTGCCATAAAAAAGGGACCTCAAAGGTCCCTTACTTGACGGAATAATTTAATTAACGAGCGTATTTTGGTCGGGCACTTAGAATTTGTTCAATTTGTTCCTCGGACATTTTAGCGCGGGATAACCCTACTGCGCGATAAGTAATTAAAGGTCTAGCTTCAAGGTTAATCATAAGAGGAGTCTTACCTTGCACATCAATGATATCTTCTGCTACAGCCAAAATACCTGAATTTAAAAGATTTTTAACGGTAGGTTCTGCAATAGGAAGATTGATGACACTCTTTCTTTGGAGAACAAATTCACGTAATACAGCTCGTTCTGAAAAGTCTAAGCAGGAAACCATACGGGTTAATTTCTTTAAACGATATTTACCTTCAAGAGCGTTATAAGCTAAGCTTGCCACCATAACCAACCCTTGGCTAATAAAGTTAGATGCAGCGATAATTAGCATAATCCACAATACAAAGTTGAAGGAATTAAGCTTAGTTGCTAAATCAGTACTAACTAATTCAATTGGGGTTGCTAGTAAAAACACACATACGATAAGAACCCACATCAAAATAGAGTTCAAGCGAGAAATAAAAGCACGTTCTTTAGATTTGTTCATAATGTCCGCCTCATTGTCAAATTACTAACACGATAAACATTATGCAACTTAAGTGCCAAGCCTTAGATTTTAACTTAAAGGCACGCTGAGGCCCGTTCTAGGCTCCTAAATAGCCTACTGCACTCATCTAGCTACAACATATTGTCTATTTAATGACAATTTCTAATCGAACTGAACTCTTGGGTCAATTTTTCGACATGATAAATATTTACCTACCAACCCAATTCTTGGGTTTTATTTAGAAATACAAAACTAAAAAACAAAAAGGGAGAACTTACATTCTCCCTTTACACTAATTATCTTTAAGTCAAATGACTAGAAGATTATTCGATAACCTTAGCTACTACACCAGCGCCAACGGTACGGCCACCTTCACGAATTGCGAAGCGGAGACCCTGAGCCATTGCTACTGGGTGAATAAGGGTAACAATCATCTTAACGTTGTCACCTGGCATAACCATTTCCTGATCGCCTTCGAGTTCGATGGTACCAGTGATGTCGGTAGTTCTGAAGTAGAACTGTGGACGGTAGCCCTTAACGAATGGAGTATGACGACCACCTTCTTCCTTGGTAAGTACGTATACTTCTGATTCAAACTTGGTGTGTGGAGTGATTGAACCTGGCTTTGCAAGAACCTGACCACGTTCAACTTCATCACGCTTAGTACCACGGAGGAGAACACCTACGTTTTCACCAGCACGACCTTCGTCGAGGAGCTTACGGAACATTTCAACACCAGTACAGGTGGTCTTGGTGGTTGGCTTGATACCAACGATTTCAACTTCGTCACCAACACGAATTACACCGCGTTCTACACGACCAGTTACTACAGTACCACGGCCAGAGATTGAGAATACGTCTTCGATTGGAAGAAGGAATGGATGGTCAATATCACGTACTGGGTCAGGAATGTAAGTATCGAGAACGTGTGCAAGTTCGATAACCTTTTCTTCCCACTTTGGTTCGCCGTTAAGTGCACCAAGAGCAGAACCACGGATGATTGGGGTGTCGTCGCCTGGGAACTTGTATTCGTTGAGGAGTTCACGAACTTCCATTTCAACGAGGTCGAGGAGTTCTTCGTCGTCTACCATGTCGCACTTATTGAGGAATACAACGATGTATGGTACACCTACCTGACGAGCGAGAAGGATGTGTTCACGAGTCTGTGGCATAGGACCATCAGTTGCAGCTACTACGAGGATTGCGCCGTCCATCTGTGCAGCACCAGTGATCATGTTCTTTACATAGTCAGCGTGGCCTGGGCAGTCAACGTGTGCGTAGTGACGCTTTTCAGTGTCGTATTCTACGTGAGAGGTGTTGATGGTAATACCACGAGCCTTTTCTTCTGGAGCGTTATCGATCTGATCGAATGCACGAGCCTGACCGCCAAACTTCTTAGCTAATACAGTGGTGATTGCAGCAGTTAAAGTGGTCTTACCATGGTCAACGTGACCGATAGTACCAACGTTTACGTGAACCTTGTTACGTTCAAACTTTTCCTTTGACACGATTTTATTCCTTAAAATTTAAAAATATCAAAACTACCGTCCGTCTATGACGGACGGATAATTATTACTTAGCCTGACGAGCTTCAATTACAGAATCTGCAATTGCCTTTGGAGTTTCAGCATAACGGCCGAATTCCATTGAGTAAGAAGCACGACCCTGGGTCTGTGAACGGAGGTCAGTTGCGTAGCCGAACATTTCAGCGAGCGGAACAAATGCTCTCACGATCTTACCGGAAGGACCATCTTCCATGCCTTCTACGAGGCCACGACGACGGTTAAGGTCACCGATAACGTCACCCATGTAATCTTCAGGGGTTTCAACTTCAACCTTCATAACAGGTTCGAGAAGAACTGGATCAGCCTTTACGAAGCCCTGCTTGAACGCCATAGAGCCAGCGATCTTGAACGCCATTTCAGAGGAGTCAACTTCATGGTAAGAACCGTCGAATACGGTAACCTTAACGTCAACTACAGGGTAGCCAGCGATAACACCGTTTGCAACCTGTTCCTGAACACCCTTGTCAACTGCAGGGATGTATTCCTTAGGAATAACACCACCAACAACTTCGTTAACGAATTCGTAACCCTTACCAGCTTCGAGCGGTTCGAGACGGAGCCAACAGTCACCATACTGACCACGACCACCAGACTGACGTACGAACTTACCTTCAACTTCAGTCGTGCTGCGGATGGTTTCACGGTATGCTACCTGAGGCTTACCTACGTTAGCTTCAACCTTGAATTCACGACGCATACGGTCAACGATGATATCGAGGTGAAGTTCGCCCATACCAGAAATAATGGTCTGACCAGATTCTTCGTCAGTGTGAACGCGGAATGAAGGGTCTTCCTGAGCAAGACGACCAAGAGCGAGAGCCATCTTTTCCTGGTCAGCCTTAGTCTTAGGTTCAACAGCTACGGAAATAACTGGTTCCGGGAATTCCATACGTTCAAGGATGATTGGGTGGTTTTCATCACAGATGGTATCACCAGTGGTAACGTCCTTAAGACCGATAGCCGCAGCGATATCACCAGCGTAAACTTCCTTAACTTCCTGACGCTTGTTAGCGTGCATCTGTACAATACGGCCTAGACGTTCACGCTTTTCTTTTACAGAGTTGTAAACGCTATCGCCAGCATTGATAAAGCCAGAGTAGCAACGGAAGAAGGTTAAGTTACCTACGAATGGGTCAGTAGCAATCTTGAATGCAAGAGCTGAGAATGGTTCATCATCCTTAGCGTGACGTTCAGAAGCTTCACCATTAGGGAGTTCACCCTTAATAGCAGGAATGTCTATTGGAGATGGGAGGTAGCTAATTACAGCGTCAAGCATTGCCTGAACACCCTTGTTCTTAAATGCAGAACCACAGGTTACAGGAACGATTTCGCATGCGATAGTACGCTTACGGAGACCAGCAACGATTTCTTCTTCAGTGAGTTCTTCACCGCCGAAGAATTTTTCGAGGAGGGCTTCGTCAGCTTCAGCAGCTGCTTCAACGAGCTTAGCACGGTATTCTTCAACCTGGTCAACCATATCAGCAGGGATATCGCCGTATTCGAAGGTCAAACCCTGATCTTCAACATTCCAGTCGATTGCCTTACGCTTGATAAGGTCAACAACACCGATGAAGTTATCTTCTGAACCGATTGGAAGTTCAAGCGGTACAGGATTACCCTTAAGACGGGTACGAATCTGTTCAACAGCGCGGAGGAAGTTAGCACCAGTACGGTCCATCTTGTTGATGAATGCGATACGAGGTACCTTATACTTGTTAGCCTGACGCCATACGGTTTCAGACTGAGGCTGTACGCCACCTACTGCACAGTAAACCATAACTGCACCGTCAAGCACACGCATTGAACGTTCTACTTCGATAGTGAAGTCAACGTGGCCCGGGGTGTCAATGATGTTGATACGATGCTTTTTGAACTGATGGCCCATACCACTCCAGAAGCAGGTGGTAGCAGCAGAAGTGATGGTAATACCACGTTCCTGTTCCTGTTCCATCCAGTCCATGGTTGCAGCGCCATCATGTACTTCACCGAGCTTGTGGTTCTTACCAGTATAGAACAAAATACGTTCAGTAGTAGTTGTCTTACCAGCATCGATGTGAGCAGAAATACCGATGTTACGGTAGAGCTCTATGGGTGTTTCACGAGACACAATAAAAATCCTCTAAAAGTAGTTCTAAAACTACGATAAACCAGACACCAAAAAGGTGTCCGGTTTAATAATACTACCAACGGTAATGAGCAAAAGCCTTGTTTGCTTCAGCCATACGATGAACGTCTTCACGCTTCTTAACAGCAGTGCCCTTGTTTTCGGCAGCATCTAAGAGCTCGTTAGCTAAACGCTGAGCCATAGACTTTTCACCACGGGAGCGGGCGGCTTCTACCAACCAACGCATTGCCAAAGCGTTACGACGAACGGTACGCACTTCTACTGGAACCTGGTAAGTAGAACCGCCAACACGACGGGACTTAACTTCTACAGTAGGACGAATATGATCTAAAGCTTCTTCGAAGATAACTAAGTGATCTTTCTTAGTCTTTTCTGCGATGATGTCTAACGCACCATAAACGATAGCTTCTGAAACAGACTTCTTGCCATCAACCATAACTACGTTGATGAACTTAGCCAGCAATTCTGAACCAAACTTTGGATCAGGTAAAATCTTACGCTGACCAACGACATGACGTCTAGGCATTGAAAATTCTCCGTTTAAATTTCAGGGTTAACCCAAAACTTATAAAAATAATTTATAAAATATAACAAAAACTTGTTTGGCCTTACTTAACGGGGAATCCATTAAGCCTTAGGCTTCTTAACACCGTACTTAGAACGAGACTGCTGACGGTCTTTAACGCCTGCACAGTCAAGTGAACCACGAACTGTGTGATAACGTACACCAGGAAGATCCTTAACACGACCGCCACGGATTAACACAACACTGTGTTCCTGAAGGTTGTGACCTTCACCGCCGATGTATGAAGAAACTTCAAAACCATTAGTTAAACGTACACGGCAAACCTTACGCATTGCTGAGTTAGGTTTCTTAGGTGTGGTGGTATACACACGCACACAAACGCCACGGCGCTGAGGACATGAATCGAGTGCAGGCGACTTACTTTTGTCTGCAGCTACGCTTCTGCCCTTTCTTACCAATTGTTGAATAGTAGGCATTGTCTTTTATTTTTATTATTATATATTGTTTTATTTTTTGCGATATCAAGAAGTATAGGTTTACACTACACCATTCGGGCTGCAAAGTTAGTACTTTTTCTTTTAACTACCAATAAAATACTTGTCTTTATCAGCAAGTTTTTTTACATTTTTCGTAAAGCAAACGGTAAGCATCACTTG
>OIYF01000546.1_pt1 | contig 14103 bp, 5 predicted proteins | sample 1587971 | NCBI WGS metagenome assembly OIYF01 (sample SAMN03283248) | human gut metagenome | biome: human-associated habitat; material: feces | host: Homo sapiens | place: Peru | collected 2012 | reverse complement strand
TTTATACATGACTTCGTCATAGCCTTCCTTAAATAGCTCGCTATTCGCGTCAGGTTATTCCTCGTCATGTATAAAAATTCAAGAGTAAAATCTGACAACGATTGAATCAGTGTTTCCCTAGCCCGTCCATATCACTTGTTTTATTATACTGGATTCGTAAATACTTTTACAGAGAACGGCAGAACATTTTATCCTTATCCGCCCCTTCGGGGCGGAGGTTGGCTCACGCTATAGGTTGAAAAAGAATGTAAGATATCCCTTTCTCCGTTTCGTCATCCCGAGCGCAGCCGAGGGATCTTTTTCGTTGGCGGTAAGACGGAGAGTGTTTGACAGCAGGGAACGGAAAACACCGTATCACGGAAGGACGGAGGCGGTGCTTCCCCTAAAAGGCTTAGCGAAGGGGTCGTGGGAAAAGGGGACGAAAAAGATTTCTCGCATTCACTCGAAATGACGATGCAAAAAAGCGCTATTCCCCCTCCTTTCTCTGGAAGGAGGGGCCCCGAAGGGGGCGGAGGTTGGCTTCCGTAGCGGAATGAAAAAACATGAAGAAGCGTTTCCCCCGTTTCGTCATCCCGAGCGCAGCCGAGGGATCTTTTTCGTTACCCTCTTCCGTTTTCCTTCGTAAAGCCGTCTGCATGAAACACCGTCCTTCCGATTCGCTGGGAGCACGGTGCTTCCCGCTATCCGCTATCCTCACATCCTTTGCCTGACCGCGAACGAAAAAGATTTCTCGCTTTCGCTCGAAATGACGAATGTGGGGGAGCGGTATTCTCGTATCATAAGCCTTCTTCATGGGAAGTCTGTGAGGCGGCATTCTCCCTCCTTCCTCTGGAAGGAGGGGCCCCGAAGGGGGCGGAGGTTGGCTTCCGTAGCGGAATGAAAAAAACGTGAAGAAGCGTTTCCCCCGTTTCGTCATCCCGAGCGCAGCCGAGGGATCTTTTTCGTTTCCCGTTTCCGTTTTCCTTCATAAAGCCGTCTGCATGAAACACCGTCCTCCCCAGTCGCATGAAGCACGGTGTTTCCCGTTCACCGCTCCCCTCACAGCTTTTGCCTCACCGCAAACGAAAAAGATTTCTCGCTTTCGCTCGAAATGACAATGCGGGAAAGCGGCATTCTCGTATCGTAAGCCTTCTTCGTGGGAAGTCTGTGAGGCGGCATTCTCCCTCCTTCCTCTGGAAGGAGGTGCCCCGAAGGGGCGGAGGTTGGCTTCCGTAGCGGGATGAAAAGAAATGGGAAGAGGTCTTTCTCCGTTTCGTCATCCCGAGCGCAGTCGAGGGATCTTTTTCGTTGGCGGTAAGACGGAGAGTGTTTGACAGCAGGGAACGGGAAACACCGTATCGCGGAAGAGCGGAGGCGGTGCTTCCCCTAAAAGGCTTAGCGAAGGGGTCGTGGGAAAAGGGGACGAAAAAGATTTCTCGCATTCGCTCGAAATGACGAATGTGGGGGAGCGATATTCTCGTATCGTAAGCCTTCTTCATGGGAAGTCTGTGAGGCGGCATTCTCCCTCCTTCCTCTGGAAGGAGGTGCCCCGAAGGGGCGGAGGTTGGCTCATGCTATAGGTTGAAAAAGAATGTAAGATATCCCTTTCTCCGTTTCGTCATCCCGAGCGCAGCCGAGGGATCTTTTTCGTTGGCGGTAAGACGGAGAGTGTTTGACAGCAGGGAACGGAAAACACCGTATCACGGAAGGACGGAGGCGGTGCTTCCCCTAAAAGGCTTAGCGAAGGGGTCGTGGGAAAAGGGGACGAAAAAGATTTCTCGCATTCACTCGAAATGACGATGCAAAAAAGCGCTATTCCCCCTCCTTTCTCTGGAAGGAGGGGCCCCGAAGGGGGCGGAGGTTGGCTTCCGTAGCGGAATGAAAAAACATGAAGAAGCGTTTCCCCCGTTTCGTCATCCCGAGCGCAGCCGAGGGATCTTTTTCGTTACCCTCTTCCGTTTTCCTTCGTAAAGCCGTCTGCATGAAACACCGTCCTTCCGATTCGCTGGGAGCACGGTGCTTCCCGCTATCCGCTATCCTCACATCCTTTGCCTGACCGCGAACGAAAAAGATTTCTCGCTTTCGCTCGAAATGACGAATGTGGGGGAGCGGTATTCTCGTATCATAAGCCTTCTTCATGGGAAGTCTGTGAGGCGGCATTCTCCCTCCTTCCTCTGGAAGGAGGGGCCCCGAAGGGGGCGGAGGTTGGCTTCCGTAGCGGAATGAAAAAAACGTGAAGAAGCGTTTCCCCCGTTTCGTCATCCCGAGCGCAGCCGAGGGATCTTTTTCGTTTCCCGTTTCCGTTTTCCTTCATAAAGCCGTCTGCATGAAACACCGTCCTCCCCAGTCGCATGAAGCACGGTGTTTCCCGTTCACCGCTCCCCTCACAGCTTTTGCCTCACCGCAAACGAAAAAGATTTCTCGCTTTCGCTCGAAATGACAATGCGGGAAAGCGGCATTCTCGTATCGTAAGCCTTCTTCGTGGGAAGTCTGTGAGGCGGCATTCTCCCTCCTTCCTCTGGAAGGAGGTGCCCCGAAGGGGCGGAGGTTGGCTTCCGTAGCGGGATGAAAAGAAATGGGAAGAGGTCTTTCTCCGTTTCGTCATCCCGAGCGCAGTCGAGGGATCTTTTTCGTTGGCGGTAAGACGGAGAGTGTTTGACAGCAGGGAACGGGAAACACCGTATCGCGGAAGAGCGGAGGCGGTGCTTCCCCTAAAAGGCTTAGCGAAGGGGTCGTGGGAAAAGGGGACGAAAAAGATTTCTCGCATTCGCTCGAAATGACGATGCGGCGAAGCCGCCACCACAACCCTGAACCCTGAACCCCGAACCCTAAACCATGCTATAATAAGGAAAAGTTTTGAAAATGAAAGGAGCCCCATCATGAAACTTGTCATCATCAATACCCTCTCCGAAGACAAAATCAAATCCCTGAAAAAAGCCGTCCCCGGTGCTATCGTCGAATCCTACAAATCACCGAAAGAAGCCATTCCCCATGTCGCAGACGCCGACGCCATCGCCATGTGGGGCTTCCAGGACGCAGAGCCCATCCTCGCCGCCGGGCCAAACATCCGCTGGGTACACTCCCTCTCTGACGGCGTCGAGCGCCTCCTTTCCCCCTCCATGCTCTCACGCCCCATCCACCTCACGAATTCCCACGGCGTCCACGACCGCGCCGTCTCCGAACACACCCTCGCCCTGCTCCTCGCATGGATGCGCCGCATCCCCGACGCCGTCCGCCACCAGAGCGCCCATGAATGGATACGCCCCCGCGGCGACACCCTCTTTGGCAAGACCATCCTCATCGTAGGCTTCGGCAGCATCGGCCGCGCCATCGCCCAGCGAGCAAAAGTCTTCGAGACCCGCATCCTCGCCGTAAAGAAACACCTCTCTACAGAAATGTTCGCTGACCATGTCTATCTCGAAGACCAGCTCGCCGAAGTCCTCCCGGAGGCCGACATCGTCATCGCCGCCCTCCCTGCGACGCCCGAGACAGATCACTTCTTCGGGAAGAAGGAATTCGCCCTCATGAAGAGATCCGCCCTCTTCATCAATATCGCCCGCGCCTCCGTCGTCGATGAAGCCGCCCTCATTGACGCCCTCTCGCAGAAAGAAATCGCCGGTGCCTGCATGGACGTCTTCTCGAAAGAGCCCCTCCCCGGCGATCACCCCTTCTGGCAGATGGACAATGTCATCATGACCCCGCACATCGCCTCCATGGTTCCCGACTTCTGGGACAAGCTCACCAGCCTCCTCCAGATGAACTTTGTCGCCTTCGCTCGCGGAGAAAAACTCATGAACGAAGTCGACAAGAAAAAAGGATACTAAGATCTAAAAAATGCGGCAAAAAGGAGATAGCGGTGTTCTCGTTTCGTAGCCTTCCCTTGGAAGGGGCTGCCGAGCGCAGCGAGGCGGGGTTAGCTTCCGCAGCAGGTTGAAAAGGAATGGAAAGAGGCGTTCCCTCGTTTCGTCATCCCGAGCGCAGCCGAGGGATCTTTTTCGTTTCCCGTTTCCGTTTTCTTTCGTAATGCTGTCTGCATGAAACACCGTCCTTCCGATTCGCTGGGAGCACGCTGCTTCCCGCTCGCCGCTATCCTCACATTCTTTGCCTGACCGCGAACGAAAAAGATTTCTCGCTTTCGCTCGAAATGACAATATGGGGCTGCCGAGCGCAGCGAGGCGGGGTTGGCTTCCTTTTTGGCGGCGCTCGGGTGCTCTCGTAAATTGTCGACTTGAGACGCATTTCCCCACTTATCTTTCATACCGCTAGAAGTTTGAAAGCAGGGATGAGTAGCTAGGGATTAGGGATTAGGAGTAACTGGTGACTGGGATTCGCCGGCATCGTCATCCCGAGCGTAGCCGAGGGATCTTTACTGCACTGCGGGAATCAGTGTGTATGCGTCGAGGGAAAACGATGTCCTGGTGCTGCCTCACATCAGGCGATGAGCGTTCTGCAATAAAGATTGAGGGCTACGCTCGAAATGACGATACGCGCAAAGCGCTATCAAAACTTCGCGGCGCTACTAATTTTGATGCGCCGCACTACACCTTTTGAACCCTTTGAACCTATAGAACCTGTTGAACCTATGCACTAACGGCTTTCGTTCACAGTGGCGCCGCAAGGCGTGATAGTTTGGGGAAGGCTTTTTGTCAGAGATAGCGGTATCCCCATTTCGCAGCCCCCCCTCGGAATAGCATCCCCATACGCACAATAAAGCCGCCCTGCGGCGCTACTTGCATAGCGCCGCAGGGCGGCTTATATATTTCAACAGGGGCAATTCCATGTCATCCGGCAGGAGATAAAGGGGACCCCTGTTGACAACGATATAGATGCAGGGCTCTGCCCTTCTGCGGAAGGTTCGTAGTGAGAGGGTGCTCCGGCCGGCTGCATCAGCCGGAGCCAGTGATCTCACTTGACCTTCTGTATCTGTTTCCGCTTAGCTTATCCTTCAGCTTTTTCTGCTGTGGCTTTTTCCGAAGCAGCCATCGCCTGCAGTTCCGGCTTGAATTCTTCTACCAGCTCTTTTTCAGCTTCTGCGCCGCGAGAGAGTGCATTGTAGATGATCTCTGCCATTTCATAGCGGGTCATGGTGCGTTCGCCGTGGAATTCGCCATCCGGGTAGCCCTGGACGATGTCATTGCCCGCGAGGCGGGAGACAGCTTCATACGCCCAGTGGTTTTCCGGTACATCCGGGAAATCCTTCGACATATTCGGATTCAGGACGGAGAGGAGAGCGTCCATGCGGGCGGTGAGGTCAGCCACCTGCGCTTTCAGCGCATTGGTTTCCTCACGGGAGAGCTTGTTGCCGCCCTTGCCGAGGCGAACGGATACGCCGCCGCCTACCATGTTCTCACCGGTGCCGAATGCGGTGGAGAGGTTCACCATCACATCATCGTTCGGGCGGTAGAAGGCGCCGAGCGCTGCTGCGGTCTCGCTGCCGTAGTTACCGATCGCAGCGGCGATGTTCCACTTGGAGTCCGGATCGAATTCCATCGGATGCAGGTTCGCCATAGCGGCTGCATTCGCACCGACCTTATTTACCTTGCCTTCGAAATCATTCTTCACGGTGTAGAGCTGTCCGCCATTCACTGCATCTTTGCTGCCCTCGGAAATGCTGCCGTCAGCCACATTCGTGATCTTCTGGTCATTCGCATTGATGCCGGCTGCGCTGATGTAGGTCTTGTCTCCCACTTTGTAGGAGCTTGCGGTCACATCGCCTTTGATGGTCGCATTGCCGCCGACGGAGAGATCTTTCGCAATGCTGACAGAGTCACCGAAGTTTGCTTTCTGCGTAACATCAAGTGTTCCATCAACCTTGGTATTCTTCAGGTTTGTGTTGCCTTCGACAGTGAGATCTTTCTTCACAGTCGCATTGCTTTCCATGGTCACATCGCCTGTGAGCTTGGATTCACCTTTGACTTCGAGCGAACCCGTGGTGGTCTTGCCGGTGATATTCGCATTGCCGCGGACGCCGAGGTCTTTCATCACTTCCGCATAGTCCATGGTGACCTTACCGGTGGTGATGGTATTGCCCTTGATGGTGGTATTCACCGCCGTGCCAGCGCCGCTTGCGCCGGTGACAGGCGCCGCTGCTTCGCTATTGATGAAGCTGGTGCCGTCTGCTGTAGAAATCACGGTATTTGCTTTGGAACCACTCTTGATGGTATTCACCGAGGTGGTAGCATTTGCAACAGAAGCATTTTCATTGCCTGCCCCATCCTTTACAGCAGCTGCGATCGCAGATGCTGTCTGGTTCTGTACGCTGGTATTCGTCCCGTCAGTCACTGCATCCGCAAGTCCATCTGCATTCTGGATCGTTACTGTCGATTTACCACCATCGACAGTAAACTGCGTGGTGCCCGCCGCATCCGACTGGGTCAGATTCTGCTTTGCCCCGTCCTTGATGGATGTGGTGATCTTCCCATTTTCCATATTCTCCCAGGTGTTCTCGCCGACTTTATTGGAGATCAGCTTGTCTGCCTCATTCTTGATCTCAGATGCCTTGGAGGTGATGATGCCCGTTGCCGTGTTGTTGATGTTGACAGCTTCATTGTTGATGACTTCCGAAGCCTTATTCGTGATCACCTTCGCCTCATTGGTCAGTGTTTCTTCTGCCTTGATCGAGACATCCTTCGATTCCATCATGATCTTGTCAATACGCTGTTTGAAGGTGGAGCCGCCTACCGTGTCGGTGATGCCTTCGCTGTCCAGTACGCGAGTATTCTCGCCCACCTTGTCGGTCAGCTTCGTATTCGCTTCGTTGGTGATGTTCTCCGCTTTGTTCGAAATGTCGCCGGTCACAGTTGTGGTCTGGTTTCCGCCGATGGTGTTTTCCTGATCCCCATCGATCTTGTTGGTCTGCTTGCCAGTGACTTCGTGCAGCTCATTGCCTCTGACGGTGGTCGTGAGATCACCACCTACGGTATTCGTCATATTGCCGCTCGCATTGTTGACGATATCCTTGGCATCGTTTGTGATAGTACCATCTTTTGCAGTATTGGTGATATTCTTTGTATCCTGCTCCGTTTTCGTAATAGTAGTACCATCAGTGACCTGTGAAGTGATGCTATTCTTCTTCTGATTGATAGTAGAAATGCTGCTTCCATCAGTGACCGCAGAATCAATGGAGTTCGCTTTCACATTGGATACCGATGTATTTGTCCCATCTGTGACAGAGCCGGAAATCTGGGTCACATCCTGAATGGTAGATGAGGTTTTTCCATTGCCATCCGTGATTTTCGTGGAAGTCGCTTCAGCCGTCTTGGTTTCCGAATTCTTCAAAGTACCTTTGATGAGGTAATCTCTAGATTCATTAGCACCTCTGATGTACTGTCCTTTTTCTCCTGTTCCTTTGATGCTGACATCAGTAGTGGTCTTTCCTGCTACCTTGGTTTCCGTATTAGTACCATAAGCATTATCAATGGTATCGATCATACCGCTGGAAGCATTGCGATTGATATCCGTAGCCGTGGTGGTCTGTGTACCGCTGATAGTGGTGGTCTGGTCGCCAGTGATATTGTTAATCTGGCCGCCGGAAATTATATTTTCCTGCCCGCCTTCCACGGTATTGGTCTGTTTCCCCGTGACCTTGTTCGTCTGATTTCCGGTCACGGTATGGATTTCTTCGCCGGTGATATCGGTCTTCAATCCGCCTTTGAAGTTCTCCGTCGCCTGTCCTGTCACGGTGGTAGTCAGCTTACCGCCTACGGTATTCGTCATATCGCCGGTGGCGTTGTTCACGATATTCTTTGCATCGTTTGTGATCGTGCCATCTTTTGCGGTATTGGTGATATCAAGTGCAGTCTGCAGCTTAGAGGTCGTATAGGTGCCATTGGTGATCGTCTTTTCGGAAGAATTCAGGTTGTCCTGCAGCTTATTCACTTTTGTGCCGTCGGTCAGCACCTTAGCCGATGCATTGGCAGTGTCATTGGAAATATTATAATTAGTCCCATCAGTCACCGCTGCTTCAAGGAGATCTTTTTTCTGGGTCACACGGGAATTGGTGGCTTCACCTAAGCCGACTTTAGAGGTGATTTCATCGCCCTTCTGTGTCACTTCGGATTCGCCAGCATCCGTCTTTACGTTGCCCATGATGGCATCGATACGCTGTTTGAAGGTCGAGCCTTTTCCATCAGCACCCGGAACGGTATCCGTGATGCCTTCGCTGTCCAGCACGCGGGTATTATCGCCCACCTTGTCGGTCAGCTTCGTATTCGCTTCGTTGGTGATGTTCTCCGCTTTGTTCAAAATGTCTCCGGTCACAGTCGTGGTCTGGTCACCAGTGATACTGTTAATCTGACCACCGGAAATGATATTTTCCTGCCCGCCTTCCACGGTATTGGTCTGTTTGCCAGTGACGTGGATATCCTGATTCCCAATCACCTTTGTTGCCTGACCAGCGTTGTAGTTCTCCGTCACCTTGCCATCGACAGTTTCCGTCTTGGTACCTTTGACGATGTGTGTTTCATTGCCGTTTACAGTCGTATCAAGTGAGCCATAGCTTTCCGTCGCTTTGCCTGTCACGGTCGTATCCATGGTCTGCGATTTGTTGGAAATATTTCCACTGGCATTGTTCACGATATCCTTTGCATCGTTCTTGATGGTACCATCTTTCGCGGTGTTCGTGATATTTTCCGCCGTCTGCTCTGTCTTCGTGGTCTTGCCTTCGTCATTCTTGATTTCTGTCACGGACGAACCCATGGTATTGACCTGATGGTTCTTATTCTTCCCATCCTTGTCCTGGACCTGGAAGCTATTCTCTGTCGCAGTGACTTTCGTATAGGTCTTGTTGCCGTCCTTGTCAGTCACAGAGCCATTGATACCATTTGCGGTCTGCTTATGGTAGCTCTGTTCGCCCGTTGCATTATTGACAAAGCCTACTTCGTTCTTTTCTACATCGAAGGTGGACGAGCTGGTAATTGATTGTCCTGCCCCATTGATATAAGAATTCTTAGAGGTTACTTTCCCCTGATCGATTTCAGTGTAGTTGGTCGGCTTAACCCCGAAAACCATCGTGTCCGTGGTGATGGTACCAGTAACTTTCAAATCGCCAGCAACCGTGGTGTTTTTCAGATTGGTCGTGCCTTTGACCGTGACATCTTTCTCAAATGTCGCGTTCTCCTTCGCGGTCAATTCACCACTTAGCGTAGTCGCACCAGTGACACCGAGCGTGCCGCCGACCGTGGTATTCTTGAGGCTGGATTCACCAGTCACATTGAGCGCGCCATCCACATCCGTCTTTTTGAGCGAGGTATCGCCTGTGACACTCAGGCTGCCGCCTGTGATAGCTCCAGCTCCTGCGTCCACTCCATTGCCGGTTACTTTGCCGGTTACTGTCAGACTGCCACCTGTAATGGCTCCCGTTCCTGCTTCTACTCCATCGCCGGTTACTTTGCCTGTCGCAGTTAAAGCTCCACCAATAGTTGCATTTCCAGTTGTCTCCAGAGTGGCTCCGTTGACATTGCCGCGTGTTGTGATGTCTCCAGTTCCTGCATCCACTCCATTGCCGGTTACTTTGCCTGTTACTGTCAGACTGCCACCTGTAATGGCTCCCGTTCCTGCTTCTACTCCATCACCAGTTACTTTGCCTGTCGCAGTTAAAGCTCCAGCATTAATAATATCCTTTCCACCCATATCAACTTGCTGGCCAACCTTCATGCCATTGACAGAAGTGATATGATTGGCTGCATCATAGGAAATCTGTGTGGTCTTCTCATTCAGGCCATTGATCGCCGTCTGCTGCTCATCCGTTTTCGTCTTCAGATTGGCAATTTCCCCTGTGTTTGTCGCCGTCTGCTTCATGGAATTATCGATATCAGTCAGTGTGGTGGTCACGCCCGCGCCATCGCTGATTACCCCAGTCACCTTCAGCGCGCCCGCTTCCACGTTATCACCGGAAACCTTGGCTCCACTGACGGTAGTCATACCGGTCAGCTCCTTGCCGTCAGGAGAGAGCTTGTCGGTCTTCTTCTGCAGATCGGTGATCTTGCCATTGGCAGTATCTAAATCAGCCTGATCCGCCGTCTTTGCGTATTCCCCGAGCGCAGTCACATCCGCCTTCTTTGTCAATTCCGTATCGACATAAGTCTTATCCGCCTTATTTGCCAATTCCGTATTGACATCCGCCTTTGTAGCATACGTGTTACTAGCATCGGCTTTACTCAGTTTATTGTTTTCCAGATTGGCGATGTTCGCTGTATTCGTAGCAACATCGGTCTTATCGGCTTTCAAATCCAGTTTTGCATTTGCCGTTTCCTTTGAGTATGTCTCACCAGTCGTATAAACCTCATATGTTTCGCCGCTTTCCACCACATGCACAGATGCTTCTGCTACGCCCAATCCCCCGCAAAGGAGAGAAAGCGCCATGAGAGAGGCCAGAAGTTTACGTCTCGTATCCCCCCCGATTTTTTCAGATCCGGAAGCCGACTTGGTATGAGACCGAGCGATTTCTGAAGCGACCACATAGCAATTCTTTGCTTTCGACCAGATGACTTTGTAGATGTTGTTCATATTGATTTCCCCCTTTGCGAAAAACAATGAACATTTTCTCCGTGCCGGATGTCGGAGTTTTCTATGTCTTCACAATACAGGAAATCTGTCCCCTGCGGTGCCTTTTGCTGCAAAAGTGGTCGAAATTCTGCAAAAGTGGTCATTTTAGTGACTGATGACCAGGGACTGGGAACTGGTGGCTAGGGATTAGAGATTAGGGATTAGGGATTAGGGATCACAGCATGGGATAGCGGCATTCTCGTTTCGCAGCCTTCCCCCTTGTGGTAATGCTATTAAGTTAAAGAAATCGTTAGCTACGTAACGTCTTGCTTCCCCCTTCGGGGGAAGTGCCGAAGGCAATAGGGGCATGCTAGCGGTATAGCGTGCTATGTTGAATAGTCCGATGCTATCGATATTCCAACACTTTCATGCAATACCGTTACGTAGCCCCCTCATCTCACTTCGCTCGAAATGGCGTCTCACTGGATTTTCGCGTCGTTTCACTCCTAAAAATCCAGTTCGCTTGCACAAGCCCTCTGGGCAGCTCCCCCGATGGGGAGCCAAGAATGTTCTGCCGCTTAACTTAATAGCATTACTAGTTACAGGAGGTCTCCTTGAGTACAAAACGTCAAAAGCGTGAGAGAAAACAGGCGCAGCTTGCCAAAGAAAACGAACGCAGCACCCTGATCTCTTTTATCAGCTTCTTCATCATCGCCTTTCTCTTCTTCCTCTGGGGCAGCTGGCTGCTTCCGATCACCGATCCGGTCGAGTCGAACTACGCACTGACCGCCCGTGAAATGGTGGAGTCCGGCGACTGGATGTCCCCGCAGATCTATGGCGTCTACTGGTATGACAAGCCCATCATGGTCTACTGGCTCCTCTCGCTCGCCTACAGCGTACTTGGCTTCACCGACCTCGCCGCTCGCCTGCCGGCAGTGCTTACAGGTGCCCTCTCCGTGACACTTCTCATCTGGTATCTCCGGCGCATCCTGAAAGACAACGTCGTCTCCATCTGGGCCGGCGTCATGCTCGCGACCTCGCTGGAGTGCTGGGTGATCTCCCACGCCATCATCACCGACAGCATCCTTCTCCTCTTCACCATCCCGACCATGTTTTCTGCCTACATCGGCATCACAGAAAACAGCAAAAAGCATCTGGTGATCGCCTACGCTGCCGCAGGGCTTGCCTGCCTCACGAAAGGCCCCGTCGGCCTCGTCCTTCCCGGCCTTCTCCTTGTCATCTGGTGCCTTTCGATGAAAGAGCCGAAGACCATCCTCCGCCTTTTCCCCTGGCAGGGGCTTCTCGCCTTCTTTGCCATCGTCCTTCCCTGGTACGGCGGCATGTATGCGATCCACGGCAGTGATTTCATCAATGAATTTCTGGGACTGCACAACGTCCTCCGCGCCACCTCTTCCGAGCATCCCGAGGACAACCACTGGTACTACTACCTCATCCTCCTTCCCGCCTCGCTCCTCCCATGGGCTTTTGTTTCCTTTTATGAAATGAAAATGCGCTGGAAAAAGAAGGGCGCCTTCTACCTCTTCCTTATGGTCTGGTGCTGGGGCACCATCCTCTTCTACACCCTGATGGCCACGAAGTATGTCACCTATTCCTACATCGCCGTCGTTCCCGCCATCACCTTTGCCGCCTTCGGCGCACTCCGCATCCGCATGGGCGAAAAACTCCCCTCCATTCTGGGCGGTCTCGGCCTCCTGATCCTTATGGCGGCGCTCCTTGTCGGTACCTTCCGTCTAAAAGAAGGGCACTGGCTTGTCTTCTACGCTGTCCTTGCTTATGGCCTCTTCGCCTACCTCATCCGCTGGAAAGCGAACCAATACAAACGCCTCACCATCATCTCCGCGGTCACGGCGTCCGCCTTCCTCTGCTGTATCTCCGAAGGTCTTCCCCACTTCATGATGACCCGATCCGCCATTGAGATCGACAGTGCCATCCAGGAAGAGAAAGGAAAGCACTATTTCTTCCTCACCTATCCCGCCAGCTACAGCTACTACACAGGCGACATCGCGACACGCCTCCTGCCTGATGAACCGCTGCTGGACCAGGAAAAGCGCGATGCCCGCTGGGATAAGAAGTCTCCCATCCCCACCGTAAACGAAGAGCAATTCATAGAAGCTGCCAAGGCCTCTGATAGGCCCAGCTACCTCTATGTAGCAAACGGGAAAGCCAAATTCTTCGACGCCTGGTCGCTCGCTCCCCGTTTTGAAAAAGTAGAAAGCACCAAGGCTGGGACGATCTATCGGTTTGTTGGGACTAGTGACTAATGACTGATGACTAGCGACTAGTGACTAGTGACTGGTGACTAGTGACTGGTGACTAGTGACTAGTGACTGGTGACTGGTGACTGGTGACTGGTGACTAGGAGACCGGGAGAAATCAGTCATCTAATTTCTGATGTCTGATATCTGACGTCTCAAGCGGGCATCGCCCTATTTTTACTTCGCGACGTTCCATATTTTATGCGTCGCTCCGCCATTTCTCATTTCTCATTTTCAAGAGGCCCCTATGAACGACAATCTCACCCATTTCCTCACCGCTCTCTCCGCCTACAAGGGCGAGAACGTCTTCAATCCATGGCGTGATACAGACGCGGACTACGAAGTCAGCCGCGCCGTCTCCATCCGCCAAGAGCAGCTTACGGACTACCTCGCCCTGCGCATCGGACGGGCAAAGATCCTTCTCATCGCCGAAGCCTGCGGCTATCAGGGCGGACACTTCTCCGGCATCGCCATGACCTGCGAGCGTATGCTCTTGAACCAGCATCCCAAAGTCACGAGCCGGATGATCCTCTGCCGTGAAGGCACGCGCACCAGCCGGATGGACAGCCCCTTCATCACGAAGGCTGCTCAGAAAGAAAAAGGCTTCAATGAACCCACCGACTCCGTCGTCTGGAGCGCATGCCTCGAAGCCGGCCTTGCCCCCGATGAATTTCTCTTGTGGAACATCTTTCCTTTCCATCCTTATAAAAAAGGAAATCTCCTCACGAACCGCACACCGACGGATCAAGAACTCGCCATCGGCCTCACGTATACGAAAGAGCTCCTCTCCTTAACCGGCCCCCTTCCGCTCTTTGCCATCGGCAGGAAGAGCGAGATGACACTCACCGAAGCAGGCTTCTCCGTCACTGGCCTGCGCCATCCCGCAAACGGCGGCGCGGGCATCTTCCGTGCCCAGCTGAAGGAAGCACTATCCAAATAAAGATCAAGAAAACCCGCTCTGCTCTGCAGGACGGGTTTTTGATTGGGGCGATCTAGTTGACTAGGGACTAGGGACTGGTGACTAGGGACTGGTGACTGGGAACCGGGGACTCTCTCGTATCGTCATTTCGAGCGCCAGCGAGAAATCTTTGTCATTCGCGGTTTGGCGTATGATGTCAGAAAACTGAAAACCTGCTATCCGCTGACCTTCGGGCATCGCCCCCTATATATTCGCGGCGAAGCCGCCACCTTAACCCGTTGAACCCATTGAACCTGTGAATCCTTAGTGTAAAATTTTACTCGGTAGGGAAATTTTTCCAGAAACAATAAAAAAGGAAAGCCTCCCTTTGAGTGGAAATGTTATAATTTCCGTGCACAAATAAAACAAAGAAAGGGCTTTCCTCATGGATATTATAACAAAAAC
>OIYF01000544.1_pt1 | contig 14135 bp, 14 predicted proteins | sample 1587971 | NCBI WGS metagenome assembly OIYF01 (sample SAMN03283248) | human gut metagenome | biome: human-associated habitat; material: feces | host: Homo sapiens | place: Peru | collected 2012 | reverse complement strand
TCCGCAGGGAGATGATGACTTGTCGGAATCGATGGAAGATCTTTCACAGGATCTGGAAATGTCGGCTCGTCCCGACCTGAAAGATATGGTGAGTGCAGAGGCTGTTTCGGCTCCTGCTTCTAAGTCAATTACTCAGGAAGTGAAGGCTGCCGAGCAACAGACTCAGAAGGCACCGCAGAAAATCAGTTCTACAACCAGCGAACTGGTTATCGGCGATGGCTCGGGTGTAGTGGATGGAGCAGAGGTGAAGGAAGCGGTTCCTGAAACTCCCATTGAGAATCCGGGAGCTGAGGCTCCTATCAAACTGACCGTCGTGCAGAAGATACCGCAGTTTCCTGGTGGCTGGTCTGCCTTCATGCAGTGGCTTACCAAGAATCTGAAGTACCCTGTAGCTGCCCAGAAGAGTAGGATTCAGGGAACCGTAGTGGTATCCTTTATCGTAAACAAGGATGGAAGTGTTGCCAATATCAAGGTAAGTACTTCGGTAGATCCATTGCTCGACAACGAGGCTTTGAGGGTGATGAAGATGATGCCGAAGTGGAAACCGGGCATCGATAAAGGCAAGGTCTGTCGCACGATGATTGCCATCCCGGTAGTGTTCCAGCTATAAATTATAAATTGTTCATTGTAAATTATACATTATAAATTATACATTATTATGAAGACAGCAGATGAAATTTTAAGCATGGTAAATGAGTTTCTGGCTAATTTGCCTTACGAAAGAAAGCCAAAGTCTCTTTATGAGCCTATCAGATACGTACTTTCTATGGGTGGCAAGCGTATTCGTCCTACGCTCATGCTTCTGGGCTACAATCTTTTCAAGGACAATCCTGAGAAGATTCTGATGAATGCCGTTGCCCTGGAAACTTATCATAACTATACTTTGCTGCATGATGACCTGATGGACAATGCTGATTTGCGTCGCGGTCATGAAACGGTTCATAAGAAATGGGATGCCAATACGGCAATCCTTTCGGGCGACAGCATGCTCGTTCTGGCTTATGAACGTATGGCTCAATGTGATGAAAAGCATCTTGCCAAGGTGTTGAAACTCTTTACGACCACTGCCCTGGAAATTGGTGAAGGTCAGCAGTTTGATATGGAGTTTGAAAACCGTAACGATGTGAAGGAGGAGGAATATATCGAGATGATCCGCCTCAAGACCAGCGTTCTCCTGGCTTGTGCCCTGAAGATGGGTGCTATTCTTGCCGATGCTTCTGATGAGGATGCAGAGAATCTGTATAAGTTTGGCGAGCAGATAGGATTGGCGTTCCAGTTGCAGGATGATTATCTCGATGTTTACGGCGATACTAAGGTGTTCGGTAAGGAGATTGGTGGCGATATCACATCTAACAAGAAGACTTACATGCTCATCAATGCTTTCAATCTTGCTGATGAGGCTCAGCGTGCAGAACTCCAGAAGTGGGTTGATGCCGAGGAGTTCGACCGCAAGGAGAAGGTGGCTGCCGTTACCCGTCTATACAACGAGATAGGTATCGACAAAATGGCGCAGGATAAGATTGCTTATTATTTCGAGCAGAGCAAGAAGTATCTGGATGCCGTGAATGTGCCTGCTGAGCGTAAGGAGGAATTGGCAAAGTATGCTCAGAAAATGATGAAGCGACAGTACTAATTGAAGTGAAGAGTGAAGAACGAAGAGTGAAAAATTCATCGGCTTTACTAATCATAAAGTTCAAAGTTGACAGTTCAATGTTCAAAGTAATAGATACACATACGCATTTCGATGCGGAGGAGTTTGATGAGGATAGGGCGGAGGCTTTCGCCCGTGCCAAGGAAGCGGGGGTAGGCAAGGTGTTCTTGCCTGCCATCGATGTGAAGACCACTCACGCGGTATTGGCATTGGCTAAGGAATATCCTGGCTATGCTTATCCGATGATTGGTCTGCATCCTGAAGAGGTGAAGGCTGACTGGAAGGAACAGCTGGCTGAACTCCGGAAGATACTGGAGGAACATCGCATGACGGGTAATGCCTGTCAGGAGGGTGGTTCTCCTCAGTTTTCAGACTTGATTGCTATCGGAGAGGTAGGACTTGATTATTACTGGAGCCGTGAGTTCGAAAACGAGCAGCTCGAGGCTTTCGAGGAACAGGTAAAATGGTCGGTAGAAACCCAGCTCCCGCTGATGATTCATTGCCGCAAGGCGCAGAACGAGATGGTGCATCTGCTCAGAAAGTATGAGAAAGAACTGCCGGGTGGCGTCTTCCATTGCTTTACGGGCAACCAGAAGGAAGCCGAAGAACTGCTCTCCTTCGATAAGTTTGTATTGGGCGTCGGTGGCGTATCTACCTTCAAGAGCAGCCATCTGCGTGAAGACCTCCCTGCTGTAGTTCCTCTGGATCGCATCGTGCTGGAGACCGACAGTCCGTATATGGCGCCTGTTCCTTATCGCGGCAAGCGTAACGAGAGTGCTTTCGTGGTAGAAGTGATGAAGACGCTCGCCAAGGCTTATGGCATAAGCGAAGAGGAGTTTGCCCGACAGACCAACCTCAATGCAGAGCGGGTTTTTCCGCTATCCGTATCGCAAGTATAGGACGCAAGCGTTCAAAACTCCTTAAATAAACATAAAAAAACAATGAAAGTTATGGTATTTCGGAGGAAAAGCAATAATTTTGCACTTCGAAATTGCTGCAGCGGCATGTTGTGGCAATGAGAATCGTTCTTCGGAATATGGAAAGGTGCTCGAGTGGCTGAAGAGGCACGCCTGGAAAGCGTGTAACCGGCAAAACCGGTTCGGGGGTTCGAATCCCCCTCTTTCCGCTTTTATATATATAATAAGGTATATGAAGAAAAATACAGCTATTGCACGTTTTGCAATATTGGTTTTCACTTGGATGTGTTCTCTGCCTATGATGGCTCAAGAGGAGAACATGGGATTTCATCAAGCTCTTAAGACAAAGTTTATAGAGGGTAATGCGGGATTTATGTCTCTCGTTGCCATCGCCCTTATTGTGGGTATGGCTTTCTGTATCGAGCGCATCATCTATCTGAGTCTCTCTGAAATCAACGCCAAGAAGTTGATGCAGGATATCGACCAGAAAGTGGCGGCTGGAGATGTGGAAGGGGCTAAGACGCTCTGCCGGAATACACGCGGACCGGTGGCTTCTATCTGCTACCAGGGTTTGATGCATATCAGCGAGAGTCTTGATGACATCGAGCGCTCGGTAAGCGGATATGGTACCGTTCAGGCGGCTAACCTGGAGAAGGGATGCTCCTGGATCAAACTCTTTATCGCTATGGCGCCATCGCTCGGATTCCTCGGAACCGTGATCGGTATGGTCATGTCGTTCGACCAGATTCAGCAGGCGGGCGATATCAGTCCTACTATCGTTGCTTCGGGTATGAAAGTGGCGCTCATCACTACCATCTTCGGTATCATCGTAGCCCTCATCCTTCAGGTTTTCTATAACTACATCCTTTCTAAGGTGGAGCACCTGACAAGTCAGATGGAGGAGTCGGCGGTTACTTTAATGGATATTATTGCCAAGAATAAATAAACGAAGAGAGAAATGGTTAAATTTCAATTTTCAAAGCAGAAGACGAAGTCGGCCGAAAAGATATCGCAGCAGGTGTTCTATATCATGATAGGACTGGCGGTGCTGGTTTTCGGTCTGTTCTTTTTGGTAGGCTACGATTTGCCTTTCGAAGAGAACCCCGACTTTAATGCGCCTCTCTTTACCGATGTGCTCATCCTGCTGATGTGGCTCTTCCTGATAGGAGGTGTGGGTCTGGCAGTCTTTTCGATGATCAGAGATTATCGCAGCAGCAAGTCGGAGGCTGTAGTGAATGGCATTCCCGTGCGCCGCATCTTCCGCATCACATGGATCGGAACTTTGGCAGTTTTGCTGCTTACCTTCTTTTTGGGCGGTTCTGCTCCGATGCTCATCAATGGCGAGAATTATGCCGACTGGCTCTGGCTCAAGCTTTCAGATATGTTTGTCATCACATCGCTCCTGATGCTGGTAGCAGGAATCGGTGCCGTCTGTTTCGGTGCCACACGTTATATTCGGAAGAAAAACTAAAGAGAGTGCTTTAGGCTCTCTATTCTATAAATAAGGATTAAATATGCTGATTAGAAGGAAGCAACACGAAACCCCGGGACTGAATACCACATCTACAGCCGACATCTCGTTCATGCTGTTGATATTCTTCCTTGTCACCACATCAATGGATGTGGATAAGGGACTGTTGCGCCAACTCCCTTCACCTGAACCGCAGAAGAAGGAACAGTAGCAGTCGGTGGTAGACAAGGCTAACCTCATGGAGCTGCGCCTGACGGCTGGCGATACGCTTTTGGTCAACGGTAAGCCGATGAAGGTGAGCCTGCTCAAGGAAGAAACCATCCGCTTTGTACACCGCCTGGGCAAGAAACATCTCATCTCTATCGAGAGTGACCGCGATGCCGACTATAATCTCTATTTCCAGATGCAGAATCAGCTGATGGAAGCATATAGCCAGCTACGCAACGAAACAGCCCAGAAGAAATATCACAGGGATTATGCCCTCTTGAACAATGACCAGAAAGAACAGGTGCGCAACATCTGTCCGCAGCGCATCACAGAGTCGTATGCCAACGCAATGACTCATGCCGACCAGCGTGTTGATGCCAATGCTGAAGAAAAGCAAGGGGAAGAAAATTCGGCAGAAACAGCTACTGAACAGCAGAAAGGAGGTAAACAATGATGAATTTTCATAAGAAATCGCATGAAGTGCCAGGGTTGAATACTTCTTCTCTGCCAGACCTGATTTTCTCCGTACTGTTCTTCTTTATGATTGTTACCCACATGCGTCAGGTTACCTTGAAGGTAGACTGCCGTTTGCCACAAGGCAAGGAACTCACCCGCCTGACCAAGAAATCGGCGGTTAGCCATATTTATATAGGTAAGCCAACCAAAGAGATGCAGGCAAAGTATGGTACCGGTACCCAGATTCAGTTGAATGATAAGTTTGCTTCGGCTCCCGAAGTGATGGATTACATTTCGGCAGAAAAGAAGCGTATGTCGCCGGAAGACCAGAAGCTGATGACCGTATCAATCAAAGCAGACCAGGAAACCAAGATGGGTGTGATAACCGACGTAAAGCAGGCTTTGCGCCAGGCAAAAGCACTAAAAATCAGTTATTCTGCCACAGAAAATGGAAAATAATATTAATTTATCATGTTTTTCTCTTAAAAAATTGCTTTTATTAATTTTTTGTATTATCTTTGCAAGCAAATTATTAGTATTATGTCAAAACAAATTTTAGATTCATTAGATAGGCAGATTCTGAAGCTGATTTCTCAGGATGCCCGTATTCCATTTTTGGAAGTGGCACGCGCTTGCAATGTGAGCGGTGCTGCCATTCATCAGCGTGTTGCTAAACTTACAAATCTTGGTATCATCAAGGGTTCACAATTCATCATTGACCCAGAAAAGATAGGTTACGAAACTTGTGCTTATATGGGACTCTATCTGAAGGAGCCTGAGAAGTTTGATCAGGTTGTAGAGGAGTTGAAGAAGATTCCTGAGGTTGTAGAGTGTCACTATACTACAGGCGGCTTTGATATGTTTATCAAGATTTACGCGCTGAACAACCACCATCTCCTGGAAATCATCCATGACAAGTTGCAGCCACTGGGATTGTCTCGCAGCGAGACCATCATCTCTTTCAATGCATCTATCAACCGTCAGCTTTCTATGCAGGATCTCAAGAGTTTCAACGATGATGAAGAGGAAACTGATGAGGAGGCTGCAGCAGAGAAATAAGATATAAAAAGAAAAAAAAGCAGTAGCTCCCTGCGGGATTACTGCTTTCTATAAAGGGTGAGGAATGTGAACGGTAAGCCGTTTTCATTCCTCATTTCTTTTTCTGTCACTTCCCATTCTGCCGGATTGATTTCCGGAAAGAAGGTATCGGCATGTTCAGGTTCCTTTTCAACGATTGTGAGATAAAGCTTGTCTGCAAAAGGCAAAGCCTGTTCATATATGCTGGCTCCTCCGATGATGAAACATTCATCTGAAGCTTCTTTGCTTTCAACCGCTTCTTTGCTTGCTGCCGTTTCTTTCCTTGCTGCCAGCGCTTCTTCCAGAGAGGTGTATACTTCGCACCCTGTTATCAGCTCTCTTGTCTTCGAGATAACAATATTCCGGCGGTTGGGCAAGGCTCCGTTCGGCAGCGACTCAAATGTCTTCCTGCCCATGATGATCGTATGTCCAGTTGTGAGCATACGAAATCGGGTCATGTCCGATGGGATGGCGTAGAGCAACCGGTTCTTGTACCCGATAGCTCTATGCACTTTGGATATACAGGCGATGATGCTGAGCATTTTTTATTTTAATGTTGAATGTTGAGTGTTGAATTATTCATTCTTGCTGTAAACTATTAACTATAAATAGCTCTCCCGTCCCATGGCTGCTCTTGATCTTCCACTCCTGCGGATAGAGGTTGTTGGCACGGTTGCCAATGTTCTTTTCCCAGCCTATCGGAACCTGTCTGTAGGTTACCAGTACATAACCCTTAGGCGTATCGGCAGGCAGATTCACAGCCTCCTTGCGAAGGTAGCGGATGGCATCTTCGTAGGATAACTCCACCTGTGGGAAGTGATCTTTGTTGAGCATCGTAGAGAGAGCGAGAGCCTGGTCGGGAATGAGACCCTTTCCCTTGTCTGTTCCCAGTTTCACACCTGCATGCAGCACCTTCAGGTTCTTTTCAGCCTGGTCGTAGATGTCTTTCCATCTGCCCGGAATGGCGTAAACCGTCTCGTTGCTTTCTGCAGGCATCCATTCCGTATCAGCCTTCAGCCAGCCGTCCGGAATCTCCGGTCCCTTTCCTTTAGCCACCTTCTTGTCTTTCTTCTTCTTATCCTTCCTGTTCTCCTTGGCTGAAGAACCTGCTTCCCATTCGCCCTCTTTCTTCAGAATCGCCATAAACAGACCTTCGCCTCGCGAAACGCCAGGAATGAACCGGTAAACAGGGAAGTCGGTGCCCGTGAGGTTGCGGGTGATGTTCCATGCATCTTCTACACCCTCCAGTGCCATCACTTCAGCGCCAAGTTCTTCGCATATCCACTCCACGTTCTCCTCATCTTCGTGCGCATTGAAGGTGCAGGTAGAGTAAATCAGGATACCGCCTGGCTTCAGACAGTTCCAGATATCCGATACGATTTCGCGCTGCAGCTGCCAGCAGTTGTTCACATTCTGGGTACTCCATTCGCCGATAGCCCCTTCATCTTTGCGGAACATTCCTTCGCCGGAGCAGGGAACATCGGTAAGAATCACATCAAACTGCAACTTAGATTTCTTGTAATCGCGGGGATAGTTGTTGGTAACAATCATATCCGGATGACCGAACTTCTGTACGTTTTCGGCAAGAATCTGCGAGCGGGTGCGCATCGGTTCGTTGCTGAAGAGCAGGCTCCCTTCCGGCAAGGCAGCCCTTACGGCAGTTGACTTTCCGCCAGGGGCAGCACAGAGATCCAGCATCATCACCGGTTCTTTTACATACTGTCGGATAGCCATATCAACAAACATGGATGAGGCTTCCTGTACATAATATAAGCCGGCATGCAGCAGCGGATCGAAGGTGAATCCGGGACGGGTAGAGAGATAACGTCCGGTTTCCGGACACCAGGGAACCGGTTCGCCATCAGCATCCTTGCATTTAAAAGGATTGATGCGGATACTGGTTGGTGCCTCCTCTTCGAGGATAGCATGCTCCAGACGCTGATACAGCTTTTCGCCCATCAGCGCCTGCGTATATGTTCTGAAATCTTCAGGTAATGTCTTCATTCTGTCTCTTTTTCTTTAATTTGTTTGCAAAAATAAGAAATTTTTCGTTTCTTTGCAACTAAATCGCGAAGAGATGCGTCTAAGAAGCAGAAATTTTTCAAAATAACAAGGTAAAACAATAAAAAATAATGATATGAAGAAAGCAATATTGGCATTAGCGCTCGTTATGAGCATCGGAGCCACCCAAGTGTCTTTGGCGTCTTCTGCTCCAAAACATCGTTATCATCCAACTACCCAACAGGTAGATTCAAAGGCTGCTCCTGCATCTGCCGCACAGCCATCTGCTTCGAAGGATAAAGACGACGAGGCGTTGGAGGCTTATTCTGATACAACCAGTACAGATTCGGCCAACTATGATGATTATGATGAGAATGATAATAAGTCTGTTCATTCTAGATACAGTTTAGACAACTATGATGATCCGTTCGATTTCATCGGTTCGGTATTTGGTGGCGGAGCGCTGGCTGTCATGATCATCTTCTGTATCATCTTCGGTCTGCTGTTTGTCTTTGCTCCGCTGATCATCGTATTTCTGGTTATCAGATATCTGATTCGCCGCCACAACGACCGGATGAAACTGGCGGAGATGGCGATGGAGAAGGGCATCAATGTTCCGGAAAGCGACCGGCCGATAGACAAGCAGAGCGATGAGTATCTGGTAAAGCGTGGATTGAGGAATGCCTTCCTGGGAGCCGGCTTGTGCGCCATGTTTGCCTGGTGGGATGCTGACTTCCTGGCTGGCATCGGAGCCCTGGTCTTCTTCTATGGCATCGGTCAGACCATTATCGGTTCGCTTCCTGCCATCAAGGATTGGTGGAAGAACCGTCATGGCGATCAGGGCACGGGATACAATGGAACTCCGGTCTAGCAGCCGACATTCAATATATCATGGCTTCTCGATAGGAGGGGAAGTCACAAGGAAAAGAACAACAATTATTAGTTAATATATATATAAGGTGGAAAAGTTATCCGATATCTCTCTCGTCACGAAGGTGGTGATGCTTCATGACCGCAAGTCGTTCGACCTGCTGGTCAGGAAGTATCAGTCACCCATTCGTGGGTTCTTCCTGCGGCAGACGCTGGGGGATGCGCAGCTGAGTGACGACTTGGCTCAGGATACCTTTGTCAAGGCATATACCCATCTGTCCGGTTTCAGGGGTACAGCCTCTTTCTCCACCTGGCTCTACCGCATCGCCTATAATGTATGGTATGATTATACCCGCAGTCATAAGGAGACGCAGGACATCGATACGCCTGCCGTTTCCAGTAAGAATGCACAGGGCGCCCATGCCGGATTGAAGATGGATTTGATGAAAGCCCTACAGATGTTGGGCGAAAATGAACGTACATGCATCACGCTGCAGCTGATGGATGGACTCTCTATAGATAAGATTGCAGAGGTGACGGGAATGGCGCAAGGCACCATCAAGTCGCATCTCTCTCGAGGAAAACAGAAACTTGCAAGTTACTTAAAACAGAATGGTTATGACCGATAAGATAAATGATAAGAAGTTGGAGAGCATGAAAGGGGAACCATTGAACCCTCAGGATGAAGAACTCTTGCAGATGTTCTTTTCCGATTGCCAGATGTCAGAGATTCCTGATGACGGATTCTCCGACAGGGTGATGCAGGCATTGCCGGCTTTACCCGAAACTGATACTGCGATGTCGCTGGTTAAGCGCCAGCGCCTGGAACATTTATGGACGGCAGCCTGTGTGGCAGCAGGCATCATCATAGCAGTGGTCTGTCAGGGATGGGAGCAGATTCAGGGATGGCTTTTCTCTATGAAGATAGATTTCCTCCTCTCCGGCTCGCGTGCCCTTACGCATGTGGCAGATTCCATCGCCCACTCTCAGAATCTCCTGATGGTGCTGGCTGGCATCGTTGTCCTCATCATGGTTTGGGGATATAATGAACTGGCTGATGCACGTCAGTAGGCTTCTTCCCTGATATCAATTGTATGAATGATCAACTCTTTCTATTAGCAGAATAGTTTTTAGTGCTAATAGAAAGAGTTTTTTATTACTATAAATATCATCTTTATGCTCTTGAAATCTCCGTTCAAAGCTTTTGAATGTCCGTTCAGTGTCTTTGAACGGACATTCAATGACTTTGAACGGACATTCAATGTCTTTGAACGAAGATTTAATATTGCTGAATATAGAAAAACAAATAGGTGCTGCTACTTTTTCAGTAGAGCACCTATGCTTATGATATCGGTTTCTAAAACAATTTGTAGGTAGTGCGGAGCACTTTGAACTCGGTTCGGCGGTTCAGCTGGTTGCAGATTTCCTGATGCTCCTTGCTCTGCTTCAGGATAAATTCTTCGCTGAGCACATCGCCTTCCTTGAGCCAAGGATACTTCTCGGTAAGTTTCTTGCGCACATTCTTCGGCTTCTCCTTGCCGTAGCCCACAGGGGTGAGGCGCTCTTTCTCTATGCCGTGTTTTATCAGATAGTCTACTACCGATTGGGCGCGGCGCTGAGACAGATGCTTGTTATATTCGCTGTTTCCCTTGTAGTCGCAATGGGCGCTGAGTTCGATGGTAACGTGCGGGTTCTCTTTCAGCAGCGTTACCAGCTGGTCGAGGGCTGTTGTACTGGCTTCGGTAAGGGTTGCCTTGTCGAAATCGTAGAAGATGTTGTCGATGAGTACAGGGGCTGTGATGGAAGCCAGCGGGAACTGGAGCACGTATTCCTTACTCTCTTTAGCCGAATCAACCCGAAGTTCTTCCTTGTGGTTGAGGTAGCCTTTGCAGGATGCCATCACCAGGTAGTCGACATGCGGATTGATAGGGAGGACAAACGAACCGTCGCCCTTGACGGATAGTTTCCTGTTCGTTCCGTCGTTGCCTACGATTCTCACCTCTGCGGCAGGCAGTTCATAACCGTCTTTCTCGTAAACCCATCCCTTCATTGTGGTAACAATCTCCGGATTCTCGAAGGAGTAGATATGATCGTAGCCTCTTCCGTCTTTTCTGTTAGAGCAGAAGAAGCCCTGGTTGTGGAGACCCTCGAAAGTCATTCCGAAGTCATCGGCTTCTGTATTCAGCGGATAGCCGGGGTGGGTGAGTTCATATTTCCGGGTGATGGAATTTACTTTGGCGATATAGATGTCGAGTCCACCCATTCCCACATGACCGTTGCTGCTGAAGTAGAAGTCGCCGTTAGGACGGAAGGTAGGGAACATCTCATCGCCTGGGGTGTTGATAGGCTCGCCCAGGTTCTCTACGCCGCCCAGTCCGGCAGGAGTGATGCGCACTCGCCAGATGTCGAGACCGCCCTTTCCGCCCGGCATGTCTGATACGAAATAGAGCCATTCGCCATCAGGAGAGATGGCTGGATGGGCAAAACAACTGAGCGTATCTTTGCTGATTTCCAGATTTGTAGGCTTGCTCCAGGCTGCATCTGAGCGGTTGGAGGTTACTATCTGGGCTAAGCGGGGCGAAGTGGGATCGGTGGTACACTGGGTGAGGTACATCTGCTTGCCGTCTGGGGTAAAGCAGCATGCGCCCTCTTCGTAGTCGGTGTTGAGACCGGTTCCGATGGCTTCCGGCTTGCTCCATTTGCCTTTATCGTCCTTTTCAGAGAAGAAGATGTCGGCAGATTTCGTTCCCGTCACTCCGTTCATATCGCTGCCCTGGGCTTCGTTACGGGTTGAGGTGAAATAGAGCTGACTGTTGTCATCGCTGAGGAACATCGGCGAATAGTCGTCTCTTCGGGAATTGAAAACATCCATCCGCTTTACCTTGTACCGGCTTCCTTCCTTCTTCCAGACTGGGGCTTTTCGTGCCGATTCGAGTCCGTTCTTTACCAGCACGTTGTTGGGCATGGAATCGAGCAGGAATTCGAATTCCTTGGCTGCCTGTCTGTAACTTCCGTTCTTCAGGAGAAGCCGGGCGTAAGCCAGGCGGTCGTTGAGGTCTGCCTGCTTGTATCGGATGGCATTGCTGTAGGCAGCCAGTGCCTTCGGCGTACTGTTGATTTTATCATAGCAGCGTGCCATCTTCAGAGCCACCTTGCCCCGGGCAGCCCGCTCTTTGGTAGGTGTCTTGGTGTACACCTTTTTATATTGGGTTGCCGCATCGTAGTATTCGCCTAAAGAAAGATGCTTATCTGCTTTCTTCAGGTTCTGTTCAATGCCGCAACTTATCAGAAAGAGGCAGCTGATTGCTGTTATGATTTGATAAAGTCTTATTTGTTTCATATTGATTTACATCTGCGAGAATGGCTGGCGATATTGGCAGCCTGCCTTCCAGTTGCTGCAGCCATAAGCAGTCTTGCCCTTGATGATGACGCCCTTGCCGCAAAGCGGACATGGTTTGCCAACCATTGGGTCGGCAGCTGGAGCCGGCTGAGCAGGAGCATTCTGAGAATCAGTATTCTGTGCTGCAGCCTTATCGGCTTTCTTGGCAGAAGCCTTTCGGGCAGCCGGTTTCTTGGCAGCCGGTTTCTTCTTGAGGTCTTCCTCTGTCATGATGGTCACTCTCCGGTTGCTGTTGTCTGACAATACATCGATGACTATCTTGTTGATCTGTTCTTTCAGTCCGTTGATGAAGTCGGCAGGATCGTAAGTCTTGTGCTCGATGTCGCGGAGTTTCTTCTCCCAGATACCGGTCAGCTCGCAACTCTTCAGCAGTTCCTCATGGATGGTGTCGATGAGTTCTATGCCTGTTGGGGTTGCCATCAGATTCTTGCGCTGGCGACGGATGTAGTGGCGCTTGAAGAGAGTCTCGATGATGCCGGCACGGGATGATGGACGGCCGATGCCGTTTTCCTTCAATGCAGCACGAAGTTCTTCGTCTTCTACGAATTTGCCGGCAGTCTCCATCGCACGGAGCAGGGTTGCCTCGGTATAATACTTAGGTGGCGTGGTCCATTTCTCCGTCAGGGTAGGCTGATGTTCTCCCGATTCGCCTTTTGTGAAGGATGGGAGGGTTCTTTCTTCTACCACTTCCTTCTTGGCGCCGTTTCCTGAGTCTGCATTTCCGTTGGCGTTATCTGAAGCATCATCGTCATCTGCATTCTTTACATCCTTGGCATAGACTACTCGCCAGCCTGGTTCGAGAATCTCCTTACCGCTCACCTTGAACTCTATCTTCTCCGGTTTCGGACCATCTTCGTTGATTACCTCGCCCAATACGGTGGTGGTAGAGAATTTACAATCCGGATAGAACACGCTGATGAAGCGCTTGGCGATGAGATCATACACGTTTGCCTCCATATCGGTGAGTCCGGTTGGCGGAACACCGGTTGGGATGATGGCGTGGTGGTCGGTTACCTTACTGTTGTCGAAAACCTTCTTGCTCTTCGGCAATTTCTTGCTGATTGTTGCGAGCTGCTGGATGAGCGGGAGGTATTTCTGCTGACTCATGATCTTTGCCTGACTTACTCCGTTCAGAATCTGCGGACATTTCGGATAGATATCGTCGGTCAGGAACTGGGTATCTACACGAGGATAAGTGGTGTACTTCTTCTCGTAGAGACTCTGGATGAGCTTCAGCGTAATATCGGCAGAGTAAGCAAACTTCTTGTTGCAATCTACCTGCAGCGAGGTGAGGTCGTAGAGATGAGGTGGCGCCTCGTTTCCCTTCTTCTTGCTTACATCGGTAACGGTGAAGGGTTTGCCGGCGATGGTGCTGAAAGCCTTCTCGCCTTCCTCCTTGCTGGTAAACTTGCCGCTGGTAGCGGTAAACTGGGTGTCGCGGTAGATGGTGGCGAGTACCCAGTAAGGTTCGGAAACGAAGTTGTCGATTTCTTTCTGGCGGTTTACGATGAGGGCAAGGGTAGGGGTCTGCACTCGACCGATGCTGAGCACCTGTCGATTCTGACCATATTTCAAAGTATAAAGTCGGGTGGCATTCATGCCGAGAATCCAGTCTCCAATGGCACGTGAAAGGCCTGCGAGGTAGAGCGACTGATATTCGGTCTGATCTTTCAGTTCCTGGAAACCCTGCTTGATGGCTTCATCAGTCATGGATGAAATCCACAATCTCTTGACCGGGCATTTGGCTTGTGCCTTTTGCATCACCCATCTTTGGATGAGTTCACCTTCCTGTCCGGCGTCACCACAGTTGATGATACTGTCAGCGGCTTGCATAAGCCTTTCGATTGTATTGAATTGCTTGCGGATTCCTTCGTCGTTAATCAGTTTTATTCCAAAACGCTGGGGAATCATAGGCAATGCGGACAGGCTCCAGCGTTTCCACATTGGAGTATAATCATCCGGTTCTTTCAGCTCACAAAGGTGGCCGAAAGTCCAGGTTACTTGGTAACCATTACCTTCCATATAACCGTCGCGCGCCGACGTAGCCCCGATGATTCGGGCGATGTCCTTAGCCACACTCGGTTT
>OIYF01000541.1_pt1 | contig 14220 bp, 11 predicted proteins | sample 1587971 | NCBI WGS metagenome assembly OIYF01 (sample SAMN03283248) | human gut metagenome | biome: human-associated habitat; material: feces | host: Homo sapiens | place: Peru | collected 2012 | reverse complement strand
ACGGCTCCGGCGTGCGGGTGATGCGTCTGGGCGAGAACGACAAGGTGATGGTACTTGCCCGCACCGACCACGACGACGAAGCGCAGACCGAGCAGATCGACGCTTCCGAAGCCGAGGCCGAACCCACCGCCGAGCAGCTGGCCGAAATGGAAGCCGCCGACGCCGCTTCTGCTTCTGAAGCTCCCGAAGCGGACGACAAGAGCGAAGAATAAAAATTCACGCTGAATCTTCAGGTTTGTCTGGACTTCTCCCTGAAAGTGTGATAAGATAACGGAACAGTCACAAATACTTGTGGGGGAGTAGCAAGCGCCTGTTGCAGAAGGCGCAGCAAGCCAACACAATGGCCGGTCTCCGGTCTGGCTTGCTTTAATATGCGAGACTCATGTGTTTTTGGTGCGTATTTGCTGCGCCCGGACACATGGAGCTGATTAAAAAATCACCCGGTTCCGGACGTACAGATACGTTCCGGAGCCGGGTTTTGTATTGTTCCCGATTCTGGTCAATTTCAGGAGGCAGACAATATGGAGTGGAGCTTTGTATTTTTCCTCAACAGCGCCCTGCTGGGCGTGGGCCTTGCCATGGATGCGTTTTCCGTCTCGATGGCAAACGGTCTGCATGACCCGCAGATGTCCCGCCGCAGGGCCGTCCAGATCGCAGGCACCTTCGCCATCTTTCAGGCTGTCATGCCCATGACGGGCTGGGTCTGCGTCCACACCATCGTGGAGCTGTTCTCGTCCTTTGAGATGTTCATCCCCTGGATCGCCCTCATCCTGCTGGCGTACATTGGCGGCAAGATGCTGTTGGAAGGCATCAGGGGCGAAGAGACCGAGGAGGCCATTGAGCTGAGCGCCGGTGCCCTCTTCGTGCAGGGGGTGGCCACCAGCATCGACGCCCTTTCCGTCGGCTTCACCATCTCGGAGTACGACTGGACGATGGCGCAGGCGACACCATCCTCGTTCATGCTGAGAAAATACGCCCATTGGGAAAACTGGTAAAAGAAGGCTCTGGCGGTTCATCGGACGTGGGTGATGTTAGCCGGTCGGTGCCTCTGGCAAGTTTCGGTACTGCCACTTTCGTGCCCGGAGCTCCCGGACACAGCTGGCAGAACGTGGCTGTAGACGGCAGCACCATCGGTACAAAGGGACTTATCAATGCTGCCAAGATTTTCAGTCTCACGGCTATTGATCTTTTCAACAATCCCAGCCTGCTGAAACAGGCTAAAGCCGAATTTGACAAGGTAAGGGGTGCCGACTTCAAATACGAATCGCTGCTGGGAGACCGCAAACCTGCACTGGATTATCGTAAAGCAAGCAAATAACTCCAAAAATCTGAAAGAAACTGCTGTTTTTTCATTAATAATGATTACCTTTGGCTGCAAAAAGCCAGAGGTAATCTTTCGCTATTAAATAAAATGACTTATCAATGACAGCTATTAAACTGACATCACAAACGCGCCAGACCATCATTTGGATAGCGGCGCTGCTGCTGGGAGCCCTTTTAGGACTGGCAGGGAAAGAATGGATCAACTCGTCTGCCGACTTCATAGCGGCGATATACACACGTCTGTTCCAGTTTCTCGCCGTACCGACCATAGCATTGGCAGTGGTCGTGACGCTCGCCAACTTCGGTTCGCAGAAAGACACGGGCAAAATCTTCCGCCACACCATCACCTATACGCTGCTCACCACGGTGGCAGCCACACTTGTGGGACTCGCCCTGTATCTCATCATACAGCCCGACAACCTCTCGGCGCAACTCATACAGAAATCAGCAGCACCCGAGATTGCAGGAGGCGAATCGCTCTCCTATAAAGAACACCTGCTCTCTGCCATCCCCAACAATGTGGTGAGACCGTTCTTAGAGGGCAACGTGCTGAGCATTCTGCTGCTCGCCTTTGCCGTAGGAATAGCACTGGCAAAGACACCCGCATCAGACAACAAAGAGGCGCTGATGAAAGTCATCACGGCGCTGCAGGACCTGCTGTTCCGACTCATACGCGGACTCATCTGGGCGCTGCCTCTCGGCATTGTAGCCTTTGCCGCACAACTGTCGGCACAGGTGACGGCTGGCGTAGCTGCCGACTCCATAGGCAAGTATGTGGCTGTGGTGCTGGGCGGCAACGTGATTCAGGTAGTCGTCGTCCTGCCTCTCTTCCTCTTGGCACGCGGCATCAGTCCGCTCAGGGCGCTCAAGGCCATGTATCCGGCGCTGCTGATGGCACTCTTCACCAAATCATCGGCTGCCACACTGCCCGTCACGATGTCGTCGGCTGAGAACAGGATGAAGGTGGCACCTCGTGTGTCGCGCTTCGTACTGCCCATCTGCACCACGATCAATATGAACGGCTGTGCGGCCTTCATCTTCATCACCTCGCTCTTCGTGATGCAGAACGGCGGCATGATGCCTACAGGAAGCCTTGCCGATATCGTGCCGTTCTACGCGCTGTGGGTAGTGCTCGCCGTCATCTCTGCCATAGGCAATGCGGGCGTGCCCATGGGGTGTTATTTCCTCACCCTGTCGCTCATGACGGGCATCAACGCACCGGTAGGCATCATGGGCATCATCCTGCCCATCTATACGATTATCGACATGATAGAGACTGCCGAGAACGTGTGGTCGGACTCATGTGTCTGCGCCATGACCGACCACGACCTGTCGGAAAAGGAAGCATAATCCTTTCCCGAACTATAGCTAATTCATTGAACTTTAGCAAGTTCAGAAGTTAAAGAATCACATCAATTTTTATGAGAAAACAAACAAAAGCTATTCACACCCCCTTTCAGAAACGCGATGCCTACGGGTCGCTCTCGTTTCCGGTTTACAACACAGCTGCCTACGAGTTCGACACAGCCCAGGACATGACGGAGGCTTTCGCGGGCAGAGTGCCTGAGCCAGACTACTCGCGCGTGATGAACCCTACCGTAACTTACTTTGAAAACCGAGTGAAGGCGCTCTCGGGAGCTGAGAACGTCTTTGCCATGGGAACAGGCATGGCTGCCATACTCAACACCCTGCTCGTCTTCGCAGAGGCAGGAAAAACCATCGTGACATCCAATCACCTCTTCGGCAACACCTTCGCGCTGATCACCAAAACACTGGCACGATTGGGCATCAAGGCACAGGTGGCCGACCTGACCGACACCGAGAAGCTCGACCAGATCATTGCCGACGACGCCTGCCTCGTCTTCGCCGAATACATCACTAATCCACAACTCGAGGTGGTGGACATCAAAAAACTCGCAGAGGTGGCACACAAGCACGGACTGCCGCTGATCGTCGACACCACTGCCGTGCCCTTTACCGACATCGACGCACACGAGATGGGCATCGACGTAGAGGTGCTGTCGAGCACCAAGTACATCAGTGGAGGCGCCACATCGCTGGGCGGACTCATCCTCGATTTCGGAACCTTCGAAGAGGTGAACCAGCGCATACGGTTTGAGTTTCTGTTCAATCTTGGTACATACATGACGCCACAGGTGGCTTACATGCAGACACTGGGATTAGAGACGTTGGACGTGCGCTGCAGAAAACAGGCTCAGAACGCATTCGACCTGGCAAACGCCCTGCAGAAACTGCCACAGGTGAAGCGCGTGAACTATCCCGGACTCGCGCTTGGCAAACCATTGGGAGCCATGCTCACCATCGACCTCGAGTCGGAACAGAAGTGTCTCGACTTCCTGAACCAGCTGCGACTCATACGCAGGGCCACCAACCTCTTCGACAACAAGTCGCTCGCTATACATCCCTACTCTACAATCTTCGTCAACTTCACTCCTGAGGAGAAAAAAGACATGGACGTGCTCGACACCACCATACGCCTCTCGATGGGACTGGAAGACGCAGACGACCTCATGGATGACATCAAGCAGGCCTTGGGATAACTTCTGGACTCGGAAAAAGTTAAAGGAATTAAGAAAGTAAGAAGTTAAGGAGTTAAGGAGTTAAGACAAATGCTTTAGTGGACTTGAAATAAGTCAATTTAAAAAACGCAAAATCGTGGATAACAAAATGAAATACAACTTCGACAAGATAATAGACCGCTCGGGCTCGGGCGACCTGAAGCACGAGGTGCTGAAGGCGCGTTATGGACGCGACGACCTGATAGCGCTGTGGGTGGCTGACATGGATTTCGAAACCCCACAGTTCATCGTTGACGCCATCAGGGAGCGACTGAAACATGCTGTTTTCGGCTACACCATCGAGCCGAAAGAATACTGGCCCACAGTGAGCAAATGGATAGCCGACCACCATAGCTGGAACGTCAAGACGCAATGGCTGACATACATTCCGGGAGTGGTGAAAGGCATCGGCATGGCGATAAACGCCCTGACGCAGCCTGGCGACAAAATCCTGATTCAGACGCCCGTGTATCATCCATTTCGCATAACAGTGGTGGGCAACAACCGACAGGTGGTGCTCAATCCGCTCAAGGAGTCGGCAGAAGGCTCTTTCTACAGGATGGACTTCGAAAACCTGGAGAAAAACATAGAGGACTGCAAGATGATGATATTGTGCAACCCTCACAATCCTGCGGGCATACAGTGGGACAAGGCCACACTGGAACGACTGGCACAAATATGCCACAGCCATGGCGTCATCGTGGTGAGCGACGAGATTCATGCCGACCTGGCTCTCTTCGGTCACAAGCACATCCCGTTTGCCACAGTAAGCAAGGAGGCGGAAGAGATAAGCATCACGCTGCAGGCGCCTACCAAGACGTTCAACATGGCTGGCATCGTCAGCTCGTACGCCATCGTGCCCAACACGCAACTGCGCCAGCGCCTCTTCCACTGGATGGAAGTCAACGAACTGAACGAACCTCACATCTTTGCGCCCATAGCCACGATAGCGGCCTTCAGCCAAGGTGAGGAGTGGCGAAAGCAGATGCTGGCATATATAGAACAGAACATCCTGTTCACCGAACAGTACTTCGAACAGCACATTCCGGGCATCAGGGTGATTCGCCCCGAGTCGTCGTTCCTGGTATGGCTCGATTGCCGTCAGCTGGGACTCAGCCACGACGAGTTGCAAGACCTGTTCGTCAACAAGGCAAGGTTGGCGCTCAACGATGGCGAGATATTCGATACAGACCAAAATCCTTACGCACCGTTGCACCAGAAAGAGAGTGTGGCACGAGGCTTCATGCGACTGAATGTGGGAACGCCCCGTAGCATCCTCGCCCAGGCGCTGGAGCAGTTGGCAGAGGCCGTAAAGAGCCTGCAAGAATATTAGAATGTCATAGCTTCTTACAACATCCTGACTGAGTCATTTTGTTCAAAGTCATTTTGTTCAAAGTCGATTTTCAGTCAGGATTTGTTTTTCTCTAATTCTTGATAAAACAAAAAAAATCTTGATAATATTTTCTGTTATCAAGACTCATCATCATCATTGATGATTTTCAGATAGTCATCGTAGCCGATAAATCTGCCGCCCATGGAACGGAGATGCGAAGTCTCGAGTTGGCAATCGATGAGTTTCATTCCCTTACGCTGCATGAAACGGGCCAGATAGATGAGCGCCAGCTTGGAGGCTGAGGGAACGAGGGAGAACATACTCTCGCCAATAAACACAGGGCCGATGGTGACGCCATAGAGTCCGCCCACGAGCTGATCGGTAGCGTCGTCCCACACTTCTACACTCGAGGCAAAGCCCTGACGATGAAGCTCCGTATAAGCCTTGATCATATCGTCGCCCAGCCAGGCTCCATCCTGCTCGATGCGCAGTTTGCTGCACTGTGCGATGACGTCATCGAACGCCTCATTGATACTGAAGCTGTACTGGTCTTTGTTGATGAGCGTGCGCATGGAGTGGCTCACGTGTATCTCTTCGGGGAAGATGACGAAACGCTGCATAGGACAATACCACAGAATATCAGGCTGGTCGCGAAAACTGTACCAGGGGAAGATGCCGTGGCAGTAAGCCAGCAGCAGGCGGTCGATACTTAAATCGCCGCCCACAGCAAAGAGTCCGTCCTCATCGCCTGAGCGTGGGTCGGGAAACGTGGGATAAGGCGTTGACTCGTCTATTTGAAATATCATTGTTCTTTTTTTGAGTATTAATTGCAAATGGAGAGTTAGAGAAGTTAAGGAGTTAGAGAAGTTAACATCTTAACTATATCACCAGCTCCTTGCCTTCGAGCTTAACCACAGCCTTTCCACCCTTCTTCAGCTTGCCGAAGAGAAGAGCCTTCATGAGCACAGGCTTGAGGCGGTTGCCGATGACACGATCCATCTCGCGGGCACCATACTCCTTGGTGAATCCCCACTTTAGGAGCTGCTCTCGCGTCTGAGGTGTAAGCTCGATACTGACGCCCTTGGCGCTGAGTTTATCGGCGAGCTGGGCAAGCTTCTTGTCGAGGATAAGCTCTGCCATGTGCCTGTCCATATCGTGGAACACCACAGTGTCGGAAAGACGGTTGATGAACTCGGGGCGGAAGGTTTTCTTCACCTGTGCGAGCATCGCCTGACCACGACTCACATTGCCTGCGAAACCGATGTTGGCCTGCGAGGCATACTGAGCTCCGGCATTAGAGGTCATGATGAGGATGACGTTGCGGAAGTCAGCCTTCTGACCCTTGTTGTCGGTAAGTCGGGCATAGTCCATCACCTGGAGCAGGATGTTGTAGATGTCGCTGTGTGCCTTCTCTATCTCGTCGAGCAGAAGCACGCAGTTGGGCGTCTTGCGAATAGCGTCGGTGAGCTGTCCACCGTCCTCGTAGCCCACATAGCCTGCCGGCGAGCCAATGAGTTTGGCAACGGCATGCTTCTCGGTGTATTCGGACATATCGAAGCGCACCAGCTCGATGCCCAACTCGCGGGCGAGGACGCGTGCCACCTCGGTCTTGCCCACTCCCGTAGGTCCTACGAAGAGAAGCGACGCCATAGGCTTGTCGTCGTCGATGAGTCCTGCCTTCGCCATCATCACGGCTTCCACCACCTTGTCGACGGCTGTGTCCTGACCATAGATCTTGTCGAGCATTCGTTGGCGCAGCGATGCCAGGGCAGAGTTGTCTTCGTCCTTGATGGCGGCAGCGTCTATCTTGCACACCTTGGTGAGAATCTGCTGAATGACGGCCTTGGTGACATAAGAGCGCTGGCGGTTGGCAGGATGCACCTCAAGATAGGCGCCGGCCTCATCCATGAGGTCGATGGCCTTGTCGGGCAGGAAGCGGTTGCTGATGTACTTGTCGCTGGCCCGCACCGCATATTCGAGGGCGTCCTTGCGATAGGTGACGCCATGATAGATATTGTACTTATGCTGCAGCCCCTCGAGAATCTTGATGGCTTCGTCGACGGAAGGCTCCTTGATGTCGATCTGCTGGAAACGGCGCACGATGCCCTTGCTCTTCGCCATGTAGCGGTTGTACTCCTCGTAGGTGGTGGAACCAATGAAGCGGATGTCGCCAGCCTCGAGATACTGCTTGAGCATGTTGGAGGCATCAGGTCCGCCATCCGATCCTCTTCCGGCTCCTATCATGTTGTGAATCTCGTCGATATAGATGATGACATTGCCCTCCTTGGCAGCTCCGTCCATCACCATCTTGATGCGTTTCTCGAAGTCGCCACGATACTGCGATCCGGCAAGCATCTGTCCGATGTCCATACCGTAGATGCGGGCTCCCTTGAGGCGGTCGGGCACCTGATTCTCGTTGATGAGTTTGGCAAGTCCGAAGACGAGGGCTGTCTTGCCCACACCAGGCTCGCCCACGTGCAGCGGATTGTTTTTCTCGGCACGGCAGAGCACCTGTATGGTGCGGTCGAGTTCTTTCTCGCGGCCGATGAGCGGATTGTGCTGGTCTACCTTGTCGGAGATGCAGGTGACGAGCTTATGCCAGTCGGAGGGATGGCGTTTTCCGGTCTGCCAGCCTTCAGGGTCGTCATACTCATCGTTGTCGATGCCGTCGTCTTCATCGTTGTCATCGTCGTCATCATACCAGAAGTCGCCGTCATCACCGTCTTCGTCGTCATCATCGAAGTCGGAGCTTCCGCTTTCTATAAATGCCCTCATCTCGTTCATCAACTCTTCATCACTGAGGCCGCCTTCACTCTCGTTCGCCAACAGGGGAGATAATTTGCTAAGCTCTTTCATTTCCGGATCTTCCTCATCGGGAAACTTTTCGCCTACGAGTCGGGTGAACTTCTCGCCCAACTCACCGATGTACTTGTCGATGAGATAAGGAGCCTCAGCGTAGGGAAGAGTCAGCATGGCTGTGAGGAAATGAGTCACATTGAGCTTAACACCTGCTCCGCCGGCCAGGTTGACCAGATAGGCAGAGCTGTGCAACGCCTTGAAAAGCACCGAAGGCTCGGGCTTCACATGAGAGAATTCTTTGGGAATGCGCTCCTGCTGCTTAAGCCACGCGTCGAGTTCCTGACGCATGGACTTTTGGTCGATCTTCATCCGGCGCATGATACGGACAATCTCGGGATGGTCGATGACGCTCAACAGCAGATGCTCGGGCATGAGAAACTCGTGATGGTATGAGACTACATTGTCCATTGCCTTGCAAAAGAAGAAGGACATGGATTGGGTAAGTCCTGGGAATAATTCCATAGCTATACTTATTTTTTACTCAACTTTGCAAAATCAATTTTTCACACAGGCTCAATGGTAAATTCGAGAGGATACTTTGCCTTGTCTATCTTCCTCCTCGCCTTCTCCACCTTGCTCTTTGCCACGTCATAGCTGTAGATGCCTACCGAGGCTTTCCCCTCGCGATGGGCCTTGAGCATGATGGCATTGGATTCCTCGGCGGCCTTGAAGAAGCATGTGTACAGAATGTCGACGACAAATTCCATCGGTGTGACGTCGTCGTTGTGTAGAAGTACCTGATAACGTTTAGGCTTCTTGATCTCAAGATCCTGACGTTCTTTTACTGCTGTTTGTCCTTGTGCCATAATTCAAATGCGTTTGTTTTGTTGCTAAGAGAGAATGAGTCTTCTTGATAGTTCTACTCTGCGTAGGCATGAGTGATTTCCACCACATACACATCGTGGAAGCCGCCCTTGGCGCCATACCACTGCAGAAGGTCTTTGTCGATAAACTTTTCTGCCGACATACTGTCCTTATAGAGTTTTCTGCACTCCAAGGTGAGTCGGGCCTGTTCGAAACCGATACTGCCGCCCTCCAAGACGACGGGCTTGAGTCCTGTGACCTCGCACTTATCGAGGTCGCGTCCGCTCTTTGAACCGCAGAGGTTGTATATCTTGCGTGCTTCCTCACTATGCCCCAGGAAAGAGAGCGTCATGGTGTCGTTGGTCTCAATGAGCTCATGGGTGAAGCGCTCTGGACGAATGAACACCACAGCCACGGGCTTGTTCCACAGCCAGCCCAGGCAACCCCATGAAGCTGTCATCATGTTGAACTTGTCCTTGTTGCCTGCAGCCACAAGAATCCACTCCTTCCCTATCGTCTCAAAAACATTGTCGTTGATTTGCTTAATGTCTATCTGTCTCATAACTATATTATATTTAATAAGGTGAAACTCACCTTTGTGTTGTGTCAGAAGCCCACAGCAGCACGCCCTGAAGGGGCAGAAGCCCATAGCCCAGGGCAGCGCCCTGGGTATAATAGCAATCGGCAAGGCGCCCTGTAAGGGCAAAAGCTTTATGTTTTGCCTGAAGTTTAAAAGCTTTTGCCCTTACAGGGCGATAGGTTTGCGTTCCTGATTACCCAGGGCGCTGCCCTGGGCTATGAGCTTCTGCCCCTTCAGGGCGTGTGGAGTTTACTTGCGAAAGTTCAGTGCAAAGATACCGCAAGCGAGCGCAATGAAAGCTTGCTTTCAAATTGCCGAGCGCAGGATATCTTCTGCAAAGATAATAAAAAAACTGCGTATAATTGTAAGGAATAGAGTTTTTTTTGTATTGTCTTCGTTTTCAGTAAAAAAATCACACTCAAGAATGAAAAATAAAGTCTCCATCTCTTCTCTTAATCAGATTTTTGCAGTACCTTTGCAGGCCGAAAGCCCATGGCAAAACAGCCAAGGCTTATTTTTTTTATTATTTTTATACATTCATTTTTAATGTACAAATCAATTTTTAACAAGCACAACTGCCTGAAGTTCAACCGCTTCTCCAACAAGGGCTATGCTCTTTTCTCCGTTCTGGGAAAAGAGGTGCTCGTAGGCGCACTCAGCGTTGCCACACTCAGCCATGCCAAGGCTGAAGGCATCAGCACAGAGGGTGTAAAGGCCGACTCTACCCTGTATAAGGGAGGAAAGGCTTACGAGCTCGACGCGGTGAACGTTACCGGCTCACGTGCTCCGATGACTGCTGAGCAGTCACCAAAGATTGTGTCTGTCATTACCCGCGACGATATTCATCGTGCGGCTGCGCAGACCATCAATGATGTTTTGAAATTAGCTACTGGCGTGGATGTCCGTCAGCGCGGTGGCTTTGGTGTACAGACGGATATCTCCATCAATGGTGGAACCTTCGACCAGATTACCATTCTCCTGAATGGTGTCAACATCTCCAATCCACAGACGGGTCACAATGCTTCCGACTTCCCTGTTGCCCTTGCCGACATCGATCACATCGAGGTGCTCGAGGGTGCTGCTTCTCGCATTTTCGGAACATCAGCCTTCAATGGCGCCATCAACATCGTGACTCGAAAAGCACAAAACGATGGAGTGGCAGCACTCGTAGAGGGTGGATCGTTTGGCAGCTTCGCTACACAGGGACGCCTACAGTCTTCATTCACCACAGGCAAGTGGACACACGCCTACTCTGCCAGCGGTGGCTACAAGCGCTCGGATGGTGGCACTGAAAACAGCGACTTTGAGAAAGGACAAGCCTTCGGACAAGTCAACCTGAGCTACAACCAACGCTTCGATATCAACGCACAGGTGGGATATGCCCAACAGAGCTACGGAGCCAACACATTCTACAGCGCCAAGTTCAACAACCAGTATGAGAAGACCGACCACGCCATGGCGTCGCTCAACCTCAACCTGCGCGACCCAGGCAGAACATGGGAAATCGCTCCACAGTTCTATTACAACAACTTCAAGGACCACTATCAGCTGACACGCGGCAAAGCGGGGGCTGCTGCGGGCGAGAACTACCACGACCTGGATGTATATGGAGGCGGACTCAACGCCAACATAGCATGGATGTTAGGTAAGACAGCCGTAGCGTTCGATATCAGCAAGGAGCGCATCTACTCCACTGCCCTCGGCGAGCCACTGGCAGAAGAAGACTATAAGAACATTCACGGAACCGACCGACAGTACACACGCAAGGGCGAGCGAACCAATACCAACATCATGCTGGAGCACAACTTCATCTTTGGTGGATTCACACTCTCGGCAGGTGTCCTCGCCAATAAGAACACAGGACTTGACAACGACTTCCGTTTCTATCCTGGCGTAGACATGAGCTATAGACCTAACAACAACTGGAAGTTCTTTGCTTCCTGGAACAAGGCTCTGCGTATGCCTACCTACACCGATCTATATATCAGTAATGTGGTGCAACAAGGCGACATCACACTAAGCCCTGAGAAGAACTCCACCTTCAAGATAGGTGCACAGTACCGACAGACGGGCTTAGCTGCAACCGTAAGCGGTTTCTATGCTCACGGCACCAACATGATAGACTGGGTACAGACTTCAGAAACCGAACTCGCCGACAGCAAATATCACGTGATGAATATCGGAAAACTCAACAACATGGGCTATAACGTCGATGCCACCCTCTACATGAGAGAGCTGATACCCCACAGCTTCATCACCCGCATCAAGGTGGGCTATGCCTACATCCATCAGGACCACAAGACCGACACCGACATCAAGAAGTCGCTCTATGCCCTGGAATATCTCAAGCACAAGGCAGTGTTCTCTCTCGATCATCAGATATGGAAAAAGCTTTCTGCTTCATGGGCGGTGCGCTGGCAGCAACGCATGAATGGTTACTCTCCCTATACCAAGGTGGATTGCAAGCTCATGTGGGATGAGAAGAAATACAGCATCTACGTGAAGGCCGACAACATCACTTGCCATCGCTACTACGACCTCGCTGCCATCAAGCAGCCTGGGCTGTGGATCATGGCTGGTGCCAGCGTCAACCTCGGCAGGTAATAAACTGGCAATATAATAAAAACGAGCCTTGAAGCGAACTTTTCATCAGTTACTTCAAGGTTCGTTCCTTTTTATCGGAAAACAAGCTATTCTGGCACATCTTTATCCAAACAGCTGTTCCATCGTTACCTCACTATGCACGATACTATGGTGCTTGCCATCTGCCACGCCATAAGTTGTGACGAATGTATTGACAAGCGAGAACTTAGTCTTGGTCGCCATTCTAAACAACTCCATGCGTTCTCGCAATTGTTGCTCATAAGATTCCGTGATATGATATTCCGATTTACTGAATTTCATTTCACATAAATGGATGATACGGTCGGCTCGCTTGATGACCAAATCTATCTGTCCCCCTTTTTGTTTATCATTACCTGTTTTGCGCCACGAAGAAACTTCCGTTGCCATTCCCAAAATGCCAAGTGCCTTCTTGATGGCATCCGTATGTACCAGACACACTATTTCAAAAGTTAAGCCTTGCCAAGTAGATACCAAACGAGACTCAAAATTATGGCTCCACCACAAATCATCGCCAGACGTATCTTGAGCAATGAACTTATAATAGAACAAGGTGTAGAAATCTATCAAGCGATAACTCGCCTCTCTAACCTTACACCCGAAATTATGGCTTCGAGAGATAAAGTCACATCGCTCAAGATTTGTCAACACCCGCGAAAGTGTACCGCCATTTACACCCACAGCCTTAACAATCTCTGCCCTTGACATTCCTCCATGATGATTTGCCAAAGCCTTTACTACATTGATATATAACTCTGCATTACTAAACAATGCATTATATAATTCGTCGAACTCGCTCCTCATGATAGCACTATGCGAAAAGAACATTCTATCCACATTTTGCACCAAACTATCTTGTGGATTAATCAAACTCAAATAAAACGGAATTCCACCAAACACCATGTAGCATTGCAATATCTGATATCTATCCCACTTGCAATATTTCCTCTGCAAGTATTCTTCTGTTTCTTTAAGCGTAAACGGACGGATGTAAATGCTGCTCGTGATTCGAGCATGCAGTCCACCCTGGTTCTCTATCAGATTATCAACCATCCAAGATGTAGCTGAACCACTGGCAATAAACACAATGTCGCTACGACGAGCAGCCCAACCATTCCAAAAGTTCTCCAAAGCAGACACGAAGTCAGACTTTTGAGTGTCTATCCAAGGCATCTCATCGATAAAAACGACTTTCTTTCTATTCTCATCTTGTGATTCAAGATATTCTTCCAACGCATCAAAGGCATCAAACCAATCGGCAAACTTCTCACGTTTTACCCCGGAATATTTCTTTAGGGCTTTAGCAAAATTTGTAAGTTGCCTTTGGCGTGAAAGATTATGTCCCCCCACAAAGGTAAAGTCATACTTTCCCTGATAGTATTGGTCAACGAGGAATGTTTTACCGACTCTTCGCCGTCCATATACTATCACGAATTCCGAACGGTCAGATTCCATAACCCTTCGCAACTCATTACACTCCCGTTCTCTACCAACTAACATGTTTTCAGATGCCATATTTCTCCTTTTTTAGCCAAGTGCAAATATATTATATTTTTTTTATCAAAACAAGAAAATGGGCGATTATTTACCCATATCTCATTAAAAAACATAGATATGGGTAAAAAATCGCCCATTTTTACAACTTTTCACAAAAACAGCTCATCTGCTACCACCTCGCCCAGACGCGGTTCCAATAAGCATTATGCACTACTCCATACGTAGTAACCATTGATAGTTGGAGTTCGTATAATTGTCGGAAAATACATTTTTTAACCCGTTTCCCGACAAATATAAATCTATAATTGTCGGAAAACGCCTTTTCAGACCCACTTTCCGACAATTATAGCTCACTATTCCCTTTTTTAGGGAAGTACAATCCCTCTCTTATTTTATTCCGGTTTCTGATATTTTCCGTTCACTTTTATCGGTTCGAGATGGATTCCCACATGGGTATCTGCGCCGAAGTGCTGCTTCAGTTTTGTTTCTATATGAGTAGCATGCTCATGCGCCTCATAAAGCGAAAGAGAACCCGGCATGCGGACATGCATTTCTATCGCAATCTTGTTTCCGATGCGACGGGTACGCAGGTTATGAATCTCTCCCACTCCCTCTTCTTCATT
>OIYF01000539.1_pt1 | contig 14246 bp, 14 predicted proteins | sample 1587971 | NCBI WGS metagenome assembly OIYF01 (sample SAMN03283248) | human gut metagenome | biome: human-associated habitat; material: feces | host: Homo sapiens | place: Peru | collected 2012 | reverse complement strand
AGCTATCAAACTTCTTTAGAATTACTCTAATGAGTAATTACGAAGCTCCCATCTCTTTAGGTGGTGAGTAGTTCACAACTTAACCGTGTACAAAGATACTTTACGCACGGTTTTATGTGGATAGCTGAGGTAATCATGAATAATGCATCAAAGGAACAAAATAAAGCAGAAGATAACGTTAAAAAGCCAAGTGGTTTTTTAATGTTACGTACCATGTCTATGCCGGCAGATGCTAATCCCAATGGATTTATTTTTGGTGGCTGGTTGATGTCGCAAATCGACAAGGCTGGGGCTATGATGGCCTTTGAAATGTCACGAGGCATGGTGGCAACTGTAGCTGTAAAGGAAATAACCTTTAATTATCCTGTGTGCGTTGGGGATGTGGTGTGCTGTTATTGTCGTTGTACCCATGTAGGTCATACATCGCTTGGCATTCACCTTGAATTGTGGTCTCGTAAAAATAGCGCGGAAAGAACAGATAGATTCTTAATCACGGAAACTGATCTTACATATGTAGCTATCGATGAACAAGGTCATAAGCGCCAACTACCTAATAGCTTACTTGAGAATAAAGAAGAAGTGTTAGCCTACGGCTATCTTCCAGGGGAGCGCTAAACTCCAAAATTGGTTTAGGTTAAAGCTTTAAATTTTGAAGCTACAAACCAAACACCGTAAATAAAACGCAGTAAATAAAACACCGTAAATAATACCCCGATAGGAGAGTGAAATCTATCGGTGTTTTTGATAAGAGTAATAAACGCGCTAACTTGTGTTTAAGCTATGTTTTGCTTTTATCAATGTTTGTAAGCCAAAACTCGATTTGTAAATTTAGGTGGTTAGTCAAAAGTTAAGCCAAGGGAGGTTCCCATTTCGCTTTCTAGTTGTTTCAGCCAAGTTTTGATTCTTTCTTCCGTAAGGTCAGCTTGATTATCTTCATCAAGAGCGAGTCCTACAAAGTTAAAGCCATCTTCAGAAAGCGGGAGCACACTCGTAAAAGCATAACCATCCGTGGACCAAGCCCCAATAAATTGTGCGCCTCTTTCAGCTAAATAAGCATGCATAATGCCCATGCCATTTAGGTAAAATTCACTATATTCCATTTGGTCGCCTAACCCAAAGAGGGCGAAGGTGTGCCCACTAAAATCAAACGGTTCTATTTTGGCTTTAAAATTTTCCATGTCTGATTGGAGTTCACCTAAGTACCAAGTAGAGGTTCCAAGAAGCACGAGATCATAATCTAAGATGATGGCTGGATCCTTGACGGTTCTGACATCAAAAACATCGACAGCGCCACCAAGCAATTCTTGCATTTTTAAAGCTGCGCGTTCGGTATTGCCAGTATCTGAACCATAAAATATTGCAGTTTTGACCATGTGTTTCCACTCCTTGTCGGAAAATGATGTTGATTTTTCGGTGAAACTAACTTTAAGGCTTATTCTTTTTCTTTAAAGTGTTTAAGTATTGTCTCATCTCAAATCTAGTGTAGTTTAAGCCAAAGTTCGATGCAATAAAACCAAGGCTTAATGCAAAAAAATCCCAACTATGGTTCTAGCCATAAAACGCCTATGAAAATAGTTTGTAATGAACCTCTGATTTGTTTTTTAGGTGACTTTTTTTTGTTAGAATTATCATTGATGAAAAGATAATGCTTTATAATAAAGTTAATTGCCTGTTTGAGCCGAAAAACGTTGATTCGTATATCTTTGAATAAATTATATATATTGTGGCCATAGTTGGTTTTAAACAACGCATCTTTGACTGTTTAGAGTGTTGTGAGAGCTGACATCAAAGGTAAAGGTCTGTTTTTAGCTTAAGACTTGGCTTTATTGTGATAACGGTTGGTTGTTCCGATCGACTTTTGTGCTCCGGTGTGCCGGAAGAGGGTGAATTATGTTTAGAAGAACAAAGATTGTTTGCACTATGGGACCAGCTCTTGATCGCGAGGGAGTTTTAGAGGGACTTATTAAAGCTGGCGCTAATGTAATGCGCATCAATTTCTCCCACGGTTCTGCTGAAGAACATTTAAAAAGAGCTCAAACAGTACGTGAAATTGCGTCTCGTTTAGGTAAGATTGTGGCCATAGCTGGTGACTTGCAAGGTCCTAAAATCAGAATTTCTACTTTTAAAAATGGCCCGATCTTTTTAAAAACCGGTGATTTATTTACTTTAGATGCTGACCTTGGTAAGGGTGAAGGTACTCAAGAAGCCGTTGGTATTGACTATAAGAATTTGCCAGAAGACGTAAAAACTGGTGACGTTTTGATGCTTGACGATGGCAGAGTGCAGTTATCTGTAATTTCTGTAATTGGTTCTAAGATCTTAACCTCAGTTTTAGTGCAAGGGGCTCTATCTAATAACAAAGGCATTAATAAGCAAGGTGGTGGGCTCTCAGCTCCAGCTTTGACTGAAAAAGATCGTCGTGACATTATCACCGCGGCTCAAATTGGGGTTGATTATTTGTGTGTATCATTCCCACGTACAGGGGAAGATATTGAATTAGCGCGTTCTTTATTAAGACAAGCAGGTTCTCAAGCTAAGATTATTGCGAAAGTTGAAAGAGCTGAAGTTGTCGCTGATCAAGACTCTATGGATAACGTTATTTTAGCGAGCGATGCAGTTATGGTGGCTCGTGGTGACTTAGGGGTTGAAATCGGTGACTCTGAATTAGTAGGGGTGCAAAAACGTTTAATCAAACGTTCACGTGAATTAAATCGCCCAATTATCACCGCTACTCAGATGATGGAATCTATGATTAAGGCTCCGATGCCAACTCGTGCAGAAGTTATGGACGTGGCCAACGCTGTGCTTGACGGTACCGATGCGGTAATGCTTTCAGCTGAAACTGCAGCTGGTGATTACCCAGTTGAAACAGTTTGTGCTATGGCTCAAGTGTGTCGTGGGGCGGAAAAGAACCCGCAGATGACACATTCACGTTACCGTGTGGACCGGGTATTTGAAACTCCTGAAGAAACTGTAGCTATGGCAGCAATGTATGCAGCTAACCATTTGCCACAGATTAAGGGTTTGGTGTCTTTGACTTCTACTGGTTGTACTCCTTTATTGATGAGCCGTTTACGTTCTAATTTGCCAATTTTTGCGCTTAGTGCTAGCAGTAATACTCTTAATTGGTGCAACTTATATCGTGGTGTTTACCCAGTAAACTTTGACTATACTGCTTATGACAACATTGTAGAAGCTGGTCAAGCAGCTCTTAATGAGCTTAAGCGTATTGGTTATTTGTCTCATGGCGATTGGGTGATCCTTACTCACGGTGACTTAGACGTTTCCGGGCATAGTGCGGGTCATACCAATAATATGAACATTGTGCAGGTGCAGTAACAACTAGCGTTTTGGAGTAAGCTAATATTTTTTTAGAGGACTCTAAACTGCATAAAGTTGCAAAAAGTTCGGCTATTTGGCTGATTTTATGCCAAAATAGGCGCCGAAATTATAAATGCGGATCGCTCAAGCGGTCCGCATGTTTTTGGTGAAAGCGTGGAGAGTCTTATGCGTGAAATTGCCGAAGTAAACAAAGGTGTACAAATAAAAACCGTGTCAGCTGATGAAGCTGGGCAACGGATCGACAATTATCTCCTGAGAATCTTAAGAGGCGTGCCTAAAAGCATGGTTTATCGTATTTTGCGTAAAGGCGAAGTACGAGTAAACAAAAAACGCATCAAACCTGAATACAAGTTAATGGCCGCCGATGTAGTGCGTATTCCTCCAGTAAGAACTTCTGATGCGCCAGTAGTTCTTCCTTCAACTGGCTTAAACAAGGTTAGTGCGTTAAAAGACGCAGTGCTTTATGAAAATGAAGGCTTAATCGTTTTAAACAAACCTGCCCGCATGCCAGTTCATGGAGGCAGTGGGGTTGATTATGGCGTGATTGAGGCTTTACGAGCATTAAGACCAGAAGCTCACTTCTTAGAATTAGCGCACCGTTTAGACCGCGATACTAGTGGCTGTTTAATTATTGCTAAAAAACGTAGTACCTTACGTCAATTACATGAGCAATTTAGAGAAAAGGATATGCATAAGCAATACTTAGCTCTAGTGCCGGGTAAATTTAGTCGGAGAATTCAAGTAGTAAACGCACCACTTCTTAAAAATACGTTGTCATCTGGGGAACGCTTTGTGCGGGTGGATGAAGCATTAGGCAAGCCATCGATAACTGATTTTAAAGTGCGTGAGTATTTTGGGGCCGAAACTTTAGTTGAAGCTGCGCCAAGAACAGGGAGAACTCATCAAATTAGAGTTCATTTAGCGTTTAAAGGTCATCCGATTTTAGGGGATACCAAATACGGTGATAGAGCGCTTGAGGCTAAGTATCGTGAATTAGGGCTTGAACGCATGTTTTTACATGCGGAAAAGATCACCTTTACCGATCCGGTATCAGGTAAGGATATGACTATAACAGCGCCATTACCGCAAGAACTTGAAGCGGTTTTAACGAACTTACGGGTGCGCGACCAAGAAGAAGGTTTGATAGAATAATTAAGCCTTAGCTTAAAGAAGCAACTAAATTCATTGGTTAAATGGTAAAATTATAAGTTACATAAAAGTAGCTCATAGCCCCTAGCAGTTGCCAGACCTTTTAAAATTATGGGCTCATGTAATTGAGCATTTATTTGCTAGAGATGGTTGTTAGTTAAATTTGTGATTAACTCACGAGAAAAGCTTAAGCTTAAACTTAAATAAGCTTGGGTTGATTTCGAGAATAAAGTAACGGAGAACATAGATGTTTCGTGATATTAAAGCAGTGATTTTTGATATAGATGGAACGATTATGGATTCTATTGGGCGTATTTGTGAATGTATGGAGTATGCTTGCGTAGAAACAGGACTTAAAGCGCCGACCAAAGAAGCGACCAAAGAGATTATTGGTCTTACGCTGCATGAAGCAGTTGAAACCCTTTTTCCGGGAGAAAACGCGGAGCAAATCAATAAAACGGTAGAGCTTTACAAACAGGTTTACACCGAACGCGAGAACGAACATCCAACTTCTTTATTTGCTGATTGCATCAGTGTGGTCACAGACCTTAAACAAAAGGGGTATCGCATTGGTATTGCCACTGGTAAGTCTCGTAAAGGCTACAATAGAATCATGTCATATATTGGCCTCAAAGATTTGGTTGACGTATCCTGTACTGGTGATGAAGTTCGCTCAAAGCCCGATCCACAAATGCTTTTACGTTTAAGCGATGAACTATTATTGCCTCCAAAAGCTTGTCTTATGGTAGGGGATTCGACGTTAGATTTAACCATGGCTCAACGAGCTATGATGGAAAGCGCTGGGGTAACTACTGGAGTGCATTCAAGAGCTAGACTTGAAACCATTAAACCAACTGTTATAACAGATAGCTTAACAGAATTAGACCAACTTTTACCAGGTTGTAAAAAGTAGTTTTTTTCAATTCATAATTACATTAAACATGGGCGAAATTCAGCGAAACGAAGTAATTTTATTAACTTTTTTTTGACTATTTGGCCATTTTTTTATATCATGCGCACATTATGCAAAAAGTGAAAATTCCACAAAAGGTGGATCCTGCGAGATCCGCGGCTAAAAGACTAGATTACGACGGAATAATTATTCCGGGCGCTTTTACTCGTTTATCCGGATTAGTGGAAGAAATTTTAAAAGATGTAGAAATTCATTTGAGTTTTTATGTCGATTTGCAGGGATTAACTGTATTCGAGGGCAGAGCAGGCACTGCTGTGAAGTGTATATGCCAGCGCTGCGGTGAAAGTTTTGAACTTAATCTAGAGACAAGTTTTAAGTATACCACTGACCTTAAAAAGGTTGAGGCACTTGGAATTACTGTAGATTATGATGAAGCTGAACCAGATGAATTTGGAGAAATCGATATTTTTAGTATCGTGGAAGATGAGTTAATTTTAGCTTTACCTTTCGCTCCAATGCATTCCGGAGATGATTGCTCTATGAGTGGTGATAGCTGGGTGTTTGGTGAAGTCGAAGAAGAACCTAAAGCCAACCCGTTTGCAGTTTTAAATCAATTGAAAAGTAGAAAATAGTTAGGAGAAGGCAAATGGCCGTTCAACAAAATCGTAAGTCACGTTCACGTCGCGATATGCGCAGATCACATGATGCTCTTACTGCAGCTGCAGTAACCACCGAAAAGTCTACCGGTGAATATCACTTGCGTCACAACGTAACCGCTAGCGGTTTCTATCGTGGTGAGCAGGTTATCAAGAGCAAGGACTAATAGAGTTTTTACCTTGGGTGGTATAACGATAGCTCTTGACCTCATGGGTGGCGACAACGGCCCCCGTGTTACAGTGCCAGCCGCAAAGCTGGCACTGAATATTTATCGTGACCTTGATTTATTGCTCTTTGGCGAAGAAAAAAAGGTTCTACCATTTCTCAAGGCGGAACACCTGGTTCATAATGATCGCATGTGTTTCGTTAATTCACCGGATTCAATTGTTTTGGGTGATTCACTCCACGATGTGCTGCGACACCGGAAACATTCTTCTTTGTGGATGGCGATTGAAGCTGTTCAAAAGAAACAAGCCTTAGGCGCGGTGAGCGCTGGTAATACAGCTCATCTAGTTGCTATTTCTAGTCATCTCTTAGGAACTGTTCCAGGGATACACCGTAGTGCTCTTGTCAGGTTCTTGCCGTCCTTCAGCGGACCTGGTACTGTTTTTATGGATCTTGGAGCCAATCTTGAAGCTGATGCTAAGATGCTCTATCGATTTGCGTTAATGGGAAATGCTGCCTCTAAGTTGTGTGGTATTCCAAGCCCTCGGATAGCGGTATTAAATGTAGGTACCGAAAGCACTAAGGGCCCGCAGACAGTAAGAGATGCAGCAAAGCTAATAAATGCAGACTCACGTCTCAATTATGTCGGTTTTGCCGAAGGTACAGATTTATTTGCCAATAAGGCTGATGTTATTGTAACTGATGGTTTTACTGGTAATGTGGCCCTTAAAACTGCAGAAGGCCTTTATCGGGTCGTGGAAAGCAGGTTTGGGGGTAACGGTGGTATTTGGTCATTTTTGGCTAAACCACTAAAAAATTATTTTAAAGGTAGGCTCGGTTTGATGCAGCCAGATGCTTTTAATGGATCTTGTCTATTAGGGCTTTCTGGAGTGGTGGTAAAAAGCCACGGGGCAGCTTTGAGTCCTGCCATGGCCAACGCAATAGGTCATGCATGTTTTGAAGTAAGGGAAAACATGCCTGCTGTTATTGCAGATAGTTTAATCTCGATATAAGGCACATAGCACTCTATGTACAGTAAAATCCTGGGAACCGGCAGTTATACACCGGAAAAAGTACGCACCAATGCAGATCTCGAACAAATGGTTGAGACTAGCAATGAGTGGATTGTCGAAAGAACCGGTATTATGGAACGTCATATTGCTGGCGCTGATGAAACTGCACAGAGTATGGCTTTTGAAGCTTCCCGTTTAGCTCTTGAAGCTGCTGGAATCACTGCTGATGAGCTTGATCTTATTATTGTTGGCACTACTAGCGCCCAATGTGCGTTTCCATCTGTAGCCTGTGAATTGCAAAAGTTGCTTGGTACTACTGGGCAAGGTGCTTTTGATGTGGCGGCAGCTTGTGCAGGTTTTAACTATGCGCTTTCCTCAGCCAATGCTTTTATTCAAGCCGGGAGTGCAAAGAAGGTTTTAGTGGTAGGCGTGGACTTGATGTCTCGCGCTTGTGATCCAACGGACCGCACCACTATTATTCTTTTTGGTGATGGAGCTAGTGCTTGTGTGCTTGGGGCTAGTGAAGAACCTGGTATCTATAGTGCTAAGATTAGTGCCGATGGTAGTCATGCAGATTTACTTCGCTTGCCATTTATCGATCGAGCAACTCTTGAACCTCAGTACCTTTATATGAAAGGTAATGAAGTGTTTCGTATTGCGGTTAACACATTAAGTTCTTTGGTGACCAAAACTATTGAAGAAAATGGTTTTGATCGTAGTGACCTAAAGTGGTTAGTACCGCATCAAGCAAATATGCGTATCATTTCTGCTACCGCTAAAAAATTAGGTTTGCCAATGGAACAGGTTATTGTGAACTTGGATCGTTATGGCAACACATCTGGGGCTTCTGTTGGTATTGCTCTTGATGAAGGTATTAGAAGTGGTCGCATTCAGCGCGGTGATTTAATTCTCCTCGAATCCTTTGGTGGTGGTTTAACCTGTGCTAGTGCTTTAATTAGATACTAAGCCTAGGTTTAATTGCTACTTAATATTATTACAACTGGAGTCTCATATGGCTAAAATCGGTTTTATCTTTCCGGGACAGGGTTCCCAGAGTGTAGGTATGCTTGCAGATCTTGCAGCTACTCATGCTGTAGTTCGTGATACTTTTACTGAAGCTTCTGATGTGCTTGGTTACGACCTTTTTGATTTGGTGATGAATGGTCCAGCCGAAGAACTCGGTAAGACTTTTAAGACTCAGCCAGCTTTGTTAACTGCTTCTGTGGCGCTTTATAGACTTTGGTGTCAAGAAACTGCTGCGCGTCCAGTTGTGATGGCTGGTCACTCATTAGGTGAATACAGTGCATTAACTTGTGCAGGTGCTATTGAATTCAAGGATGCAGTAAACTTGGTTCGTCTACGTGGCGAATTTATGCAAAACGCAGTTCCTGCAGGCACTGGGGCGATGGCTGCTGTTATTGGTTTAGCTGATGATGTTATTGTTTCTGCTTGTGCTGAGGCTGCTGGTTCTGAGGTTTGCTCTGCAGTTAATTTCAACAGTCCAGGTCAGGTAGTAATTGCAGGTTCAGCTCAGGCTGTAGAACGCGCTAGTGAAATCCTTAAGGCTAAGGGCGCTAAGCGTGTACTTCCACTCGCTGTAAGTGTGCCTTCACACTGCGCTTTAATGAAGCCAGCTGCTCTTGCTCTTAAAGAAGAATTAGCAAAGATTTCAGTAAAGACTCCGGCTATCCCTGTAATCAACAATGTTGATGTAGTGGCTGCAACTGATGCGGCTTCTATTTGTGATGCTTTAGTTCGTCAGCTTTATAGCCCAGTAAGATGGGTTGAAACCGTACAAAAGATGGCGGCTGATGGCGTAGATACCATGATTGAAATGGGGCCAAACAAGGTTCTTACTGGTTTAGTTAAGAGAATTGAAAAATCTGTTTCTGTACAGCCATGCAATGATGTTGCTTCTTTAGCGGCTTCAATTGAAGCTTGTGCATAACCAGGTGCATTTATAGTGGATAAGTTGTGAACAAAATGTTCATAACTTGTTGTTAAAATCTATTCATCTTAGATTGAGCTATAACAATAAAATACATTATTTAAGGATGATGCAATGAATTTTGAAGGAAAGGTTGTATTAGTAACCGGCGCTTCACGTGGTATTGGTAAAGCTGTAGCTCTAGCCTTTGCCCAGGGTGGGGCTAAAGTTTGTGGTACTGCTACCTCTGAAAAAGGCGCAGAAGCTATCAGTGCTTATCTTGGGGCTAACGGCAAGGGTTTAGTGCTTGACGTTTCATCTCAAGAATCAATTGATGCATGCTTAAAGGCTGTGCACGATGAATTTGGTGATGTTGATATTTTAGTAAACAATGCAGGGATTACTCGTGACAATCTTTTAATGCGTATGAAGGATGATGAATGGGATAATATCATCAACACCAATCTTTCATCTGTATATCGCATGAGCAAGGCAGTTCTTCGTCCAATGATGAAGAAGCGTTGTGGTCGCATTATCAGCATTAGTTCTGTAGTTGGTCTTATGGGAAACCCTGGTCAGACTAATTACTGCGCAGCTAAAGCCGGGATTATTGGCTTTACTAAGGCTATGGCGCGTGAAGTTGCATCACGTGGCATTACTGTAAACAGCGTGGCTCCTGGCTTTATCGCTACTGATATGACAGCAGTGCTTACTGATGAACAAAAAGCTAGTATTTTATCAACTGTTCCGGCAGGTAGACTTGGTTCTCCTGAAGAAATTGCAGCTGCTGTAATTTTCCTCGCTTCTGATGGTGCAGCCTACGTTACAGGCCAAACTATTAGTGTAAATGGCGGGATGTACATGTAGCCAAACCTGCAAGGTGACACTTTGATCAAAGATTTTTTATTAAAAAGTAGATCAAGTGGCCTTGAACGGTTATAATGGCGACATATTTTTTTACTTCCCTTTTGGGGTTTCTATTAAAACATGTGTGTTATACACAATTAGGATTTTCGAAACATGAGCAATATTGAAGAACGTGTAAAGAAGGTTATTGTTGACCAGTTAGGTGTTAAGGAAGAAGAAGTTGTTCCAACTGCTGCTTTCATCGAAGACCTCGGTGCTGACTCTCTCGACACTGTTGAACTTGTAATGGCACTTGAAGAAGAATTCGGCATCGACATTCCTGATGAAGAAGCTGAAAAGATCACTACCGTTCAGTCAGCTCTCGACTACATCGAAGCTCACCGCGAATAATTCCTTATCAAAACTAAGGTTATTGTGATAAAGAAGAGCGTTTTGTCTATTTAGAAAAACGCTTTTCTTATTTCGACTGTATTTCTATCTATAATTTAACGGAGGCAATCCTGTGTCAAAACGCAGAGTTGTAGTAACCGGTCTCGGCATGCTGTCCCCTGTTGGCAATACTGCTGAAGAATCATGGAAGAACCTGCTCGCCGGTAAGAGCGGTATCTGTAAGATCGAACATTTTGATACTACAGATTTTCCAAGCAAGATCGCAGGTCTCGTCAAGGGCTTTGATCCTGAACAGTTCGATATTACCAAGAAAGATGCTCGTAAAATGGATATGTTTATCCAATACGGTATTGCAGCTGGCTTGATGGCTTTTGAAGATTCCGGGCTCAAGATTACTCCGGAAAACGCACCACGTGTTGGTTGTGCTGTAGGTTCAGGTATCGGTGGTCTTGGCTTAATTGAACAGAATATTTCTGCTCTTATCGCTAGTGGTCCACGTAAGGTAAGTCCTTTCTTCGTTCCATCAACCATTATTAACATGGTTTCTGGTCACCTCTCTATTCGTTTAGGGGCTAGGGGGCCGAACGTAGCTACTGTTACCGCTTGTTCATCTGGTACCCATGCTATCGGTATGAGTGCTCGTTTGATTCAGTACGGTGATGCTGATGTGATGATTTGCGGTGGTGCAGAAAAGGCTTCTACCCCTATGGGTATTGCTGGCTTCTGTGCGCTTAAGGCTCTCTCTACCCGTAACGATGAACCTGAAAAGGCTTCACGTCCATGGGATATCGACCGTAACGGCTTCGTACTCGGTGATGGTGCTGGTATTTTAGTGTTAGAAGAACTCGAACACGCAAAGGCTCGTGGCGCTAAGATTTACGCTGAATTAGCTGGTTTTGGTATGAGCTCTGACGCTTACCATATGACTGCTCCATGTGAAGATGGGGCAGGTGCTTCTCTTGCTATGCAAAACGCTATTAACGATGGTGGCATTACTCCAGCTCAGGTTGGTTATGTAAATGCTCACGGTACCTCTACTCACTTAGGTGACCTTGGCGAAATTCGCGCTGTTAAGTCTACTTTCGGTGATGCAGTGAAGACTCTTCGTATTAGCTCAACTAAGTCTATGACTGGTCACCTCTTAGGTGCAGCTGGTGCTATTGAAGCAGTAATCACTACTATGGCTGTTAGAGATCAGGTTTGTCCTCCAACTATCAATCTTGATAATCCAGATCCTGAAGTTGAAGGTATTAACCTCGTTCCTAACGTTGCGCAAAAGGCTGATTTTGAATACGCTATTTCAAACTCTTTTGGCTTCGGTGGGACTAACGGTTCATTACTCTTTAAGAAGTATGCAGAATAATTAGCGCTTTTTTGTAAAAGCTTGTTTTTAAGAGTCATTTACAAGAAAAGTTGTAATAATCGTGCGTTTAAGCATGATTTGTAAAAAAAGGAAGGGAAAATTTTCTCTTCCTTTTTTATTTTTATCTAAAATCTCCAAGAAGACTCCTTCCTCTTTAGGTGGGAGATGAATTGGTTTTTTTGCTCTTACCTCTTTTGAGCTTAAATATATGATAATATACTAAGAAAAAGTAATGTAGTGGACTTAGAAGTCCTATACAGTAGAGGTGAAGTGGACACACCTGTAAGAATAAGGATAGCATAGCTATCAAACTTCTTTAGAATTACTCTAATGAGTAATTACGAAGCTCCCACCTCTTTAGGTGGTGAGTAGTTCACTTGTTCTATAATAAATATTGTTCTGTTATTTTGTTTTAATTAAAATGAATATTATTCGGGAGATGCGCTCTATGGTGTTTTACTCCTGGTTTCTTTAACTTGTTTTTGTTTGGATTTTTACATGTTCCTGCAAGCTCCTGAATTTTTTACTGTTGATGGTGAAGTTTCTGTTCCATCTTATGTTGATAAATCTTCATTTATTTCGGTTTTAGAAAATGCGCATGCAGCCGGAGAAACTGCTCTTGGCTTATGTGCATGTCATGGTTTAGGGGCGACTACTTTTGCTCGTATGGTAGCTGAATTCTATGGTAATTTAGAAACTAAAAACGCATGGGCTGACTTAAAGGTTGGTTCATTACCTGTAATGGCAGAAGTAGGGCAACATATTACGCTTTATTTCGATTTTTCTGAGTTGAATGATGGCACTCCAAATGACTTTATTAAGTCCCTGACCAAAGATTTCTATACCTGCTTACAAAAATTAGTTCCAGGAACCAAACTTAGCCGTGATGACGTAGGTCAAATGCTTAAGCAAGTTTCGGCTAGACTTAACAAGACTTTCGTTCTTGTTTTTTCTAATGTGGAAAGAATGCAATTGTTACCAATGTGGCAAAATTATGATGTGCTTACTAATGTAAGTAGGTTCTTTTTAGAACTACACAATAAAGCCACCAAATCCAAGGCGTTGCATTTTATGCTTTTTGTGTCTGCGATACGTTCTGCTTTGGCAGCGCTTCATGTGGCTGGTAAGCGTTTTATTTATGACATTTCTGCTGAAAATAGTGATTACTACGATGACTTATATGGTTGGTGTGGGGTTACAACAGAAGAATTAGCTCAGCTCTTACCGGCTAATACTGAACTTTCAGAAGATCAGGTTTATAAATGGTGTGGTGGCTATGATCACGGGGTGATGCGCTTTAATTCAGTTTTAAGTTCCATTGAGGAAAATGATTTAATTATCAGTCTTACGCCAAATGATTTACCGAGCTTATTTTCCATGGTCAATATGGTGAATTGTTGTCAGACCTCATTGTTCCCGTATGGCGATGTAGGTTTTGCGGCGATATTTAACGGCGAAGAAATTAATCTATTATCACCCGTTTTAAATGAATCTCAACTTTTAGGGATAACTCATGATAAAGCGGGGTTAACTAAGATACGTGCCTTTATTCGTAAAGCTAATAAATTAATTTGCAATGCTATGCTTAGTGACGGTTTGTTGGTGTTTAAACCAACTGACCATGTTCTTGAAAGTGATGATGCAGTCTTAGCAATTCCTAATGAAGAAATGTTTATGGCTTCATATAACGCCTTCAATATGGAACATAATTACTTTGCTGCACTTAATTCATTAACTGAAAATCGTTTGACTATCAAAGAACAACTCACAACTAGTAGCTGGCTTGATACTCTTGGGAATATGGCTGTTCAATACTTGAATGCTCAACGTAAGTATTTTGGGGAAATATTTGATCTAGAATATTCTTTGTTTAATCTATTACATGGTATTGATGAAGACAACTACTCAGTTAAGTTAGTCGGTGGTTGTGTGCTTGTTGAGCCAATCAATGACCCAGATGGTGAAAAAATCCTTTTGTTAGCAGGCGTGAATATGGAATTAAGTGACATTGAAGCGGTAGCTCACGGTGCGGATCAAAACGAATTAGAAATTTATGATTACCTTTCACAAAATGGTTATGGTGATGAACATAAAGCTAAGCTTACCGCTTTTTGTTATGCCTTTGATATCCCGGACGAATACACTGAGCAATGTAGCGTAAAAGCCAGCAAAGTTGTTGTTTCAACTGGATGTAAAAGTTATATTGAAGTATAAGATTGCGATTTGAGCTGTAACACCCCATTATTGATCTTTTGATTGGTAATGGGGTGTTCTCTGTGTTTATATTTTACTTATCGTTATTTAAGGTTTATGAAAATAAAATCTCCAAGAAGACTCCTTCTTCTTTAGGTGGGAGATGAATTGTTTTTTTTTGGCTCTTACCTCTTTTGAGCTTAAATATACGATAATATACTAAGAAAAAGTAATGTAGTGGACTTAGAAGTCCTATACAGTAGAGGT
>OIYF01000538.1_pt1 | contig 14259 bp, 11 predicted proteins | sample 1587971 | NCBI WGS metagenome assembly OIYF01 (sample SAMN03283248) | human gut metagenome | biome: human-associated habitat; material: feces | host: Homo sapiens | place: Peru | collected 2012 | reverse complement strand
TGGAGGAGGCGCCGCCGTCCACGTTCAGAGCAGCCAGCTGAATGCCGGAGTCGGCCTGCATGGCCACCAGAATGTCGTTGACCTGATAGGCCAGAGATTCCATCGTGGCGCGGATGATGTGGTTCTTGTTGACGCCGCGGGTGATGCCGACGATGGTGCCGCGTGCGTATTGATCCCAGTGCGGTGCGCCGAGGCCGGTGAACGCCGGGACGACATAACAGCCGTTGGTGTCCTTGACCTTGCCGGCATAGTATTCGGAGTCAGGCGCGGACTCGATGATCTTCAGCTCGTCGCGCAGCCACTGGATGGCGGCGCCCGCAACGAAGACGGAGCCCTCGAGCGCGTATTCGACCTTGCCGTTCAGGCCCCACGCGATGGTGGTGACGAGGCCGTTCTTGGAGAAGACGGGCTTTTCGCCGGTGTTCATCAGCAGGAACGCGCCGGTGCCGTAGGTGTTCTTGGCCTCGCCGGGATGGTAGCAGGCCTGGCCGAAGAGGGCGGACTGCTGGTCGCCGGCCGCGCCCGCGATCTTGATCGGGCCGCCGAGCAGTGGGCGCGGTAATTTTTTATGGCATGGGGGTATCAACGGTTATTACTTTACTAATTTTGCCGGCCCTTTACTTTATTTTTGCGCGCTTTACCTCAAGTCACGAACAGTATGAACGCCGTTTACGCCAAGAAGTAGCAGCGGGGCGTCGAGCGCAGAAAAAAGAATTACATCTAAATTAGATTTTGCTTTTAGCGAAGTTTAGTTATGGTTGGCGCGCGAATTCTTGTTTTAACTAGCACATGCCATAAAGAGCCAATGAAATTAACTTATGGGGTTATTGGCTAGCCTAATATACTTTCTAGCTAATTTATGGCGCTAGTCTAAGGTTCTTAGATAGTAGTTTAATGTTAGGTTTAGAAAAATTTTATTCGGCAGCTCTTTTTAATGGAATGGGACCGTGAGGTTTTGTATAATCAAAACTTAAATTTGGTACATAGTGGATTCACGTCTAGGCATGGAAATAACTAGACTTTATGGTATCTTTAGAACCATAAAGTTTAGAGGTTTAAAAGTTGTATCTTTGTTTAAATCGTGATTTATCGTGTAGCCTAAAATTCTCACTGAGAACTACTCCTATACGGCAAATTAAAAATGAAACCTGTTTGACCGGTTTTAGGTCTAAAAGTAAGATCAAATGCCATGCACCATCTAAAGGCATGACTTTAGTTTAGAGGAAAAAAAATGAGTAACATTACCAGAGCGGATTTCGATCGCTACGAAATGGGTGTTTATAATCCAGCTCCGTTTATTCCAGTCAAGGGCCTTGGTTCTAAGTTTTGGGATCAAGATGGTAAAGAATACATCGACTTTGCAGCTGGTATTGCAGTATGCGCTATGGGCCATTGTCATCCGGAGCTCGTAAAAGCCCTTGAGGAACAGGGGCGTAAGCTTTGGCAAATCTCTAACTATATGTGCACAGAGCCTGCTATCCAGTTAGCTAAGTACTTAGTTGAAAGTACTTTTGCTGATAAGGTATTTTTCGCTAATTCAGGTGGGGAAGCTAATGAAGCTGCTTTAAAATTGGCGCGTCGTTATGCGTTTGAAAAGTATGGTTCTCAAAAGGACGTTATTATTTCTTTTGAAAATGGCTTCCATGGCAGAACCTTATTTGACGTAACAGTTGGTGGTCAAGCTAAGTATCGTGAAGGTTTTGGTCCTCTTCCGGGCAATGTAATCCACATTCCTTATAACGATTTAGATGCTTTAAAGGCTGTAATTAACGACCATACCTGTGCCGTAATGCTTGAACCGGTACAAGGTGAAGGTGGGATCATTCCTGCACATAAAGAATTTTTAACTGGAGTTAGAGCTTTATGTGATAAATTCAATGCCGCTCTCATCTATGATGAAGTACAGACCGGCTTTGGGCGTTGTGGTTACCTTTATGCTTATGAATACTATGGGGTAGTGCCAGATATCTTAACTTCCGCTAAAGGGTTAGGCGCTGGTATTACTATCGGGGCGATGATGACTACTGACAAGTTTGCTGAAGTTTTCAAGCCTGGGGTTCACGGGACTACTTTTGGGAGCAATCCTCTTTCAACTGCTGTTGGCTGCAAGTCTTTTGAACTTGTAAATCAACCTGAATTTCTAGCAGGGGTTAGAGCTAAGGGAGAATTGTTTAAAGCACAATACGCTAAACTTAACGCTAAGTATAATTGCTTTAGTGATATACGTGGTTTGGGGTTGATGCTAGGGGCTGAACTTAAGGATGAAACCAAACTTAAGGAAGTTTGGTCAGCATGCTTACGCCAAGGGCTTTTTGTTCTTACTGCAGGTCACAGCGTAGTTCGTACCGTGCCAGCTCTCAATATCCCAGATGAAGATATCATGGAAGGCTTTAAGCGTATGGATAAGGCTTTAGCGGAAGTGTTCGGTAAGTAGCCTTTAAAGCAAAATGTTTCAGGCGCTTTATCTATAAGCATTAACATCTAAAATAAATTTAAAACCGGTCAAAACGTGCCCCCTGCTAAATTATAAAGTTCGGTTGCCACCTAAGACCGGTTTTTTGTTTTGGATTTTGGGATTTACATTGAAATTGGACCTTGCTTGTTAGAGTTTAATTTTTGCTCTTAAGGTAAATTTAATGTCAATAAAGTTGTGGATGTGGACAAGATTTCTGACTTTTTGAAAGGGACTTGTTCTATGAGTGAACCGAAAAATATCATGAAGTGGGCCGAGCTACTTAATCAGCGAGACGGCACTTAATCATGGTGTTGAGGTTAAAGTATCATTAGGGGGACGTTTTAGCTAAGAAAACCAAGGCCCCTAAAAGGTTCTGCTTTAAAGAAAATATCGGGCATTGTAAAAAGAAACCGGCTTCAAAAATGAAGCCGGTTTTTGTGCCTAGTTTGTAAACCAAAATCGAAAATTGGCTTACAAACTAGAAAATATAGGAGTCAACCTACGATTAGCGAGTGTTATATACCACGATGGTTTTACCATGGGCGCTGATGGCATTCGCTTCTTCAAGCATCTTAAGGATACGACCAACGGTTTCACGAGAACAACCTACGATTTGGCCAATTTCCTGACGAGTGATCTTAATCTGCATGCCGTCTGGGTGAGTCATAGCATCAGGCTGGTGTGCTAAGTTGATCAAAGTACTAGCGATACGACCCTGTACGTCTAAGAACGCAAGGTTACCAACTTTGCTACTAGTAGTTTGTAAACGGCGAGCCATCTGAGCGCTAAGGCGCATCAAAATTTCAGGGTTTACCTGAATAAGCTGGCGGAATTTCTTGTAAGAAATTTCTGCAATTTCACAAGCGGTTTTAGCTTTAACCCATGCAGTTCTAGTTGGGTTTTCTTTATCAGAGAATAAACCGAGTTCACCGATGAAATCACCTTGGTTAAGGTATGAAAGAATCATTTCCTTACCATCTTCATCCTTGATAAGAACAGCTACGGAACCTTTTACAATGTAGTAAAGAGTTTCTGCTTTTTCCCCTGAGTGAATAAGAGTACTTTTAGCAGGATATTTATGGATGTGACAATGAGACAGAAACCATTCCTGAGTAGGATCTGTCTGGGGTTTACCAATAAACATTATAAATCCTTTGTTAATTGACACTGTTGTAATAAGACCGGTGTAAGCTTGTAAGAATACCGGACGTAATTAGTGTACTTTATCCCTTGAAAACAAATCGCATCTGAATAAGGGCGCAGAAGACAAATTCTTTTAAATGATACTCAATATTTGCCAAAATTTCATTAGTATATTAAGATCACATTATTACTGATTGGCGCAGTGTGACGCGTATCACTAATTTTTAAACTCCTTTGCTATGCGTCTACCTAGAGTTTATTAAAAACCTAGTATTATTCAGCATATACCTTTTATCAATGACGGAGCTTATGAAGTTCTGTTATTTAATTGAGAAAACGCTAAAATGAGTGTTACAACGGAAAATAGCACCGCTCAGGTGCAGGAAGCAACTCCTGTTTTATCAACTGAAGATGCAAGATTTGATGATATTAGACATTACAAAGATTGCGAAGTAACAGGGGCTATTGGTAGCATCTTAGATAATGATACCGTGATCGGTGGCATTTCTAAGTATATGTTTCCTAAAATGCCAAAATTTTGTGAAAAATTGCTTCGACCTTTCGTTAAATGTGTGCTTAAGCGCCGTTTCTCTAAAGTTAAGACCATTCGCGATGTACAAGAGTATGTAGCCCAATTTATGCGCGGGATTATTCGCGATACTACTGATGGTTTTTCATCTAGTGGCTTTGACCGTTTAGATCCAAAAAAAGGCTACCTTTTTATCTCTAATCACCGTGATATTTCCATGGATCCAGCCCTGATTAATATGGCTTGTTTTGCTCACAATCTCGATACTGTGAAGATTGCAATAGGGGATAACCTTTTAAAATTACCAGTAGCTACAGATTTAATGAAGCTTAATAAGAGCTTTATCGTTAAGCGTTCTTTGTCTTCGGTAAAAGAAAAAATCAAAGCTTTTTCTGAATTGAGTGAATACATTGGGATTGCGGTTCGCACTGAACATCACAACGTTTGGATTGCTCAGCGAGAAGGTCGAGCCAAAGACGGAGATGATGAAACTGAAGTAGCTATCATTAAAATGTTTTATATGTATGGCAAAAAACAAGGTTTAAGCTTTGAAGAGTACGTTAAGAGCCTTAACATTGTACCGGTTTCTATTACTTATGAATATGATCCTGGTGATGAATCCAAAGCGCGCCAGCTTTATGAATCTTCAATAAACGGTTCATATACCAAGGGTAAAATGGAAGATATCGAAAGCATTGTTGGTGGGATTAAAGGCTATAAAGGTCACGTGCATATTAGCGCTGGTGCTCCTTTAACTGGTGATTATGCGACCCCGCAAGAATTGGCCGCGGAAATTGATCGTTACGTACACAAGCATTATAGAATGTACCCATCTATTCTGACAGCTGCAGGTAAAACAGAAGGTTTGCCTGAAGCGGAAGTGAATAAGTTCAATGCAAGAATTAATGCCATGCCTGCTCAGTTGCAGCCAATAGTGCGTTCTATGTATGCTAAGGCTTATGAGAACCATGAAAAGGCTATGTCGCTTGTGGCTAAGCATTAAGAGTTAAAAACGGTTGCTTTATTTAGTTTGTTAAGTGACCGGTTGATTGAGTTTTTTTGGATACAAGTAAGATTTTGGTTATGGAAGTCCTGATTCAAACAGATCTAAACTTGTAACTCCAAAGCATGAAAATGGTGTACGATTACAAGCTACACTTCAATCAGAACCCCACGGGCTTGTCCGTGGGTGCAGTCAGTGAATTATTACACGAAACTTTGTGACTTTAAGAACCATAGGTTTAGGCCTATGGTTTTTTGTTTTGATTTTTGTGGAAATTTAACAATACATAGGATTATAGCAATCGACTGCAAGTTAAGCTTTGACTTTGACTTTGAAAATTTACTTGGCGGGAAAACAAATTGCCGCATAACTATATGCGGCAATTTGAGCGTAGAGGAATGTTGTTAAAGTCCTATACCGGCTTATCGACTAGCCTAATTTAGCTAGTGAAAGGCGGGCCTTAAGAAGCAAGCTTTAATACATTTTCTTCATCTCGAGTGTCGTTAATTACGAATTCACATTCTTCATCAAGATCCATTTCGATGATCTTAGTTTTTGGAATGAAGTTGAATTCGGTAGCAGTTGAGATGGTGTAGGCCCCCATCATCTTACCAACAATGAGGTCACCCACTTTAAGTTCTGGTAACATTTGGTCTTCAGCAATGACGTCAATGCTATCGCAGGTTGGGCCGGCTAAAACACTAGCGACATCTTCGGCGGTTGATTCATTGTATGGAGTATATTTTGGGTAAACCACGTGGTCAAAAATTTGTCCGCTGTAGCTGCAATATACGCCGTCATCTAGATAATACCAAGGCTTACCAAAACGATGAGAAATTCCAACTACAGAACAAATGTTTTGCATAACTGGAGCTGAGAGGAAGCGACCTGGTTCAGCAATGATTTCAAGGTGTGAAGGTAATTTTGCCAAAGCTTCACGGATTGGGGCGCAAAAGCTGTAAATATCGGTGCTTTGAGCATTTTGGTAATCCACAGGGAAACCACCACCGATATCAAGAGTGGCAAGAGAGATGCCTTCAGCGGCAGCTTGCTTAATAAGAGCCCCGCATTCACGTACAGCTTCAACGTGACGAGTTGAGGTTGCAACTTGTGAACCTACGTGGAAAGAAAGCCCTCTTACGTTAAAGCCAAAATTATATGCTTTACGTAAAAGTGACATTACGTTTTCTGGGAGGGTGCCAAATTTCTTAGAAAGGTCAACCTTAGTTTCTGGGTTAGGGAAACTAACACGGAGCAATAGGTTTACTTCTCGTTGGTACGGAATGAACTTTTCAAGTTCCACTTCATTATCAAATACGAAAGTACGGCAACCGTATTCAAGCGCATGTTTGATATCAGAGTCGCGTTTAATTGGGTGAGTGTGGATGCATTTATCAGCTGCAATACCACAAGATTTAACTAAATCAACTTCACCATTAGAAGCTAAATCAAAAGAAGAACCTAATTCGTTTAAGGTTTCGCACATGATTTTAAGTGGTAATGGCTTTAAAGCATAGTGAAGAGTCACGCCAGGGAGGGCTTTGCTTAGTTCATTGTATTGGTGACGAATAGTAGCCTTATCAATGATAAGTGCAGGAGAACCAAAGCGGGTAACGATTTTCTGATAATCAATGTTAGCGGAAAAGAAATTGTTCATTGTATATGTACACCTCACAAATGGGGTTAACCCCAGGACAAATTACTGTGTTTCAGATGAGTTGAAACACACTTGCTTTTGGTAAAATAACAAAAGCGCGTTATTATTGCATCTTGGTCCAAATATGCAATAAAAAATTTAATTGAAAGTCAAATTTTATAAGGGTTTGATTGAGCACTCTTTAGTGTGATTGACGTTTGTTTTTCTGTGAGAACGTTGATTAAATTACTTGAGGGTTAATTTGTAAAATTACACACTGCATATTAGGTTTTAAAGTGGAGAATTATTCTGTTTTTGTTTTTGAAAACTACTTAAAAAATGAAAAAATTTTCAACTTGAAGTGTGAATTTTGGATACATACTCTGAGTTCATTAAAGACTCAATTTAATTAGATGTTTTTTTAAGCTATATCTCAAATATATAACAATAATGCAACAAAAATCCAAGTTTAATATATTATGTTTACATAATGCCGGTTTTATCGTTTTTTAACAGCAGAATATGAAAGGGAGTTTGTATGACTGTGTCTGGCCGCTGCCTGCAGAATGGACCTCTGACGGACAGTATAAAACAAAAAAGAATAGGCAACTCCAGATTAGCACGTGGGTTTACTATAATTGAGTTGATAATCGTAATAGTGATCATTGGGATTCTTACGACTATTGCGGTTCCTAGCATGAGAGAATGGGCGCTTGAGGGGCAGGTTGAAACTAAAGCTGCTGAAGTTAGAAACCTATTCGAATTAGTGCGAACTAAAGCTACAGCCATGGGGAAAGTTGGCTATGTGGTTGGGCTTGGGCCTGATAAAGTTCAAATTGGGTTAAATGACGAAACGTTGGATTTAAAAAACTCAGTCAATTCATCCCCTCGGGTTATTATGGGTTTCATTGATGTTGACCAAAATTCTACCTTTAATTTTAAAAAATCTTGCGATGAAAAAAATAATCCTTGCGATGAAGATGAAATTGTTGCTTTAGTTGATATGGGTAAGGTTAAATCAGACTTTCCCGGGGTTTTTGCAGTTTTGCCTAGTGGTATTTCTGGGCAGTTAGATAAAAGCGGGCCGAAATGGTATACCCAGCTTACAAACACGGCTAACTATCAGTTTCATGTTTGTTTAAGTACTGGGGGTACAGATTTCTTTAATTATGCATTTGATATTGATCGCACTGGGAGTATTCAAGAGAATCGTAGCAGAGGGGAAAATCTCTGTCCTGAACAGTCAGATAATGCAAGTTCTAAATAATGTTTAAATGTTAAGTTGATGCCAGGAAGGCGTCTTTTAATAACTTAAATCTTTTTGAGATTGAATAAAATGAAGATAAACAAAGGTTTTACCCTAATTGAGCTTGTAATCTCAATGCTTGTGGTAGCTGTAGCCATGTTAGGTTTTGCGGCACTGATGGCATATAGTTCACGCTCAATTCATTCTGGATATACCAAATCAGCTGGGACTAACGCTATACAAGGCGTAATGCGTGTATTACAAAGTAATCGCGAAATGTTAAAAGATATAAATTTTGGTACTGGGGATGTAGTGACTTTAAAAGACACTGATATTAGCAAGTTGCCAGATGGTGTGGCCAAAGAGATGGTGAAGGAAGCCTTTACTAGAGCTGCTAATATTCCAGGGGTAAGTTTGGGCACTAATAATAGAAATTGTAGTTTACTTGAAATCCAAATTACAAAAAATCATATTCCTACTCAAGAGGGGGTTAACGATAAACTTGTGACTTTTCAGGTTGAAGCACATTTTTTATATAGGCCATTAGCGACGCAATCCCAAAATAATAAAGATGATGTAGGTTGTATATTGACTAGTGGAGGCGCTCTAATGGCTAATCTTTGTCCTTTCGACACTAAAAAAACTGCTGATGCTAGAATTGCTAGAATTAATAACGGTTTAGTGTGTGATATTTTAAGGACTACATTATGATGATTAAACAAAAAGGTTTTGGCCTTATTGAACTTATGATAAGCCTTCTTGTGTCCGTTATTATTATGGCTGGCTTATATGGATTACTTACATCAAGTATTGTAAATTTTGGTTTTTCCAAAGCGTCTAGTGATGCAGTGGATACTGCGCATCGTGTTGATAATTTTTTCAATGTCTTATTATTTCAGGCTGGTTTTATCAATTTCGAGCGAGCCATAAATGCGGAAGGTTGGGCAGCTGGGCCTGTGAATTTATTAGGTGATTTTCCAGATTGGAAAGCGGATCAATTTGTTTATGCGGATGATAACAACAGTATTTTAATTCGCTATTATGGTTCTTCAGTTGATGATGATACTACTCATCATGAAGGAATTGATGCGGATGCTTCTAACGGTTTTATTACAGATTGTGGTGGCGTAGCCGTTGGGCGCGAAACATTAGTTACGGCTTATTTTACTGCCAATGAAAATGGTTTGATTTGCCAATACAATGATCGAACTAATAACCAGGATACGAATCCGGATGATATAGTATTAGATGCTTCTGTTAGAAGTTTGATGTTTGAGTTTGGTAGTACTTGGGATCCTAAATTTGCAAATGATGATGGCTTCTTTACCGCAGGTGAAATTAATGGTAGTAATGGAAATTTAAAATGGAGCCATGTTGATATTGTTAGATATTCTTTTATTACCTCCCAGCCTTCTAACCAACGTCTTATTAAAAGCAGACAAGATACATTGAGACATTTTAATATGCCAAACTCTACCGTTGGTTCAGGAGAGGAAGGTGACGCAGGAACAGCTCCAGCTAATAATGTTGATTACAACTACCAAATTCCTGATAATGAAAGATCAAATGTACATCGAGTAATTACAGGTACTATATATTTGGTAAATGCTTCAAAAACAGTAGGTGAGAACTAAAATGTTAAAACGTCAAAGTGGTGCCGCTTTGGTTGTGGCACTTATGATAACTATCATAATGGGAATCCTTGCTGTAGGTATCAGTAAGGTTGCGACAACTGGTCAACGTCGTGAAAATGCAAATTTTGGGAATGCTATTAGCAATGCTAATGCAGTAGCTGGGATTGAAGCTGCATCTGGTTTTATTTCTGCGATAGTTGGGGTACCTGGTGAAGGTCGTCATTACGATATTGGATTGTTTCGTCCTGCAAGTAATGGTAAAGTTACTGATAAAACTACATCTTTTACAGTTGGAGTTAGTGAAAACAATACAGATACACAAATGGAATCTTATAAATTTAAAATTTCTGAAATTAGCAATATCTATAATGGGGTTGAAGCTCAGTTAGATGAAAAATCTTTGTCCTACCAGGATGGTGACAAACAGGTTACAAATTTATGGTTCAGAGGTTCTGCAGGTTGGACGCAGAATGACGATAATAGTATTGTTAATGTTAATGGTAACAATACAGTACAGTACCGCATAGAAGAACGTGACAATGTATTTTTGAGTTTAAATCCCGGTATGAACAATCAAGCTAATTCTCTTGGTTATCGTTTTTACCGTGTAACATCGCGTGGGGAAGATCCTAATTCTGGGGCCGTTACCATTTTGCAAACTCACATTTCTATCTTAGGTGAACACGGGGAGTAATTAAATATGAAATCAAAGGCAGGTTTTACCTTAGTTGAACTTTTAATTGTTATGGCCATTGTTGCTATCCTCGGGGTTATTGCAGTACCTAGTTATAGAAATTATGTCGTGGGAGCAAGACAAAACTCAGCTCAACAGGCTCTGCTTCGCATGGCAGGGACTATGGAAAATTGCTACTCATTGAACCAAACTTACGAGGGTTGCTTTGGTACTAACAATAGTGGAGTTAACGATTTTTTAAAGGCCAATGATCTTGAAAGTTATTATGAACTTTCAACAGGTAGCACAGATGTTACTGCAAGAAACTTCACGGTTGCAGTTCAAGCTAAAGGTGGACAAGCAAAAGATGTGGCGAAAAGTTGTCAAGTTTTAGCGGTGGATCGCTTAGGGCGTAAATTAAGTGCGCCAAGTGGTGGTACACTTTCGGTGGATGCGAATAATACTTGTTGGCCATAATATACAGGTAGATTACCTAATTATTTAACTAAGAAAGCTCCCGTGATTAGGGAGCTTTTGTTTTAGGTAAATTATTAAATTTTCTATTTAGCTTTTAGTAGCTTTATTCCTTCTTTTAGGCTGCTGGCACTAGGGGTTCTATTTTGTAGCTAGCTGAAGGGTCTAAAGCGAGTTTAGTCGCTAGGATAGGCAGAATTTCGGCAATGTTGCGATCAAATTCGAAAGGATAATTCATGACGATCATCCCGGTTGCATGCATGCCTAAAAGCGTGTCTTGACCACATATTTGTAGTTCAGTCTTAATTGTACCTGGAATTTGCAATTTAGTTAGTTCACGGGTGAGTTCATAGCTACGGTCTGCTCCCTTACCTAATATTGGATACCATAGGGCAATGACAGCTTGATTGAACTTCTTGTGGATGTTTTTAATCATCTTAATGGTATTGCGGTAATCAGCATCTTCTTCATATGATGGATCGATAAATACTATCCCTCTTCTGATAGGTGGAGGCAGTACAGCGTTGATACCTTCAAGTGCATCACGATGATGAATATGGCAGTTTTTAAAATGGTACATGTTGTACTTTAAATTTTCATATTCATTAGGATGTAATTCAAGACATATTTGCTCATCTTGAGGACGCATCATGGCACATGCAATATAAGGCGAACCTGGGTAATTGACTAATTCGTCCTTGCCGTCATTTATTTTTTTTAAGAGTTCAAAGTATTCGGGTACTAGTTTATGGAGTTTTTCATTATGAAAAACCTTAGCGATACCATTTAAGTATTCCCCAGTTTTATTGCTCCAATCGCTCTTTAAAGAATACGCTCCAGCTCCTGCATGGGTATCGATGTAGCAAAAAGGCTTATCTTTACGAAGCATAGATTTTAAGAGCAGAATTTCAGTTATGTGTTTAAGCACATCTGCGTAATTACCGGCATGAAAGCCGTGTCTATAACTTAACATGGGTGAATCCTCCGGTTAATAATCATTGTAATGAAGCAATTAGTTCGCTTACTCTAAGATTGTTCGTTTTCAAAAGCGGTGATTTTATCTTGAAGTTCTTCGCTTTTGAGCATCCATTCTGTTTCTACTTCTTCAAGCTTTTCAGAGACGGAACTTTGTTCTAGTAGATAGGCTTGAAGTTCATTCTTGCGCGCTGCTTCGTAGATACTAGCGTCGGCTAAGATGGTTTCTAGCTCATTTTTTCTAGCATTAAGTTCATCGAGACTGTGTTCTAATTTTTCAATTTCCTTTTTTAAAGGAGAAAGAGTTTTGCGGAATGCAGCTTCGGCGCGTTTTTGATCTTTGTTTTTGAAATTATCGTTGGTTTGAACCGGCTTGTGAGCACGTTCATCGGCTTTTTCAGCGTTGAGTTTTTCTTGCTCTTTTTTATCAAGTTCCATGAGGTATTCATGGTAATCGTCAAGATCCCCGTCGAATGGAAAAACTTTACCTTCACTGACTGAATAAAATTCGTCCGTAGTAGTGCGCAGTAAATGACGATCGTGTGAAACTACAATTAACGCCCCTTTAAATGAGGATAAAGCAATGATGATAGCTTCACGCATTTGTAGATCAAGGTGGTTAGTTGGTTCGTCGAGTAATAGGAGGTTTGGTTTTTGCCAAACTAATAACGCTAATACTAAACGAGCCTTTTCCCCACCGGAGAAATGACCTACAGGGTCGGTTACTTTATCTCCAGAAAAGCCAAAGCCACCTAGGAATGATCTTAATTCGAGTTCACGCGCATCAGGCGCTAGAGCAGTAAGGTGTGAAAGCGGGGTCCCATCTGGATCAAGGTATTCAAGTTGATGCTGTGCAAAATAGCCTACTTTGACCGCCTTTGCTAAAGCGAATTCGCCACTAAGAGGGGGAATTTCCCCGGCGATAGTTTTGATTAAAGTTGATTTACCGGCCCCGTTGCGCCCAAGGAGCCCAATTCTTGAGCCTGGTACTATGTTCATTTTAATGGAGGTTAGTACGGTTTTGTCGGGATAACCTGCAGTTAAATTGTCCATGCGAATGAGGTTGGGCGGGAGGACGTTTTTGTTTTCAAAAAATGAAAATGAAAATGGAGAATCCGCCTGGGCTAGAACTATTTTTTCCATGCGTTCCATGGCTTTTAAACGGCTCTGAGCTTGTTTAGCCTTAGTTGCTTTATAACGGAACTTGTCAACAAAGGCTTGCATGTGAGCAAGTTCAGTTTGCTGCTTGTCATACATGGCCTTTTCAAGCGCGAGACGTTGGGCACGTTCAACTTCAAAATCAGTGTAGTTTCCGGTGTAGCAATTGAGTTTTTTATGCTCAATGTGAATTATGTTAGTGCAAATATTATCCAAGAAGTCACGGTCATGGCTGATGATAATTAAAGTACCAGGGTAGGCTTTAAGCCAGTCTTCGAGCCACATAACGGTGTCAAGATCGAGGTGGTTAGTTGGTTCGTCGAGGAGCAGTAAATCAGAGCGACAAATTAACGCTTGTGCGAGGTTTAGGCGCATACGCCAACCACCGGAAAATTCTTTGGTCGGTTTGGTAAAATCGGCTGTTGAAAAGCCAAGCCCTAGTAGTAATCGACCAGCTCGAGAGTTAATGGTGTAGGCTTGAATGTTTTCAAGTTCCATGTGTAAAGAGGCCGCTTTCATACCATCATTGGCATCTTCGGCTGCTTTAAGTTCTTTTTCTAAAGCTCGATATTGCTTATCCCCATCAATTACGTAATCAAGGGCCGATTCTTCCAAACCTGGAGTTTCCTGAGCTACGGAGCTAATAACCCAAGATGACGGGATATTGATGTCGCCATTTTCCGGTAAAATTTCTTTTTTTATAAGGGCAAATAAGGTTGATTTACCGCAACCATTACGTCCAATTAGACCAACGCGTTTATGAGGATAAATTGTGGCGCAAGCATTGTTAAGTAGCGTGTTATTGCCACGCATAACTTCTAAATTGTTTATATAAATCATGAGTAAATCCGAAGTGAAGGGGCTCGCTTGTGGAAGCGTTCTCGCGGTCTTAGGGGCTCTGAACTAGTAAATTAAAGTCCTGCCTGTGGATAAATGTAAGGGTTTAGACACATTAAAGTTAGTTAATAATCTCCCTTTGACCCACATATCCTTTTACCCGCAGTTTCATAACTAGACGGAATAAATCATTGCTACTTTGGGGGATAGTGCTTTTGTGGCTTATAGACCCTCAATGATAAGCGTTAAAAGTACAATCCCAAGTAAACATTAAAGCAAGGAGCCCCGTGGGCCTAAGGCTCTAGTCTGGGGCTAAGCCGTCTAGAGGAGGCTAACCTATTTATTGCTGTAGTTCACAAGCCAATTGCTATTATCTGAGTGTATTATACAGTATTGACTTAGGACTTGATTTAATTCTTCACCCAAATCTTGTTATTATTGTTCCATAGCTAGTTTTGAGAAAAATTAAAATCAATAAAAAGCCTTATAGAATGCA
>OIYF01000535.1_pt1 | contig 14333 bp, 8 predicted proteins | sample 1587971 | NCBI WGS metagenome assembly OIYF01 (sample SAMN03283248) | human gut metagenome | biome: human-associated habitat; material: feces | host: Homo sapiens | place: Peru | collected 2012 | reverse complement strand
CTTTAATGGTATCTACCACTTCACCGCCAGCAAAATAAGCGCCAGCGAATTCAAAAATCATGGCGACAATAATAGCTTGCTTAATAGTTAAAGTTTTGGTGCCGACTGAGGTACCCATGGCATTTGAAACATCATTAGCCCCTATACCCCAAGCCATTAAAAATGCAAAAGTCGCGGCGATAAATATAATAAGGCCGCTATGCTGCAAGAGCAATTCCATTTTAGCTGTATCTCCGCTTAGCTTTTTGAAATCATAAGTTCAAGACGTGAACCGACGCGCTCTGCTTGGTCAGCAAGATCGCCGATTTTGTCGAGCACAGTGTAAAGGAAGATTGCATCAACTGGATTTAGTTCTTTTTCTCTTAAGTAGAGTTGACGGCGTAAACCAATTTGGATCATGTCAGTATCGTCTTCAATGAGGTCAAGTTCTTTAACCATATTTTCGACGACATTAATTTCCTTGCCTCTAAACCCAGTTTCGAGGAGGTCTTCTAATTCATGAATAACTTTGGTGGAAAGTTCGGTTGCGTCAAGACAACGTTTGATATAACGCATTAATTCGTCACTGACGTCTTTTGGTACTTTTAATTGACGCCCAAGCATAATGCCTGCGATATCTTTAGCGCGATTGGCAATTTTATCTTGTTGGGTCAAAAGGGAAAGGATATCGGTACGATCTACCGGCATAAAGAGGGAGTTTGGAAGGTTGATACGAATATTGCGTTTGATAATGTCAGCTTCTTTTTCAAGTTGGCTGATGCGTTGTTGAATAGCTTGGGCCTTTTCCCAGTCATCGGCAAATACACATTCAAAAAAAGCCGGTAACTCACAGCAACATTCATGGACCTTTTGAATATGGTCGTAGAGTGGCTTAAGGGGAGACTTAGCAAAAAGGTTTAAGATATTAACCTGCATAGATTGACTCTCTCTTTTGGGGACAAACTTTAGCAACTTTTTAGGTACTAGGCTCCGAGCACTAAAATACAAGTGCTTAGGTAGGACCAAAGCGCCATACTTAACCAAGAAATAAGGTGGTTAAATAACCTCTATTTACATGTGGATATTTAATCCATTCTAGTTATAACTACGTATTGCTTAACCGCCATTTTACAAATTTATATAAATTCAAACAACAACAAATTGTGATGAAGGTCGCGTATGGTTGGGAATATTGGTTCTAGATGAAACAGCAAAACATTTTGTGAAACGAAAGAGCAAAGGTGTTTGGGGCTAAGAATATTAGGTAAATATGAGACTAAAAGCTTGGCCAGGTATTTTTAAAACGACTCAACTACTTTGGGGCTTGGTTAAAGTTAAATTTCGGTTAGTTCTTAAGAGGTTAGATTTTACCTAGGAGGTGATGGAAGACCTGTCTTTTTATAAAGGCTGCCTTATAATAAACTCGTTTTACACCAAACACGCCAAGGTTAAAACAGATACACCAATTGGAGCATTAAAAACATGGCTAACGAGATTGAAATCAAGTTGATGCTTGAGGCAAAACATAACCAAAAACAAAGGTTGACTGCTGATACGTTGAATAAAGTGACAGAAGTGATTAGATCAATTCCAGCTTTAAAGGTTATGGCGGAAGAAGATTTAGATCTCCTAAACTTGTATTTTGATACTAAAAATCAAGATCTCTACCACCATGGTATTGCGTTAAGGGTAAGACGCACCGGCTCCGCATATGAAATGACCATTAAAACCAAACCTTCGGCGCGAACTGCAGGCTTGCATGTGCACCCTGAATATAATATTGCCCTTGATGCGCGGCCTAAAGTGCCAGAGTTAGCCCTGTTTCCGCAAGAAGTTTTTGCTCAGGCGATAGCTGATGGGTTAAGTGTGGCATCTTTACAGGGCCAAATATACAATCATATGGGACAAGAGTGTCGACGTCATACGATGCTACTAAGCCCAAGCCTCTTAAACGACCAACATCAAACTTCTAGCATAGTGGAACTAAGCCTTGATGAAGTTACTTACCAAGGCCAACATGGTCCGGTATATGGAGTGGAGTTAGAACTTGAATTAAAGGATGGTGAACCGCAAGTGTTAAGCTTTATGCTCGCCCAAATCCTTCATCATATGGCACAAAATGTGCCTGAAGTTTTAGTGCGTGCCGGAGGAATGAGCAAAATGCAGCGCTCAGCTATCTACGCAGCTTTAAGCCAGGTTCCAACTTGTGACTTAACCCAAGTAAAAGACGCAGAAACCTTGTGGCATGCTTTAAGTGAGCTTGAAGCTGAAATTTTTATGAACACTCAAGTATCAGTAAAGTCTACTGATAAATTCAAAGGCTTAATAGAACTCATCGGGCAGATACCGGAAAGTTTTAAGGCGGCAAGCGAAGCTTTAAAAGAACTCGCTCGTGCTTTAGATCTTTGTTTAACCTCACAACCTCAAGCCAAGGTTGAAGCTTTTCGTCAAGCTTTAGGACAAAGTGAGTTTGTGCAGGCGCGGATAGATCGTGCTTTAGCTAAGCTTTAGTCATGGTTTAAATTCTTCCTAAATATAAAACTAAGCCCTAAAAGCATTACCTAAGCTAGACTTCTTAAAGGTTAGGCTTACTTGAAGTAAGCCTATGATAAGTCCGTTAGATCCATACTAAGTCTATCAAAACAAGTATTAAGCCAGCATTAAGCCCAAACTAACCTTTAAATTTAAGCTAGACCGGACTTTGTTTTTTTTTATGCCCCCAAAAGCTTCGAACTTTAGCTCAATCCTCGTCTCAAAATTTAGGTAAAAACTAGGTAAACACTTATGTTTGCGTGCTTCTTAAAAGATTTTATCTTTTTAGTGCGCTATGCTAGCTAGTATAACCATTGTAAATACGGCTCTAAACCAAGCTTTTATGAAAAAGCAAGTTTGAAAAACGTCGAATAAACGTTTAAAAAACAAAGCTTAGTTAGACCAATGTTTCCCCAAAGCTAACAAACAAAGCTTAAAAAACTATGCGCAAAAGACCTATGCCAAAAGCATAAGGTTTATTCCTTTAAAATTAAGGTGAGTAGCCAAGGCAAGGAGAGTATAGCCAAGGAGAGTATAGCCAAGGATAGTATAGCCAAGGTGAGTATAGCCAAGGATAGTATAGCCAAGGTGAGTAGTTTGGGCGAGTTTTGGTTTATGTTTGGTTATAAGATGAGAGTATTTACCATAATATAAAGAACGGTTGTGACTAAAAAAGAGGAATTTGGATATGCGTATTACCAATGCCATGAACGAACAAGCCGAAAAACATTTGGAACGATTATGGCAATGTGCCACCCCTGATGAATTAGCGTTATTTGAAGTTCATAAAGCGGCGATTAAAACGGTTTTTGCATACTCTGATTTTATTGCTCGTTCCTGTATAGCTTGTCGGGCGATGTTAGCTGATATTTTGCAATCTGGTACTTTAAATAATGATGATAGATGTTGTAGTTATGAAGTTGATTTAAAGGACCATGTGGCCAAAGCTAAGGATGACAACGAATTTAGGCATCTGTTGCGTACGTTTAGACGTCGGGAAATGGTGGTTATTGCTTGGCGTGAAATCACAGGCAAGGCTCCAATATACGAGAGCTTTAGACACCTTTCACTTTTAGCAGAAACTTTTATCGAAGTAAGTTTAAATTGGTTATATGACCGTCATTGTAAAATTTATGGGACACCATACAGCTATGATGGTGAGCGTCAACAACGCATGCTCGTGATGGGGATGGGAAAACTTGGGGGGGAAGAGCTAAACTTTTCATCCGACATTGATTTAATTTTCGTTTACCCTGAACGCGGTGAAACCGTTGGCGGGCGTAAACCAATAGATAACCAAGTGTTTTTCACAAGACTTGCTCAACAGTTGATTCAAACATTAAACCAACAAACGGCTGATGGCTTTGTTTATCGCGTTGATATGCGCTTAAGACCGTTTGGGGATAGTGGTCCTATGGTTAGCACTTTTGCGGCTATGGAAGACTATTACTTAAAACATGGGCGTTCTTGGGAACGTTATGCCATGGTTAAAGGACGAGTATTAGGCCCAGAAACTGCAGAAAGTCGCCAATTATGCGATATGTTAAGACCGTTTGTTTATAGACGCTATCTTGATTTTAGTGCAGTTGAATCTTTAAGAAAAATGAAAGGGTTGATTGAAGCTGAAGTAAGACGGCGCGCCCTTTATAATAATTTTAAGCTCGGTAGCGGTGGGATCAGAGAAATTGAATTTGTGGCGCAAGTATTTCAATTAATGCGTGGTGGCCGCATTCGAGATCTACAAAAACGTCATTTGCCTGATGTTTTAAAAGCAATGGCGGAAAGTGGATGCGCTGAGAAAAAGGCGGTAGATTCACTGTTAGAATGTTATCTCTTCTTGCGCCGTACAGAAAATATATTGCAGGAAATAAATGACGAACAAACCCAAACGCTACCAGATACTCCGTTAAATTGTGATCGTTTAGCTTTAGCTATGCGCTGTGAGGATTACGAAGCGTTTTTAACTAAATTGCATAAAGTAAACGACATTGTGCATAATGAATTTGCCATGCTGATTGCGGATCCTAATGAACAAAAGACTTCAGAAGACCCTTTGTTCTCAGATTTATGGCTTTTGCAGTTAAACGCCGAAGAAACCAAAGCCTTAGTACGTGAAAACTTTTCTGATAAAGCAGGGGCGGATAGCTTTGGGGAAATATTAACTAATCTACGTAAAGAGTGTGCAGCTAAACCGCTAGGCCCTAGAGGACGTGATATTTTAAACCGCTTAATGCCACATCTTTTAAAGAGCATGTCAAAACTAGATACTGGACTTGCGGAAGTATTTGGCCGAGTTTCGAAGTTTATTTTAAGTATCTGTACTCGTACGACTTATCTTCAGTTGCTACAAGAAAACCCATCGGTTACAGAACATTTAATTAAGCTTTGTGGTGGCAGTATGTTGATTGCGGAGCAATTGACTGAGCACCCAATATTGCTTGATGAATTGTTAGTTCCTCAAAACCTATACAAACCGACTGATCCTAAAGATTATCCTGGAGAATTACGCCAATACTTATTGCGCGTAGAACGAGATGATCTTGAACAGCAAATGGAAGCCTTGCGTCAATTCAAACAAGTGCAGTTATTAAGAATTTGCGCGGCAGATTTAGTCGGCGCCTTGCCTTTGATGAAAGTTAGCGATTATTTAACATTTTTAGCGCAAGCTATTTTGAATGAAGTGGTAAATCTTTGTTGGAATCAGTTAGCTGATAAGTATGGGGTTCCGGAAAACACTGTACGCCATGGTGATAAAGGTATTTGTGTGATCGCTTACGGTAAGCTAGGTGGGATTGAACTTGCTTATGGTTCAGACCTTGATTTAGTGTTCCTCTGTGATAGTGATCTTGAAGGCAATACAGATGGAGCCAATTCCATAAGTGATAGGATGTTCTACGGACGTTTTGCCCAACGTATTATGCATCTTTTTAGTACGAGACTATCTTCAGGGGTACTCTATGAAGTTGATGCGCGTTTACGTCCAGAAGGGGAGGCTGGGCCTTTAATTTGCTCCATCAACGGTTATGAAAATTATTTAAAAACTAAAGCTTGGACTTGGGAATTGCAAGCATTAGTTAGAGCGCGAGCCGTCTTAGGACCTGAACGTTTGGTAAATGCTTTTAATAATATTAGAGATGAGATTATTAGAAAACCACGGACTTTAGAAACCTTACGCCAAGAAGTAGTCGAAATGCGCAATAAAATGCGTGCTTCTTTAGTGCGGGGGCGCGCCAATGAGTTCGATATCAAGCAGGGGTTTGGAGGCATGACAGATATTGAATTTATCGGTCAATTCTTAGTACTTGCTCATGCGCATGAATTCCCTGATATGGTCCTTTGGTCTGATAATGTTAGAATTTTTGAGGAATGTGCGCGTTTAGGCCTCTTACCGTCAGCTCAAGCTAAACAAATCATTGAAGCTTATTTGTCTATTCGTAATTGTTATCATAAACGCTCTTTACAAGGCCGTGATCGGGTAGTTAAGCACGGTGAGCTCGCGTATGAACGGGCGTTGGTGCAAAAGTGCTGGCAAGAAATCATGCACGACGAGCCCAAATAAGTTCTAAGAAAAAGCCAAAGCATTATTATTTTGCTTTGGCTTTTTTTGAGGCTAGTTTGTGTTTAGAAGCAGGTTTGCTTTGGGGGTAGCTTGCGTTTAGAAGCAGGCTTATTTTGGGGGATGTTTTTGGAGCTATTTTCTAAGTATCTTCTCCCAAAAGAGCGCGCATAAAATACTTAAAAACGGGCTCTTCGTGCATATGTGTGGGTAAAAGAGCCAATTTAGCAACACATATCGGCCTTTCTTTTCGAAAGACCAGTTCTTTAAAAATTTGAATTCTGAAATTGAAAAGGCTATGTTTTTACTGTATTTGGTAATCATCAAAAAACATAGAAACAGGAGCAGACATGGCCTCGGTAAACACTTATTGTGTTCATCGCAAACGATGACCACTCCATAGAATACAGACATAGGTGAAATAAATTTGTGATTGAGCCGTAATTCGCTAAAATGATCATAACATCCTTAATATACAATTAAAAACAGTGGTGTCAATTTAAAATTGAAGTAGCATCTTAGTAACATATTGATATACAAAAATACAAAAAGGGAAGGTTATTCGACCTTCCCTTCAAATTATTTTATGGTTTAACTTAACCTACAGAGGTTAAATCTATTACCACCAAGCTTCAACCTGAGTACCAACAGTAATCTGGTGTTCGTCGCCGTCCTTGTTCTTGTTCTTGTAACCTACAGCCCAGCCTTCAGCGAATTCATCACCGCCGATGTAAGAAACATAGAAACGAATTGCTGGACGAGTCCAGAAGCCCTTACCTGGGGTGAACTGCTGAGCAAGAGTTACCTTATAAACATCTGGATCTTCGCCTGGAGCCATCCAACCATTGGTCTTCTGAGATGAGTAACCAAGTTCGAGGGTAGTACGAGTGAATTCAGTCCACTTGTATTCTGGACGAAGAACGATAGAGTAAATCCAGCCAGAACGTTCAGTAGTCCAAGTTGCGCCAGCAGCTTGATGGTCGTCACCATTATCTACATGAGCCCAAATCAAGCTATAGCCTAAACCGAAGTTACCAGCATCTAAAGTACCCCAATCGATCACACGAACACCGGTGTCATCAAGATCTGGAGTGTAGTTGTCGCCAGCGTGGTTGCCGTTTTGACCAATGTAGCCGAAGCCGTTAGTACCGTACTGAACAACGAAGTGGTTCATTAAGTTTACGCTATCAGAGTTGACAGCAGTGTTAAGGTCTAAAGTTACGAGAGCGCCTGAGTTAGCACGGTTTGCACGTGCGTTACCAGCTGCATTTGCTTCCTGTTGTTCAGAAATGAATGGAAGAGCGTAAATTACAGATGCATCTAAGTTGCCGAGTGGGCCAACTGGAATGCCATTCCAACGAGCGTCGAGCTTATATACATTACGGTTATAGTCTGAAGTACCGTCATTTGCCCACTTAGTAACAGCAAATGCGAGGTTACCCATACCTACGTCGATACCTTCGATACCAGCGCCGTAGCCTGAGTTGTTGAGGTAGTAAAGGTCAAGGAGGTGGATATCCTTTCTCTGGTAGAAACGCTTACCAGCCCAAATCTGATAACCTGCATCAGTCTGGTAACCAGTCCAGAGTTCACGGATAGATAAACGCTGACCATTCCATGGACCAGTTCCACCTACGCCCTGCCAAGAGTCACCCTGAAGGTCTCTGTTACCTTCTTGAGTACCATAAGCTACGAGGGTGTTTACAGTCCACTTGTTATTAGCCTTGTTGTAAACTTCCTGGTTAAGAGTGAGTTCAGCATAGGTATCGCATTCATCGCCAAGACGACCAACCTTATGACCTTTGTTACCGTTACCTAAGCAGTAAACTTCACCACCCTGGGTGCTAGCCTGAGCGCCAGCACGGAAGTAACCATGGAAATCAACAGCAGAAGCTGCAACTGAGCTTAAAGCTAATGCAACAGCAGCTGAAAGAGGAAGCCAATTTGCCTTCATAATAAATTCCCTTAATCCTTAATGGATTACATTATAAAAATGGACAAATTGAGATAATTTCAAGACAAGAACATGGGGCGTTATGGTAGTTTCGTTTGCTGTTTACAGTCTTTAAGACAATTAAGCCGGAAAAATCCTTTCCGGCTTGGTTTGAGTGTTCGTTATCACTAAGAAGATCCGAAGTAATCTAAGATCCTTTATCAGTAAGATAATCTGACAATGCATTGCAAGATGTGTGACGTTTAGATCAAATTTTTTGCTTTCTAAATTTACAATTTTCTCTAATAACAATTTTGTTAATAGGAGAAATTGTATGGACAAATATCTTTACAACAAATTGAGACGATTGCATCGTCTAGGAAGAGGAAAGCAAATGAAAGCAAAAATCTTACAACAGTTCTTGGTTAAAGCTTTAACCGAACGCCCAAAAGATCTCGAAGCTGAATTTAAGGTATGCCACGGTGTAGCAGTAAGAGCTAAGCATAAATTGGAATCCCTTAATTTAACCACTAGAGAGCAAATTGAATCTCTAACTCCAAGTGAACTACATCAAAAGTGGTATGCCAAGTCTAATAAGGAACTCAAGTTTTCTATGTGGGAAACTTGAGTTAAATAGTATTCACTTAAGCCAAAACAACCACCTCATAAAAGTGAGGTGGTTGTTTTTAAGTTAATACCAATTTCGTAGGTCGCTTAACAATAATTCTTTGAGGCTCATTAGTATTTCATTGGTGCTAAAAATGAGCTAGTTAAAGAGTTAGTTAATATTGTTAAGGTCTTTGACGGAGAAACGCTTAATTAGCGTTGGAGTAAACATGTGAGCGTATTCGCCAAGGTTTTGCCCAGCCACAGAGGCTAAAGCTAATTTAACAGCCGTTGCCGCCATTGTTTTAACTGGGTTTAAAATGGTAGTCATACGCGGCTGTAGGTAACGGCTAATGAACATGTTGTCGTAACCAATAATAGAAATGTTATCAGGGATCTTGATATCATTATCGATAAGAATAGCCATAGCGCCTGCTGCCTGCATATCATTGTAGGTAGCGATAGCTGTAAAAGGTTGACTTGAATTTAATAGAGTTTGCGCTCCGTCTTCACCACCTTGGGCGGTAGGTTCTTGTTCTACTACTAGTGATGGGTTAAAAGGTAACTTCGCTTCTTCTAAAGCCTTGCGGTAGCCTTGGAAACGATTTTCGGCATCAGGAATACGGTGGTTAGATTTAATGTAGGCGATATTGCGGTGTCCGTTGGCGATTAAATGCTTAACGGCTATATAGGCCCCATTGGTATCATCTGTGTAAACACAGCGATCTGGGTAATTAGGTAGCAAACGGTTAATGAGGATCATGCCAGGATAGTTTTCCATATACTCGTTCATGGTTTCATCATCAATATTTAGAGTATGGGCAATGATATACTTACAGCGGTGTCTAATGAGCTCATCGAGACACTTCTTTTCAAGGCTCGCAGTATGAAAGCCGTTGTTAATAAAAAGGGTGAGCTTGTTTTTTTCAGCTTCTTCTTCGACGGATCTAGCCATCGCACCAAAATAAGGGTCGCTGATATCAGCTATAACTAACCCGATAGACTCGCTAGTTTGGTGAGCTATGGTGCGCGCGGTAACGTTAGGATGATAATTTAATTCTTGTTGGGCCTTTATAACGGCTGCTTTAGCTTCTGGTGAAACTTTACTAGAGTTATTGATAACGCGTGAAACTGTTGCTACGGAAACATTGGCGAGCGCAGCCACGTCTTTTATTGTAGCCATAATTCATTTCCTTTAATAACTAATAACATCAAACTACGTATTCGTCTGAAGAGGTAAATGATAGGACGTTTACGGATAATATGTTGTAATTTTTATGTAATAATGGGTAAATTACTTTGTAAGTTTCATTTTACGCCAAAATTTACAAGGTAATGCGACGAAAATGGCATTTTTTAAAAAAAATTATGTCATTGCTCTTGTAACAAAGGCGTAAACCGAGAATTTTGGCACTAAAAACTAAGCTTTACAGCATTTTTTAGGTGCCAAGAGATAAACAAAGAGCATTAACGTGATTAAGTTGGCTTTTTCAAGCGTTATATATCAATCTTTATTACGTAAAATTTAATTATAAAGACGAATTTAAAGCTTTTGCACGTAAGTCGTAAAAGCGTTACGGTGTTTTGAATGTAAATGTTTAGAATTTAATAGTCTAATTTGTCTTTGACCATGAGCCATAATTATTTCTTTTGTTAGCTTTTAGATGTTTAGTTTTTAGCTTTTACTTTTTCTGTATTAATTAAGAATTAAGGTTTGAAGTGGCGAGTTAAGGCTTTGAGTTACGGAGTAAAGCTTTTAGGAAAATTGCGCATTGGTGGTTGGATTAGGAAAGGTCCAGCTAAAATCACGAGCGAAATTTACTTTCAACTTAGCAGAGTCTGCACTAATTTTTTTAAAATTTTTAGGTAAAGCATTGCCATACAGTATAATACGAGCAAGTGCTTGAGGTTTGTTGCTAAGCCAAACCTTTTTAAGCCCAATTATTTTCAAAAGCCCAAACACTTCTAGTAAAGTATTGGAGGCCACAAGGCTATCAATTGCTTGGTTACAAGCCTTTAGGCTCTTGTGTTTTCATTTATACTTTAGATAAAATTTAAAACAAATTTAATTAGGCTAGCTTGCTTTAATAAGGGTGGCTCAACTAAGACAGCTAGCTTTGGTTCTATAACCACTTTAAGTATAAGTACGAAAATTTGTTTTAAGGTGATTGGCCTTATTAAACTCGTTTTTGAAAAAACACCCGTAAATGACAGGAGTTATGCAAAATGGCAGATCAAGTTGATAACGATTTAAAGGAACGTTTGAATTCCTTTATCGCAGATATCTTGTCAGGTCGTGGCAGTAATCCAGCCAAGTTTAATGAATTACAAAATGAGCTAGAGCGCGTTACAGGGCAGCGGGCTAAAAATTACGACGAAATTAGACAAGAATATCGGGATCATCTCGAACAGGATGTACAAAAGGTTCAAGATGATTTTAAAAAAGAGCGTATTAGCCAGCTTTTAGATAACTGCGAAGTAAACGCAAATTGGGAATTTTGTAATATCGATATTACTTCGTGTGATGAAAGTTATCGTAAAGGAGTGTGGGTGGCTCACGACTGGATTCAAGACTTTACGCGTTATGAACAAGGTTTGCGTATTGTGTACGAGGACGGTCATGAAGCTAGATTTTCACCTGGCGGTCTATTCATTATTTATGGTGGCTTTGGGGTTGGTAAATCTATGCTTGCTGGTGCTATGGCGCGTAAGATTATCCGTGAGCAACAACGCGAAGTAGTTTTTATGCAGTGGCATACCATTTTTAATGAAATTCAAAGATTACGTGATGATAGCCAAGAAAGTTATAACTTCGAATACAAGATAAGAAATGTCGACTTATTAATAATAGATGAAGTTGCGGTCAATAAAGTTGATTTAACGGAAGCACAACGACGTGAACTTGGGGAATTATTACGAGCTCGCAAAAACCAACATAAAAATACTGTGATTGTAACAAACTCAAATCCGAAAGAGCTTTATTACAATGTGGGGCAGTTTTGTTGGGAGTCGATTAAGAATTATGCTCCATATACGGTTATTAACCTCGGTAATAATAACCGTCGTCCGACTGTTGTTGATGGGTTTAATGACCTTATTGAGCAAGCTCACATGCAAGTTAATGGTGGGCGTAGCAGTATGAACAGCGGGATGAACAATTCAGGCAATATGCCAAATAGAAGTGCGGTAAATAATGTTCCAAGACCAAATGGCCCTAAGACTAATGGAAACCCAAGGTCTAACGGAAACATGAATAATGGGCCGATGCCGGCTAAAATGGTGCCACCAGATAGAAGAAATGGTGGCTTTTAATAGCGCAGCTTAAACTTAGAACTTTGGGTGTTAATCCTTAATTCTTAATCACGGTTCTGTTTTTGATGATTGTTTTATAGGATGAGCATTTCATTTAATTTAAGTTCAGTTCTTTCTTTTTACTCCTATTTGTTTTTATCAAGTAGTTTTGTCTGTTTGGCTTTAAAAACAAAATTTAGAAACATTGTAATTAGATAGTACGTAACAGTTTTAACGGAAAATTTTATGGCAAAGAAGTTTGGTGAACGCGTGGTGCTTGCGTTTGATTACGGAACCGGTAGTATCGGAGTAGCCGTAGGGAATGAAGTGACTTTTACGGTAAGTTGTCTTAAAGCAATAAAGGCCAATGATGGAATTCCTGATGCTCGTGAATTAGAACAGCGTTTTTTAGATTGGAATCCTGATGCTATTGTAGTGGGCTTGCCGTTAAATATGGATGGGACTTTTCAGGAAGTAACATATAGAGCACGTAAGTTTGGCAATAGATTGGGGGCTAAATATAAGCTTCCGGTGTTTTTTAAAGATGAAAGACTAACTACTAAGTCTGCACGTGAACAGCTATTTGCCGAAGGTGGTTACCGTAATTTAAGTAAAGGGGCGATTGATTCTCGTTCTGCTCAAGTAATTTTGGAAGGTTTTTGGGAAGAACAAGAATTAAAAGGAGAGGAGTAACGCGTAAATTCTCCATGATTTAACAGTTTAGTACCCAAAATAAGGTTTAAAGGGCAATTTTTAACTTTTACTCATTATTTAAATAGCATTGAATTTTGCTCTTTTAGGAAAGCCAAAATGAAAGCATGCCAACAAAGATAACCAAGCCAACAAAGATAACCAAGCATGCTGCTTGAAATACACACTCTATTTTTTCTTATATATATTAAGAATCATCTTTTACTATCTACATATCAAAAGAACAAGAAGCTAAATTAACCAAGGAAATATGAAGCGAAATTTCAATGGTCATAAGAATCCGAATTTGAATTGATTTAGTGTTTTGTTTTAGAAAAATCTAAGTACTAACAGACGGAGCACCTCTAATTGGTGCACTTTTTGTTAATTTCAACGAAATTTCACAAACGAAAACTGAGCCCAAATTAAGAAATTTCGAAATATTGAATTGAATGAGATGAAGATTTTGGATGAAAACGGTAAAAATTACCTAGGTATGGGAAGTGAAAAGTTCAATTTTTTTTGTAAGTTTTTGAAATATAAATGTTTTTTAATAAATTAACAAAAAGTTAGTTATGCTAAAAATGACAAATAAACAAACAATAAAAAGTATAAAACACCATATTACACAAAATTACAAAACAAACGCACTAAAAAATAAAAAATTAAGATTATTATCTAAAAAGTAAAATTCGTGATCTTGGTCGATATCTTTTTGTTTTTAGGTAAGTATAATGATGCCTAATCAGTTCGGAAAGGTGGTTTTCTAGAATTGAAGTTTTAGTATTTAATATAATGTAATCCGTAAAGGATTAAGGGAATTTATTATGAAGGCAAATTGGCTTCCTCTTTCAGCTGCTGTTGCTTTAGCTTTAAGCTCAGTTGCAGCTTCTGCTGTTGATTTTCATGGTTACGCCCGTGCTGGCGCTCAGGCAAGTATGGAAGGTGGTGATGTTTATTGCTCAGGCAATGGTAAGCGTGGTCACAAGGTTGGTCGTCTTGGTGACGAATGTGATACTTATGCTGAACTCATTTTTAACCAGGAAGTTTACAACAAAGCAAACAGCAAGTTTGATCTTCATACCCTTGTAATGTTTGGTACCAAAGAACAAGACTCAATGGTTGACCGCCAGGGTGGTACTTTCCAAAATATTGGTTTTGGTGATGGCGATGCTGTATCAAGCGATGGCGATGGTATTAACCATAATAGTGGCCAAAGAGCTTCTCTTCGTGAACTTTGGTCTGGCTATACCTCTGATTTAGGGTATACAATTTGGGCTGGTAGAAGATACTACCAACGTAAAGATATCCATATTTGGGATTTTTACTACCTTAACAACTCAGGTACAGGTGCTGGTATTGAAAATATCAGTTTAGGCGCTAATATGGGCAACTTAGCATTTGCCGTTATTAAGGGGCAAAATAGTGGTGTTGAGCATGCTAACAATCTAGGTGATGAATGGCGTAATCTTTACAAGCTTGATGCTCGTTGGAATGCAATTCCAGTAGGCTTTGGTACAATTGATGCGTCTGTAATTTACGCTTTGCCTTGGATCTCTGATTACCAAAAGAAGAAAGAAGGTTTTGGTACAAGACTAAAGAGTGCAAATTCAGGGGTTTTAGTAACTTTGGATCATGCTTCTAACATCAATACTGATAATGTTAGTGTAATGAATCATTTCATTGTACAGTACGGCACCAATGGCTTTGGTAACGTAGGTTATTTTGATAATCACGTAGGCGAAT
>OIYF01000531.1_pt1 | contig 14373 bp, 19 predicted proteins | sample 1587971 | NCBI WGS metagenome assembly OIYF01 (sample SAMN03283248) | human gut metagenome | biome: human-associated habitat; material: feces | host: Homo sapiens | place: Peru | collected 2012 | reverse complement strand
CCAGATCCAGCTTGATAGTATGTCTGCGCATGTGATCCATGACACGTCCCGGGGTTCCCACGATAATCTGTACGCCCCGCAGTCCCGCGATCTGACGGCTGATATCCTGTCCGCCGTAGACCGGCAGCACCTTAATGCCGTGCATGTATTTTGCGATCTTCCGCAGTTCTTCCGCTGCCTGGATCGCCAGTTCTCTGGTGGGGCACAAGATAATGGTCTGTAACTTTTTCACATCCGGATTGATGTGCTGGATCGCCGGAATGCCGAATGCAGCAGTCTTGCCCGTTCCGGTCTGTGCCTGTCCGATAATGTCCTCACCCTGTAATAAATAGGGAATCGCCTGCTCCTGGATCGGAGACAGCTTCTCAAAACCCATCTCACGAATCGCACGGACGATACGGTTATCCAACAACGGCTCGATCGATGCGATACCGTCCTGCTCCTTTACCTCTTCTACTTTTTCCACTTCTTCATTTTCCAAAAAATAACTCACAAAATACTCCTTTTTAGCACAAAAAAAGAAATCATTGCGATGCGCTTCTGATTTCTTCCATCAAATCTCAACAACATTTCGTAGTATAGCACGGAAGCATTGAAAAAACAAGTAAATTCATGTACTATATAGAAAATAAACCACTTTAGAGGTCATTATGATACAGACATTACACATCGTACCGGAATATAACGAAGAACTGATCTATCCCGCCATCTGCAAAAGTATGGAGGCTTTGAACATCGCCGCAGACTTGCGCCCGGAGATGAAGATCGTCATCAAGCCGAATCTCGTCATGGCGAAATCCCCGGATTTTCCCGCCACGACCCACCCTCTGGTCATAAAAGCTGTGATCAGGTGGCTGCGAGAGCAGGGCATGCAGCACATCACCATTGCGGAAAGTTCCGGCGGTCTCTACAATGCCGAAGCCATGAAACACGTATATCACGTATGCGGCATGGATACTCTGGGCGAAGGTGCTGAACTCAACATGGACTTTTCCGCACAGACCGTAAATTGTCCGGCAGGATTTAAAAATCACAGTTTCCACCTGATCACTCCTATCGTGGAAGCCGATTATATCATTAATATCTGTAAACTGAAGACCCATGCCATGACCGGCTATTCCGGCGGCATCAAGAATCTCTTCGGCACCATCCCCGGTCTGGAAAAGCCCCAGATGCACTACCGCTGGCCGGAGATCGAAGATTTCTCCAACATGCTCTTAGAACTGGCTCAGACCGTAGCTCCCAATCTCACCGTCATTGACGCCATTGATGCCATGGAGGGTAACGGTCCCACCGGCGGCACTTCGCATCCTTTGCGTATGCTGCTGGCGGCAAAAGATTTCTATACCCAGGACTGCTTCGCCGCAAAACTTATGGGATTAGAACCTACAGAGATCGTCATGCTGCGTCAGGCACTGGAAAAAGGTCTGGCTCGCCCTAAGGAGTTGGCGCTTGTGGGAGATCCGGTTCCGGAAGGCTTATCTCCTTTTCAGAAGCCGGATACCATAAAATTAGATTTTACCAACGGTGTGCCGAAATTTTTACGCAAGCCTTTCATGTTCGTGGCTTCCCGACTGTTGAAATCCTATCCGCAGCTGACCCCGGAGAAATGCGTGGGATGCGGAAAATGTGCGGAAAGCTGTCCGGCACATGTCATCAGAATCGAAAATCGCAAGGCGAAATTCAAGAGAAAAGGCTGCATCTCCTGCTTCTGTTGTCAGGAAATGTGCCCCATGAAGGCTATCAGTGTAAAGAAAGCCCTGTAATTTCCTGCTTTTTGCTATTATTGTTCTAATTGCATACAAAATTTTTACAAAAATATCAAAAAACGTGTTGACAAAGTGGGACACGCATTGTATACTGAACAGGTCGGTTGCGAGAGCAACGAAATGGAATCTTAGCTCAGCTGGGAGAGCATCTGCCTTACAAGCAGAGGGTCATAGGTTCGAGCCCTATAGGTTCCATTCCAACTTCGGTTGGTCATATGGCGAGATAGCTCAGTTGGCTAGAGCATGCGGTTCATACCCGCAGTGTCGAGGGTTCGAATCCCCCTCTCGCTATTAGGTTAAAAGGGTCGGAAATGCTGATAAATACAGCGTTTCCGATTTTTTTGATTTCTCAAAGTATCAAATAATATGTTTACTTTTGTTTACTTCTGGATTTCTGACGGTGATAATGGTTAAACCAGAGTTTAAAATGCGCCGGTTTTCTCCTCTTAAAACCAGGGTTAAGAAGCCTAAAACAAAAGGTACGAAAGCTGACTCCGTGGAAAAAGTTACGGTTGCCGAACTTCTTCCCTCTTTGGAAAATACGGTTTTAAATAAAAATTAAACTTTAGCATCACCGCTTTCAGCATTCTGATAGACAAAGGAATTAGTGGTCATGGTGATTTCATCTAATATAGCCAGATTTCCGCTTTTCTTTATGCACATTGTTATTTAATAATTTGGACTTGCACACCGCCAAACCCGTTACTGTTCCAAAACAAACTGCTCTGTCTCAGGGTTCCACTTTAATACTGCTACGATTTCTTCAGAACTTATCAATTTATCCTCAGATGCCACAATAATCAAATCATCTACTATATCCATATAATAAAAAGATTCATCTCCAATGATCTTTAGCGCATCTATCGGAATTTCTACCCATTGACTGCCTTCGACAGCTAAAAGCTGAATTTCCTGTGTTGATATTCCTTGATATGTTGTGGTTTTTGATACCAATATTCTGCTTTGTCCGTCACTCGCTTGAATACAGTTTATAACTACTTTATCAGCCGCAAACTCCTTATATGCTACCATTTCTAATGAATCAGCATCTAAAAGGATACCCACCGTTTTATCCAATCCTGCAACATGAGGGGTATTCAAAATCTTGCATAACACGAATATTTCACTGGCATTATCTTGCGAGAAAGAACCAAAATCAATCCGAACTATAACAATATCTAATGCACTGATGTTACCTTCTTCGTAATTCTCTGCTACCTTTTCTATAATCCTGTTATTAAGCTCTGAGACCATATCAGCACTATCCCTGGATTTCGATATTCCACACGCATTGATGCACATCAGCATAAACAACACAAGAACAGAGACCGGCAAAACCTTATTTTTCATCTTACCCATACTCGTCTTAATCTCTTTCTGGCACATTTTCTATTTTAATGTGCAGGATATGATCCTGCAATCAGTGTAATAATACAACAAAATATTCGATGCGGAATCACCATTTTTTGCACGCAATGCGGCACCCATTTGACATAGCCCGTAACGATGTCCTCCTGCACCAGTTGCAATATCTGTGCAACTTACAGCTTTCAAAGCAGGCTGCGTAATAGCTAAAAAACTCGCAATATACTTTTTCATTGCTTCCTCTTTTCTCTTCATAAAATACCTCTCTTTCTCGTCTGAACTTGTTTAATCTGCCTTCTGGTTAGAAATAAACAAATAACCATCATCCGTCTTTTGTAAAATGACCACCCATTGCCCCCCCTCATACTCTTTTTCGTATTTCAGTATGAGTTTGTTATTTGACTCCCAAGTTCCGGAAGTAACCATACACCAATCAAAATTCGAGTCTCCCCTAATCAGATAGTAACTGTCATATTGCTCCAAATAATAGAAACTGTCCAAGCCTGTCTTTTTTGTCTCCGCCAGACTTATTCCCATTTTTTCCTGCAAAAAAGCATCCATTTCATTTGCTGTGATTTTTATGATATCCAAATACGGGGCATCACTACATAACTCTGTCAGCATTGACAGTTCATCCTCCGATACTTCGCCAAACGCTCCTCCAACGCCATTATAAAATAACTCAAACAAGTTAATTTCATCTGGTTGACTATACTCGCTGGATAACAGCATATTGTTCATGTTCGTTATGTCACCATTGAAAAATTCTGTGTTAAACACAGTAATTTCCTTTTCGGAAAGAGTACCGGAAGCCATCTGGCATCCTGAAAACATCAAAATCATAAAAGACAAGATAACCGATAATGCAAGTAAATCCATAACTTTTGTCAATATTTTCATTCAAAATCTCCTCCGTTTCACTTCTCAAATTTCTCGCCATTATAGACTCTTCATGGGCACCACTCCCATCCATAGTTGCAAAGCAGATTTCCCCACCTGCAATACACATTACATTTTTCTACAAACTGATAATTCTTTTCTGCCGATGTTGCCGTTTTAATTTCTCCATTAACACTACACGTCATTGTAACTCGATATGTACCTCTGGAAACCAGATATATTTCCAAGCCAGATGCTGTTATGGTATTGCTCGAATCTTCCCATGATTCCACATTGACCCAGCTACCAGAGACCTTTTCCTGGAACATAGCTTTTACATACATTTTTCAAATGATTTCTGCATTTCCCTATCAGCATTGTGATTACAACTATTAAAAATATTATATTTAGCTCCAAGAAGTAGCTATCCTTTTCAAATATAGTGCAAACTATTCCGATAAAAAAATCCAAGCATAAATACTTCATCAGCTTTATTTTAAAACACTCGTTCTCTTCTTCGTTTACCCCCTTAATGAACTATTTTTGTAATCATATCATATTCCCCGCAAGATAATCCCTAATATGTCAAAAATACGGCAATAGCTGTCAATTTTCCGGCAAATTCATAACAACGGTCAGGCAAAATACAGAATCCTGTGCTTCCACTAGAATTTCGCCCTGGTACTTTTCTGCAATTCTTGCTATGGAATTTAATCCATATCCATGTCTGCCGCTTTCTGTTTTTGTGGATTGATATTTTCCGCTTCTGTCGTTTTTTAAGACATGCTCATATGGATTCTTTATCAGCATGACCAGCGCCTGCTTTTTCACTCCCATGGATATTTCTATCACCTTTTGGTGCTGCCTGCAGTCCCGGACAGCTTCTATTGCATTATCCAGTGCATTTCCCAGTGCTATGCCAATATCACATGGTTCCATGGAAAGCTCCTCTGGAATAAATATTTTTAACTGAAATGTAATCCCGTATTCCTTAGCAACGGCATATTTGAAATTAATCAGACAATCAATGGTACTGTTGCCGGTATTGGAAATGTTTTCGGAAATATTGCTGTTTTTGATAATCTGATTCAGGTTTCTGATTACAGACTCTTTATCACTGTTTTCAACGCTGTTTTTTAAAACAATAAGTTTATTCAGCAGATTGTGCCTGTCCTCATAAAATTCCTCCAACATCTTTTTTTGCGATACCGTAATTTTTTCGATCATATCAAATTGCTGGGCATAAACTGTATGTTCTTTTTCATAAGCAAAAACTTTATTTATTTTTACATACAATTCAAAAATAATGACATTAAATAAGATAAGAATGCTGATAGTGATAACAGCAAAAAAGGACTTTCCTTCTGAGCAAAATTCATTGATTGCAATGACTATGCTTCCCACTGGCACCAACAGGAGAAAAAAATAATATTTTCCCGGTACCGGACTCTCCTTTCTTTTTTCTGCCACCATCGACAGTGCATATACAGAAAGGATCATCAGGATGTTCGATAATACCAACCCAATAATATCCCTTTGCTGGCTTTCCCCTATGTCAAAGCTATTGATTAGGGAAAAGACAAAGACCTCAATCAACGACCAGCCTGCATAGAATGTAGCCAATAAAAAGTATTTTTCCTTTCCACGGCTTTGGTAGGCAACCATCGCTATGGACAGAATCAGTAAAATGTTCAGAATGGTTGCAAAAATTTGCAGGCGCCCATTATGATAACCAAAGAAAAATTGGAATATGCAATAAACAATCCACAGAGAAACAGAAAGTATACTATTCTGCTTTTCTTCAAAAAAGCTTCCCCAAAATCTTTTTACAATCCATACGGTTGCGATAACAATAGAAATATTTAATAGAATATCTTCTATTTGATTATACATTGATTTCCCCTCCCAGAAGATGGCTGTATTGTTGGTTAAAGTATTTCTGCCGTTCTTCGCTTATAGGCAGTTTCTTCCCATTTACCAACGTTATTTCTATTTTTGTCCTTGATCTAATCAAATAATAATTTACCAGATAAGACTGATGTACTCTCAAAAAAGGTATTTTTCCATCTGACATTTTTTGTTCTATCTCTGACAGTTTCCCGTTAAATGTGTAATGCTCCCCGTTTTGCGTATATATTGTAACTTTCCTGGCATTGCTTTCAAAGTATAAAATCTCTTTACATAGAATTTTATATTCTTAATGCTTAAAAAAAAAGGTAAAATAGACCATTTTACTGCAGACTCTCTGATAAGTTTTCAGAAATGTCTTTGTCAATATCTCCTCATCGATTGGTTTCTTTATAAATCCAAATACATCCAACCGGAACAATTCCATCATATATTTATCATAGCCTGATACATAAATCAGAAGTACATTATCATCCACCTTCCGTATATTTTCAGCCGCAGTGATGCCATCGCCACCCTTCATCTGAATATCCAAAAAGATGATGTCATACTTTGTTCCTGATGTAACCTGCCTTTTGAGTTCCCTACCACTGTAAAAAACATCAATATTCACGGGAATGCTTTCCCGCTTGCATACTTCAGAAATTATATGCTCTATCTGATTCACAATTACATTTTCATCATCACAAACAGCAATTCTTATCATGTGTACTACCTGCATTATACTTATAAAAGTGGACACATTGGTTAAATAGACTTACTATTAACATAGACACCAAAAGGAGGTATCTTTTATGTCCACAAAACAACATTACGATGAGGATTTCAAACGAACCCTCGTTGAGCTTTACCACAATGGTAAAACTCAGGCCTCTCTTATCAAAGAGTACGGCGTATCTCAAACTGCTCTTTCCAGATGGGTCAAACAGTATTCAACTGTTGAAACTGATGACGGTGAAGTTCTTACTGCAAAGCAGGTGAAAGAGCTTCAAAAACGTATGGCTCAGCTGGAAGAAGAAAACCAAATACTAAAAAAAGCGATTGCCATATTCACGCCACACTCAAGCAACGATTAGATGCCGTGCATAAGCTGCGTCATCAATACGATATCAAAACTCTTTGTCGAGTTCTTCGCATAAATCGCAGTACTTATTACAAGCACTTTTATTCAGATTTAGCACCTCGTACAAAAGAAAATCCGTTGATTCGTAAGCACCTTTTACAAATCTATACTGATTACGATAACTCTCTTGGTGCTTACAAGATCCGTCGTGTATTAGAACGTGATTATGGCATAAACATCAGTCTCGGCAGAGTGGACCGCCTGATGAACACTATGAATCTACCAAAACGTTCCACAGAAAAACCAAAATGGAAAGGTGCCTGGAAAGACAATGGTCCTTGTGAGTAACACTCCCTTTTGAAATCGAGACAGATTCACGTCCCCTCTCGCTTTTAAAATTTCTTACCGCACTTTGGGCAATACTCAAAATTTTCTGCTGTCTCATACCCACAGTAATTGCAATGTTTATAGTTATACCCATAGGTCACTTTTGAAATTCTCTGCAAATGCTCCGGGCGAATCAGTACCTGCTCTCCCCGGGCAATGGCCTTTCCCATCTCCGGATCCAGTTCATACAGCGTATTACAGCAGCTTGTCCGCACATAATAGTGCTTATTCCACTTAATACACGGTATGAAAAACATAGCCCGTCTCCTATCTCACCAGTCCCATGTTGCTTCTGTATTCCTCATTCAGCTGCCGCAGTTCCTTCTCCCCGTTAATGTACGGTTCATAAAATGTATCCACGGAACCACCGCCCAGATTATCACAACCGTTGCAGAAGTCACAGGCTCCACCGCACTGGTTCAAACCCTCCTGTATAATGCGGATCCGCTCTTCTCTCGTTGTATCTTTGATCAGTATACTTTTGATCTCCATATGCCATCACCTTTCCTGATTTATCAATACTATATATCAATAATAATGAAACTGCCTGATATGCGATAACTTTATTTTACCACACATCAGGCAGTCTGTTATCATTTTATTTCTTTACCCCGGCAATATCATCCGGATCCCGGCCTTGATAATTCCGATCCCTACCGGTATTAAAATGATTGTACAGCAGAAGATCACTCCCACGCCCGACAGGATGAGGCCGATGGGCAACAGGATCAGCAGCCACACACAGGCCTTTAAAATTGCCCCGGTAATCTTATATGCGATTCCGAATAAAATGGTTAACAGCAACAGACACAATATAAATGAAATCATAATTTTTCTCCTTTCCATAATGTAGGCCACATGCTTCACAGAAAAAACTCCTGTCTTTGTAGCTATTATATCCGGTTGTCCCACCATTTTCAGTACGTAATGTTGCACGATAAGTCATCCTAATATAGGAAAAGGACAGAGGATATCCTCTGCCCTTTTCTAGGCTGTTTCTATGCTGTTTCTTCAGGAATGGTCCCGGAACATAATGCATTCCTTCACTGTTTCCAACAGCTTCTTTTCATCCATCGGCTGTTGATAATGTCTTCCGCAAAGGCATTGGCGCTCATGGCAATGATGGGGACATTTCCGGCATCCGACCGTTTCATGGACCGGATCCTGCGGGTGGCATCCCAGCCATTTAGCTTCGGCATCATAATGTCCATGAAGATCACATCGTAATATCCCAGCTCAGATTTTTGAACTTTTGTACCGCCTCTTCTCCGTCTGCAGCGCACTCTACGTGGATCCCGTAATCCTCCAGCATGAATTTTGTGATCTCCATGTTGAGTTCATTGTCCTCTGCTAACAGCGCCCGCAGACCTTCCACCGGGATTTCCTCATAGTTTACGTTCTTCTCCTTCTCCACCGGTTCCCCGATTTTGAACGGAAGTGTCATGGTCACAGTAGTTCCGACGCCTTTTTTACTCTCTATGGCAATGTCTCCATCCAGCCTGTCCACGATTTTCTTTGCAATGGCAAGTCCCAGTCCTGTGCCTTCGTACCTGGATCTGCTGGTCTCATTCTCCTGCGTGAACGGTTCAAAAGCATGTTCCAGAAAGGTTTCACTCATGCCGATACCAGTATCGGCACAGCCGAATTCATAGACTACCCGCTCCTCGTCCGCATATTTTTCTGCACACCAGACACGCACACTGCCGCCCGGTCCGGTAAATTTAACCGCATTATCAGAAATATTGGTCAGCAGTCTCTCCACATAGATTGGATTCCCTGCCAGATCCATATGGCGGATATCACTCTGTTCCCAGTCAACAATATATTCCACATTCTTTTCTGCCGCCTGCTTCTGCTTGCCGAGGTTAACCCGGTTCAGCAGTTCTGCCAGATTAAACGGAATCTCCTGTTCCACTACACCTCCCGACTCCAGTTTGTTCATATCCAGAATATCATTCACGATAGAGACCAGATACTTCGATGAAGTCATGATCTGTTCCCGGCACTTTCTCTGTACCTCCAGATCATCCGGATAACGGTTTGCCAGATTCAGCGTGCCGATAATGCCATTCATGGGTGTCCGGATATCATGACTCATATTTGACAGGAAACGGGCCTTCAAAGCTGCTGCCTTCCTGGCTTCCTCCACCTGATACATCAGTTCATGTTCCCACTTCTTGGTATCGCTGATGCTGCGGATCAGGCAGAGCACATGGGTCAGTACACCGTTTTCGTCTCTCTTTTTTTCCACAAAACGGAGTCTGTGCCAGTCGCCATCCTTCATCCGGTATTCTAGGACTAACGTCTCTTCATTCTTCATGCGTTCCGGCAGGGTCTTCAGATCCACAAATTTGAAAAATGCCTCCTGATACTCCTCCGCCACGTATTGTCTGCATACCTTTTCATTGCTTTCCGACAGCTTTCCCGATTTCGTGAACTTCAGATGCTCGGTATCCCGGTTATTGATCTCTTCGAAATAATCTGCCTGAATATCGATCCGTGAAATATACTGGTAAGTTCTGGCGATGGAGGAAATGATCTCGTTACTCAGCTTCACTTTCTCCAATGTGTCCTGTAACTGCTTCTGGATTGCTTTTTCTTTGTACAGAATGCTGTCTATATTCCGGCAATAATTTATTCAGGATGTCATTTTCGTTCTGCTCATAGTTTAAAGACATCGTTTTCCCCTTCTACGGCACAATAAAAGCCGTCTGCCAAAAATGTGCACTGACAGACGGCTCACGATAAACATACTCCCCTACACTCAGGAATCTGCTGCAACCGGCTGTCATAGTCTGATTTTTCTCTATGTTCAGACCTTAGACCCATCTGGCTTTGTGTCCCCGTTTTTCAGCGGGTTTACTAAATAGATATTATTTTTATTACATTTTCTCCGGAGCTTCGAATCCCAGCATATCAATACAGGTCTCCAGGATATCTCTGGTCAGCACTAAAAGTGCTACCAGTCCCTGCTTACGCTCCTCATTCTCTTCACCTAAGATCTTGGTCTCATGGTAGAAGTGGTTGAACGCATTGGCAAGATCGTAAATATAGGCACATACCTTATGGGGTGCCAGTTCTTCTCCAGCGGTAGCGATCATGGTATTGAACTGTGCCAGTTCCATGGCAAGCTCTTTCTCGGACGCATTACCGGGCTGCTGTAATTTTACAGCGGTCAGGTCTCCGCCCTGCTCCTTGTATTTATTCAAAATAGACTTGATTCGCACAATGGTATACAGGATGTAGGGGCCGGTATCTCCCTCGAAGGAGGTGAAACGGTCGATATCAAAAACATAATCCTTGGATGCCTGATTGGACAGATCACCGTATTTTAACGCGGAGATAGCTACCACGTCCGCTACCTTTCTCGCCTCGGCATCTTCCATATCGCGGCCTTCCTTGATCTTTTTGTACATCTCATCCTGGGTATCCTTGATCAGGTTCTCGAGACGCATAACACCGCCCTGTCTGGTCTTGAAGGGTTTGCCATCCTTGCCGTTCATGGTACCGAAGCCCAAGAACTTCAGCTCGGTCTCGGGTTCTACCAATTTCGTCTTGCGGGCACAGCGGAATACCTGCTCGAAGTACAATTCCTGACGCTTGTCCACCACGTAGATCAGCTCGTCGGGATGATACAGCTTCATACGCTCCATAATAGTGGCCAGGTCTGTGGTATTGTACAGAGAGGCCCCGTCGGACTTTAAGATCATGCAGGGAGGGATCTCCTTGGTGTCGGTATCTTCCTTGACATCCACTACCAACGCACCCTCACTTAAGTGTGCATAGCCGTTGTCCTTCATATAAGCGACCATCTCCGGGATGATGTCATGGACATCGCTCTCTCCCTTCCACAGATCGAATTCTACGTTTAATTTGGAATAATTCTTCTTCAGGTCGTTCACAGACACATTGATAATGTGCTTCCACAGAGCACGATATCCTCTGACACCGCTCTGTAATTTGAAGGTTGCTTCCATGGCCTTTGCCTTGTACTCGGGATCTTCCTTGGACTTGGCGCTGGCTGCGGGATAGATTTCCTCCAGTTCACTGATGGTAAACGGAGCTTCCTCGGGATATTCCCCGGCGTAGTTCTCATCAAAATATACCAGTTCCGGCTGTCTCTCCTGTAAACCGGTGATGACCAGACCCATCTGTAATCCCCAGTCACCCAGATGCACATCACCGATAACCTCATGTCCCACATAGCGGCTGATGCGTTTTACGCTCTCACCGATCACTGCGGAACGTAAATGTCCCACATGCAGAGGTTTTGCCACGTTGGGGCCGCCGTAGTCGATAATGATCTTCTTGGGATGTTCGGGCTTCTCCAGACCGAATTTTTCATTTGCCTCCATGCCCTGTAAATAGGTGAGCAAAAATGCCTCGCTGACCTTCAGGTTCAAAAATCCGGGAGCTACTGCCACCACTTCGGAAAATACCTTGCTGTCTTTTAACTGCTCTGCCACGTCGTTTGCGATCATGATGGGGGCTTTTTTATACAGCTTGGCTCCCGCCATGGCGCCGTTACACTGATATTCGCACAGGTCAGGACGGTTGGAAAGCATTACTTTTCCTAAGCTTCCGTCATAGCCTGCTGCGGTAAATGCCTGCTGCATTTCCTCTGTCAGCATTTCTAAAAATTTCTTCATGTCAGTCAATCCTCATACCTTTCAGTAATCTGCCGGTATTCCGTTGCCTGTAATGTACCGGAATATCTTGTGCAGTCACAATTTCTATCTCTCACGCTTCTGCGCTGTTTTCAATATTTCTACTATATCCTAAAATTCCTCATCCCGCAAGACGCAATTACGCATTTGCAATCTGTGCTTCCCGCTCCGCCTTGGAAAAGGCACAGCCGCATCCAAAACTGCACGGACAGGACCACCGGCAATAATACCAGTACCCGGGCAAGCAGGCTTAAGCAACACAGCAGAACTCTTGTACTTTCCAATCATTTCATGTGGAATTGTTCCATTCTTGAGCGGAAGAGTAATAAGGTTTGCTCTTGCTTTTTCAAGGCTCTTTCTGATAGCTTCGGTAACATCGTTAGCCTTTCCGAATCCAAAGCCGATGCGTCCTTTCTTGTCGCCAACTACAGTCAATGCCGAGAAAGACATTCTGCGTCCACCTTTTACAGTTTTAGCAGTACGGTTCAACTTTACAAGTTTCTCTACGAATTCATCAGCAGGCTTTCTATCAAAATTCTTCTGGTGTTCCATAGCCACTCCTAGAATACAATCCCGGCAGAGCGGGTAGCGTCAGCAAGGGCTTTTACAACACCATGGTAAAGATAACCGTTACGGTCAAACACTACTTTTGTAATGTTCTTTTCCTTGAGGCGTGAACCCAAAGCTTCTCCAAGTTTTTTTGCACTTTCAACATTGGCTTTAAGTGCAATAAAATCCTTTTCCAGAGTTGAGATGGCAGCAAGAGTTCTGCCCTCATCATCGTTGATTACCTGTGCATAAAGATTGCGACCACTCTTGAACACTGTCAAGCGGGGACGTTCCGCAGTACCGTAAATTGACTTACGAATGTGAATCTTTCTGTGCAGGCGCTTTCTGTTTTTATCACTAAGTTTCTTGAACATATCAATTCACCTTATTTTACGCCGGTCTTACCGACTTTACGTCTGATAACTTCGTCAACGTACTTGATTCCCTTGCCCTTGTATGGCTCAGGTCTTCTCTTGTCTCTGATCTCAGCTGCAAACTGGCCGACTTTTTCTTTGCTGATACCGGATACGATAATCTTGTTACCATCTACTTTGGTTTCGATTCCGTCTGGATCTTCCATTTCTACCGGATGAGAATATCCAAGGCTAAGCACAAGCTTTTTGCCCTGTTTTGCTGCTTTATAACCTACACCGTTAACTTCAAGCTCTTTTGTATAGCCTTCGCTTACACCAACAACCATGTTGTGGATCAAGCTTCTTGTTAAACCGTGAAGAGATTTCATTTTCTTTAAGTCGTTTGGTCTGGATACTACTACATGACCATCTTCGACTTTGATTTCCATTTCTGTAGGAAGTGCTCTTTCGAGAGTTCCTTTTGGTCCTTTTACAGTTACTACGTTGCCTTCAGCGACAGTTACTTCTACGCCTGCAGGAATAGCAACCGGAAGTCTACCAATTCGTGACATATGTTTGTCCTCCTTACTTAGATTATCGGAGAGGATGTTTCATCCTCTCTGTTTTCAGTTTGTTCTCTATAAAAAATCTTGGTTCAAATTACCAAACGAATGCTAATACTTCGCCGCCAACCTGAAGTTTACGAGCTTCTTTATCAGTAATAACACCTTTGTTTGTAGAAAGAATTGCGATTCCAAGTCCACCAAGAACTTTTGGAAGCTGATCCTTACCTGCGTAGATACGAAGACCAGGTTTGGAAATTCTCTTTAAACCAGTGATGATTTTTTCGTTTTTGTCTTCACCGTATTTCAGTGTGATATGAAGAGTTTTAACAACTCCGTCTTCAACTAAATCATATTTTGCAATATATCCTTCATCAACAAGGATGTTAGCAATTGCAGTTTTCATTTTGGATGCCGGAACATCTACTGTGTCATGTTTTGCAGTGTTTGCGTTACGGATTCTTGTAAGCATATCTGCGATTGGATCGCTCATTGTCATGTTAGTTTCCTCCTGTTATTCAGACTTTACATGTGCATATATATTAATTGTTTACATTGTTACCTGTTTTATCATAAATCTCGTTTGGACATATGATCGGACTGATAAATCAGCCGATCGTTTATTTTATTTAAATCCGGTTCCTACCAGGAAGCCTTCTTAACACCCGGGATCTGTCCCTTGTAAGCTAATTCACGGAAGCAGATTCTGCAGATTCCGTACTTTCTTAAAACAGAATGTGGACGTCCACAAATATTGCAACGTGTATATTCTCTTGTGGAGAATTTCTGTTTACGCTGCTGTTTGATTTTCATTGCTGTTTTAGCCATGAATCGTTCCTCCTATTATTTTGCAAACGGCATATTGAATAA
>OIYF01000529.1_pt1 | contig 14378 bp, 9 predicted proteins | sample 1587971 | NCBI WGS metagenome assembly OIYF01 (sample SAMN03283248) | human gut metagenome | biome: human-associated habitat; material: feces | host: Homo sapiens | place: Peru | collected 2012 | reverse complement strand
AATTCATCCTGTTTGATGAGCCTATTGTCTCACAAACAGCCAGGAGATTAAATCCACCGATTTATTTTCCGCTTACGGCATAATCCCCGCAAGGGGACTGAAACCGTTTTCAAATCCTTTTTTCTTCAGGGAATCGATACAATCCCTTATAAGGGCATAATCCCCGCAAGGGGACTGAAACAAATTCATCATTAATGTTTAAATTTAGATTTATCTTATAAGGGCATAATCCCCGCAAGGGGACTGAAACTTTTGAAATCTGAAGTCCCCTATCAGCTTCTTTTACAAGTGCCTTATAAGGGCATAATCCCCGCAAGGGGACTGAAACGTATTGATCTTGCTGATGCTGCTAAGAAACTTATCCTTAGAGCCTTATAAGGGCATAATCCCCGCAAGGGGACTGAAACAGGTAACAATGATAACCATACGGTCATCAGCACTAACTTATAAGGGCATAATCCCCGCAAGGGGACTGAAACTATTCTTGTGCCTACTTCCATACCCCATTGAGGTAGTTGTAGCTTATAAGGGCATAATCCCCGCAAGGGGACTGAAACTTTCTGTGGTACTAGCACCAGGTGTATCTGCTCCCATAGCACCCTTATAAGGGCATAATCCCCGCAAGGGGACTGAAACCAGAATTCTAATAATCAAGTATCAACACATACATGGTTAGCCTTATAAGGGCATAATCCCCGCAAGGGGACTGAAACTGTCCGAATCGTCATGAGGAACGAATTCTGTTTCCTGTTTTCTTATAAGGGCATAATCCCCGCAAGGGGGACTAAACGCAAGAAACCCCACTTTATCTGAAGTGGGGGCTTTTTATGTTTTACACTTCCTGGTTGTACAAGGAATTTAAAATCTGATACAATAAAGCCAAGGAGGTGTGCCGATGAATGAAGAGATAATGCAGGATGTAAAGGAGCAGCTGGCAGGCGCGCTAGACTACGATCAAGCAGCGAAAGGCGTTTTGTCGCAGAAAATGGTGCTGGCTTATATCTTGAAACGGACTGTTCCCGAATTTGAATCGGCCAGCCTCGACGATATTGCCAATATCTACATCGAAGGGAAGCCGGAAGTCAGTACGGTTCCGGTTTCTAAGGACAAAACGAACGCGGTCCGGCACGCTTTGGAGCGACAGGATACACCGAAGATCAAAGGGGCACAGAATGAAGATAACAGCATAACCGAAGGCTCCATCGTCTTTGATATCTTGTTCCGGGCGAAGGCCCCGGAAACGGATGAGCTTATTACCCTAATCATCAATGTAGAAGCACAAAAGCGTTTGAAACCGAAAAAGAAAGCCGTTTGATTTCTTCGCAAAAAGGAACCGAATTTACCAATAGCGACTACGATAAAATAAAGAAGGTCTATACCATTTGGATTTGCATGGAAGCCCCGCAGGGAAAAAGCGCTATCAACCGCTATCAGCTGAAAGAACAGCATTTGCTGCACCGCTATAAAGAACCGTGTCAGAATTATGACCTCATGGGCCTCATCTTTGTCTATCTGGGAAACAGCAAAGTCAAAAACCAGCTGATAAATCTGCTTGATTTGATGTTCAAATCGTCAAAGAATGCCAACGAAAAGATTACGGCCCTGCATAATGATTTTGGGATTGATTTGACACAAGAAGGAGAGGGGGATTTGAAGCTCATGTGCAACTTAGGAGAAGGATTGTATGAAGATGGTCTGATGAAGGGAAAATTGGAATCAGCTTTGGAAATGCTCAAGGATGGTGTGGATTTAGACAAAGTCGCAAAGTATACCAAATTATCACTTTCCATCATCAAGGAACTTGCTAAACAAAATAAATTGATTTAGGAGCAATTACCAAAATACCGCCATGGTGCTTGCCTTGACTCTTTTCTGGTGCCGGCTTTACAATGGCAGTAGGTCAGTGTGCTACAAGGAGGCATGACATATGGATTATCGTAAATTTGGTGAAACTTATTATGTCCGGATGGACAAGGGGGATGAAATCATCAGCACGATTTTGGGGATTTGTCAGAAAGAACAGATTGAATCGGCTATTTTTTCAGGTATTGGCGGCTGCCGTTCGGCTGAAATCCAGACGTTCATTCCGGAAACGGGGAGTTTTGAGGTCCAAGAGCTGAAAGGGATGCTGGAACTAGTCTCGCTGACTGGGAATGTCGTTACTGATGATGCGGGTGCCTATTTCCATCACACCCACGCGGCTTTTTCTTATAAAAAAGATGGCGAACATCACATTGCGGCAGGGCATATCAAGTCGATTGAAGTTCTGTACACGGCTGAAATCGAACTACGGCCCGTCCTTGGCGGAAGAATTCGGCGGAAATATGATCCGGAAACGGGAACCGGATTTTGGGATTTCGGGCCAGAAACAGATTAACGGGATCGTGTATGATGGTTTCATCATACACGGTCCTTTTTCTGTACAGATTTCCTGCGGAATTGAGCCCTGCCTATATACAAAAAGAGAGTATTTTATGAGCCCCTCTGCCGAGGCTTTTCATGAAATGCTCTTTTTTTTGCAAAATTTTTTGTAATATTTTATTAATACATAGTACTAAATAAATATTAATAATTTACAATAAAACGAATAAAAATATAATAACAAATCGATGCCTATACATCTGTAAAACGGCTTTATTGAGCCTTTTATTAATAAAAATAAGTGCTATAATGATACCACAAAAAGACCATATAAAATACATAAAAATGCAATATGGCGAAAGGTGGTGCATCGGAAAATTCTTACATGGTACATACGGTGAAGTCATTATAAGTAAAGGATGCGCAAAATTATGAACAAAATATTTAAAGTCATTTACAGCAAAACCAGACATTGCTACGTTGTCGTCTCGGAACTAGCAAAAAGTCATTGCAAAACCACACAAAGTCATACAGTCAGAAGCAAAGCAGCCTTGACGGCAGCTGTGCTGATTGCGCTGGGGGGCGTTTCGTTTATTACAAATCCAGAAGTAGCATATGCTAATATTCCGGGTAATAATGCTTATTATCTCGGTATCAGCGATGCCAATACTGACAGGAAAGACCATGTCAATGCAGATGGTAAAGGAGCTGGAGGAACAGACTCGATCACGATAGGCCACAACAGCACCGCTGCTACTGGCACAATTACTATCGGCGATCGTAGCGCTGGTGGTTCAATGTACAGCGTATATCTTGGTGAGCACTACACTTCAGCTAATCAGACCCATCCGGATACAGGCAAGTATGTCACTTCAATTGGCTACGACTCTGATGCAAAGGGAACAGGATCTATCGCGTTGGGCTCTGGAGCAGAAGCTGACGTGAATCGCGATCGTGAAGGTGGGGAGAAAAATCCTGATGCCGACAGTGCGTCTGTTGCTATTGGCTACCAGGCCAAAGCAAACAAGAACAACATTGCCATCGGTGCGAACTCCATGGCCACGGACGCAGCTTCTACTACAACGGCTGCCGCATTCACGAATCAAGCAGCTCCAAAGTCGTATGTATCTGTCGGTGACGGTATAAAAGATAGCGAAACGCAGTATCGTCGCATCTCCAATGTAGCCGACGGTGCTGCTGATTCTGATGCAGCTACTATTGCACAGTTGAAAGAAGCTGTTGTAGCAACAGATGCCAGCAAAAAGGCAAACATTGACGCTTCTAACATTGGTACAAATTTAAAGTATAAAGCAGACGGTAAGACAGCTGCTGATTCATCTGATATAACCACTAATGAAGACGCCTGGGGCACGGCTATCGGCACAGGCAAGGTGGAAAAAACAAATGGCCAGCTTGTTACCGGTGGTACAGTCTACTCGGCTTTGGAGAATCAGAAGAAAGACCTGTCTGTCCATGCTGGTTGGGGAATCAGTGTTGTTAAGGACAAAAATGGCAACACCATCAGCCTGAACCGTAACCTGGGCAGGGATGCAGATACTAAAGATAAAGCCGTTCTTAAAGCTGATGAAAATAAGAGTGCTTTGGTTATTGGTGGTCGTGTTAATCCCGGCGATGCCACAGGTGGACAAACGGCTGAAAAGGATTATGGTGCTTTAGGCCAGGATTCTGTCACGGTTGGTGGTGCAGATAATACCGTTAGAGAAAATGGTGATGCTGCTGTCGTTATCGGTGGTTTATCCAATACCTCTTCTGCACAGTATTCTACGGTAGTTGGTGGTTCTGCTAATGATGCTATTGGTAACGAATCTGCTGTATTTGGCGGTAATGATAATGATGCTTACGGAACATATGCAACATCGAGTGGCGGCAGCATGAATAGAGCCTATGGCGAAGCTGCTTCTGTTTTTGGCGGTGGGGCGAATAGTGCCCTTGGAGCTTCGTCTGTAGCTGTAGGTGGATTACAGAGCACGGTAAATGGAACTTTTGCCGTCGGCATTGCTGGTGGTTCTACGAATGCTGATTATGCACTGGCAGCAGGCAATGGTGCGAATGTTACTGTCGAAAACGGCACAGCTATTGGCTATCAGGCTACAACTGATGAAGCAGGCACGATTGCGTTTGGTCATGATGCTGGAGATGCATATTATTCGTCTACAACTTGGCCACAAAAAGCGACGAAACAAAATGGAAAATATTATGATGCTAACAATAAGGAAATCACTAAAGCTGAATACGATGCTTTGAAAAATTCTGATGGTACATGGAATGATTACAGCAAGACCCCGACAGTTGCAGAAAAAACGTATGATAAAGCTGCTTACAACCGTCTCGTTAAAGTCGCCGATGGCCAGGATGCCCACGACGTCGTCGTCATGGAACAGCTGGACAAAGCCAAAAGTGAATTGTCAGACAGCTTGTCTGTCAATGCCGGCTGGGGTATCAATATCGCAGATGAAAAAGATCCGAAAACCGGAGAGGTAACCAAGAAAAACGTCATCAGCCTGAAGCGTAACCTGGGGAAGAACTATGGAAGTAGGTATGGTACCGGCAAAGTCAATTTTGAAGCAGACGGGGAAAATTCTCTGATTCTTGGCGGCGGAGCACTTAATGACAGTTGGGAAGATAGAGATAAAGAAGTTACATATGGTGCTCATGGAAAAGATTCAATTCTCGTAGGTGGCTTGAACAACGATATTGCCAAAGACAGTGAAAAAGTAGCGACAAGTATAGGAACAAAAGCAAGTATTGGAACAAGAGCTGTGATAATTGGAGGAACATCTAATACAGTTTCCTATGATCCAGTTACAGAAAAAGATTCTGATACCGGTAAAGAAAAAGTAAAAGTAAAAGTAGATTCTAATGGGAACGTAATAGTACAAACACAAAAAACCGGAACAGATGCTATCATCGTTGGTGGATTACAAAACACAGCAAAAGGTGATGGTTCTGTATTAATTGGTGGTGAAAGCAATGAGGCAACAGGCCTTTATTCTACGGTAATTGGAGGTACACGTAATAAAACGGATGGATGGCTATCATCTATTTTCGGTGGAACAAGAAATACTATAACAGGAGATCCAACAGCCGCTGGAATTTTTGGTGGTACTGGAAATACAATAAATAGTAATGGCATTGCTGCGAATGTTTTTGGCGGTGAAAATAATACTGCTGATAATACGCTTGCTGTTGTCGTTGGAGGCGAAGCGAATACATCATCTGGCCCTGCTTCAATTATATTAGGTGGTAATCATAATACAGCCAATCAATTGCTTGCCACTGTTGTTGGTGGCCAACTTAATACTGCTACCGGTGAGACTTCCATGATATCAGGCGGAATTGGTAATGTGACTTCCGGCGCATATTCATATGATGCTGGCGGGCTTTATAATCGTGTAACGGGTATGGCTGCTTCGTCGCTAGGAGGATTGAATTCTAGTGTAAATGGGATGCTTTCAACTGGCGTAGCAGGAGGTTCCACTGGTGAAAATGCCATTTTGTCATTAGCTGCTGGATATCAGTCTGTTGTAACCGATAGTGGAGTAGAAAAAACTTATGTCACCGGCGATGATGCTGAAAAAGTACTCGAAGATCAATATTCTGGTAAGGAATTACCAGGATATTACACAAGGGACCAGTCCGTCGATTATGGCCCTGGTGAACCAGGAAGACTTATTCATTATGATAAATTCGCTACAGCATTAGGATATCAGGCTACTGCCGATGAATACGGCACCATCGCATTTGGCCACGATGCAGGTGATGAATCCGGTTATACTTATGAATGGGAAACTTTGACCGATGAAAACGGCAATCCGAAACAAAATGAGATTGATGGAACGACTAATGATTATACAAAAGCTCCTAAATCAGTGAAAAAGAAAGCACCCTATACATCTGCGTATTATAATCGCCTCGTCAAAGTCGCCGATGGTATTGATGATCACGACGTCGTTGTCATGGAACAGTTGAAGCAGTATGCAGAAAAAGATGCATCCAACATTGGTAACAACATCAAGGTCTATAAGACAGATGCAAATGGTAATGTACAGCTTGATAAGGACAAAAAGCCTATCGAGGAAACGGATGCTACAACAACGGCCCAGAACGGCAGCAAAGACGACTGGGGCCAGGCTCTTGGTGCAGGTACGTTCACTACAGGCACATCCGACAAGGCTACGGATGCATCTACCTCCGACCAGCTGGTAACGGGCAAGACGCTGTACGACTACGATAAGCCAACTGGCTCTCAGAATTACGTTAATGTAAAGAATACCACCGGCCAGAATCTGAGTGCCCTTGATGCCCAGGTCAAAGCCAATGCAGATACCTTGAATGATAAGACTCATAACATCAAATACTATTCGGTCGATGAAAACTTGCCGAAGATTGATGGTTACACTAATGAAGGCAATGACGGTGCCAAGGGCATGGGCAGTATTGCTGCTGGCTTCAACACGCATGCAGATGGCATTGCTTCGACGGTAGCTGGTTCCTATTCTGGCGTCATCAATTCGAAAACAGATGGTCTTGATCTCCGCGGTGCAACGGCTCTGTCCTATGGTACATTCAACATCAACCAGAATACGGATGCTACAAAAGAACACAGCGGCGTAGCCAACAGCATTATTGGTCAGGTCAATATGACTAAGGATTCCAATGCGGCCATCATCTATGGTGCAGGCAATATTGTTACAGATTCCTATCGTCCCATTGATGAAACGAAGGCTGCAGCCATTTTGGGTAGTGTTAATGACCCAGCCAAACTTGGCGAAGCCATGAAAGATGCTGTTAAAACCAGCGGTGGTCAGGTCATGGTCATGGGCGGCGGCAACACCGTTGACAAAGCTTACATGAGCCAGGTCGTCGGTGTCGGTAATACCGTCAAAGGTAACCAGGTGCAGAATACCAAGAGCGAATGGGTTACAGACACCTCAGATACAGCCATCAAAGATTATGATGCTGAAAAGTCGTCACAGTACAACTATGTCGATGGCTTCAACAATGAAGTTATTAACGGTAAGCATGATTATGTCATCGGTGCTAACAATAAACTTTCTGGCGACAGCTATGATAATGATACCGTTCGGCCAATCAAAAGATCCAACAAGTCTAATATTGTCATCGGCGATAACCATACACTGACTCGAGAACAGAATACTGTAATCATCGGTTCTAGTGATACTGAAAATACGCAAACTAAAGCTCGTGATGCGGTCATCATTGGTCACAATGCCAATGCAACCAACGATACCGGGGCTGATAATGCAGTTGCCATTGGTCGTTCAGCTAAGGCAACGGGTGGCAATGCCGTAACGATTGGTGTTAACACCTCGGCAGGAGAAAACAGTATTACCATAGGCTCTGAATCCAGTACCATTTCCGGAAGCAACATTGCCATTGGCAGATATGCCAAAGTTGATGGATATAACGTTACCAATGCTGTTGCTCTTGGGAAGCTGGCCGAAGCACATGTTACTGATGGTGTAGCTATCGGCAGTGGTTCCATTGCAACTGTGGCAGGCCTCTCTGCTGAAGGCTATGATCCTGTCACTGGTAAAGATTCGACGGATGCGACAGCTACTTGGAAAGCTACAAATGCAGCTGTATCCATTGGTAAAGCTGATGGCACAGTAACCCGCCAGATCAACGGCGTAGCAGCTGGTACAAAAGAAACTGACGCTGTCAACGTAGCACAGTTGAAGAAGCTGGGCGACAACACGGTTCAGTATGATTTAAATACCAATAAAGGAAAGATTACTCTTGCTGGTCAGAATGGTACAACTATCACTAATGTAAAGAGTGCCCTCGATGGTGCCAAAGATGCAGAAGGTAAGGATGCCACGATTGCTACAGCAACTGGTGATGCTCTGAAGAATGCAGCTAACCTTGGCGATCTGCAGAAAGTCTACAACGATGTCAATGCAAAAGCTGATAAAGCCAGTGCTTCTCATACAGCCCTGACAGTAGAGGGTAACACGCCAGCCGGTACAGGTAAGGATGCCAAGACGAACGAAGATGTCTATGCTGGCAAGAACATCCTACTTCATGCATCTACGGATGAAAAAACCGGCAAGGTCACGTATGATCTGAAACTGTCTAAGGATATCAACATTGGTAAGCCGGGCAAAGATGGTGAAGATGGTAAGATTGGCATCGACGGCAAGGATGGCCATATCGGCCTGAACGGCTCCGATGGCATCACGGTCCGCGGCCTTGACGGTAAAGATGGTACGCCGGGCAAAGACGGTGTCACCATCACCGGCCCGAAGGGCGAAGCTGGTAAGGATGGCATCGACGGTAAAGTCGGAATCTCTGACAAGGACGGCAATGATGCGGTCTCCATTTCCGGCAAAGACGGTGTCGGCCATATCGGCCTGACAGGCCCTGCTGGCACCAATGGCAAGGATGGTGCTTCTATCGACATCACCGTCAAGAATGGCTATGACGATAAGAATAAAGGCATCAACGGAACCAACGGCGTCGATGGCAAAGATGGCATTACCCGTATCGTCTACACCGACAAGACCGGTGAACACCAGGTAGCCACCATGGAAGACGGCATGAAGTATGCCGGCGATGATGCACAGAATGATGCAACAAAGATCATTGCCAAGAAGCTCAACAACACCCTCGATATCATCGGTGGTGCAGACAGCAAGAACCTGACGGAAGGCAACATCGGTGTCAACAGCACGGATAAGGGTCAGCTGAAAGTCCAGCTGGCCAAAGACCTGACGGGCATCACGTCCATCAGCAACCAGAAGACTGAAGGCGACAAGACCACCGGTGCTAAGATTACCCTTGGTACTGATGGCAGTATTGATGTCCACGACGGCAAGATTACCCATGTAGGCAGTGCCCTCGATGGTGCCAAAGATGCAGAAGGTAAGGATGCCACGATTGCTACAGCAACCGGCGATGCTCTGAAGAATGCAGCAAACCTTGGCGATCTGCAGAAAGTCTACAACGATGTCAATGCAAAAGCTGATAAAGCCAGTGCTTCGCATACGGCCTTGACCGTAGAAGGCGGCACGCCAGCCGGTACCCAGGATGAAAAGACTAAACAAGATGTTTATGCTGGCAAGAACATCCTGCTCCATGAATCCACAGATACAAATGGCAAGGTCACGTATGATTTGAAGCTGGCCAAGGACATCAATATCGGTAAACCGGGCAAGGACGGTGAAGATGGTAAGATCGGCATCGACGGCAAGGATGGCCATATCGGCCTGAACGGCTCTGACGGCATCACGGTCCGCGGCCTTGACGGTAAAGATGGTACGCCGGGCAAAGACGGTGTCACCATCACCGGCCCGAAGGGCGAAGCTGGTAAGGATGGCATCGACGGTAAAGTCGGCATCTCTGGCAAGGACGGCAATGATGCGGTCTCCATTTCCGGCAAAGACGGTGTCGGCCATATCGGCCTGACAGGTCCTGCCGGCACCAATGGCAAGGATGGTGCTTCTATCGACATCACCGTCAAGAATGGCTATGACAAAAATGGTGTCAATGGTGCAAAAGGCGTCGATGGCAAAGATGGCATTACCCGCATTGTATATAAAGATGCGGCTGGAGACCACCAGGTAGCTACTATGGAAGACGGCCTGAAATTTGCCGGCGACGATGGCCAGAAAGATACAAACAAAGTTATTGCCAAGAAGCTGAACAACACTGTCGATATCATCGGTGGCGCCGACAACACGAAGCTGACAGAAAATAACATCGGCGTGAACAACGTGGATGGAAAACTGAAAGTCCAGCTGGCTCAGGACCTGACGGTCATCACTTCTATCAGCAACCAGACCACTACTGGCGATAAGACCACAGGGGCTAAGATTACCCTTGGTACGGATGGTGCGACCACTATTAGTGGCGGCGATGTAAGCGTCAGCGGTAACAAGATTACGAACATCAAAGCTGGCGAGGTAAAAGAAAACTCCAAAGATGCTGTCAATGGTGATCAGCTCTATAACGAACAAAAAGCTCGTACAGATGCTGATACAGCTATCAATACTAAGATTGGCACTTTCGATAACAGCAAGACTTATAACTACATTGACAAAACAGCTTCCATTTCTACGAACCTTACTACCCTGGATACCCACGTCAAGAAGAATGCTGAGGATATTTCCCAGATCAACACCCGTATCGATACACTGGATGGTAATGCAGTGAAATACGACGACTCTACAAAGTCCAAGATTACGCTGGCAGGAAGCGATGGTACCACCATTGATCAGGTCAAAGACGGTACGATTAGCTCTACCAGTAAAGAAGCCGTCAACGGCGGCCAGTTAAATACGGAACAGCAGACTCGTATTGCAGCTGATAAGGCTATCACCGATAAGATTGGCAGCCTTGAGAAAGACGGCAACTACATCAAGAAAGATGCAACCATTTCCCAGAATCTGAATAAGCTGGATACTCAGGTCAAGGATAATTCCGATAAGATTGCTCAGAATACGAAAGACATCAGCGAAATTAAGACCAACGTAAGGGATCTCACCGACAATGCCGTCCAGTACGATAATGACAGCAAGAAGTCTAAGATTACGTTAGCCGGCGAGAAGGGTACAACTATTACTAATGTCAAAGATGGCAGCGTAGGCAAGGACAGTAAAGATGCCGTCAACGGCGGTCAGCTCTTTGATGAAAAGACGGCTCGTGAAAACGCGGATACAGAAATCAAGACTGACATCACCAAGATCAAAGATGGCGAAGGCTTCACGGATAAAGGCAAGACGGTCATCAAGAGCCTGGCGCAGGACGCAGTGGATGTCAAAGGCAGTGATTATGTAACCGTTACGAATGAAACAAAAGACGGTACGAAGACCTTTACAGTTAGCGTCGATGGCAATGGTAAAGTCGCCAGCGGCGACAAGGGCCTTATTTCTGGCGATACCATCTACAACGAACTCCGTCCGTCTGCTGATGGCTCTTACATCAAGCAGACCAACACGACGGCCCAGAACCTGGTCAGCCTCGATACGCAGGTTAAGAAGACTAGCGACCTCATTAACAGCGACGGCAAGACCATCAAGATTGGCGGTTCCGACGCTGCGACGAAGATTGATGTCAATGGCAAGGATGGCAAGGGCCGCGTCATTACTGGTGTTGTCAGCGATGCTAACGACCCGAACAGTGCGGCTAACGTCGGCTACGTCAACGGCCTGACTGCTGCCAACACGCAGCAGATTTACCGCGACATGAACAACGCGTACAGCCGTCTGGATACGAATATCAACAGAGCGGCAGCCGGCAGCAATGCTTTGGCAGCGCTCCATCCGCTTGATTTCGACCCGGCTGATAAAGCAAGCTTCGCTGTCGGTTATGGTCATTACCGTAACGCCAATGCAGCCGCTGTCGGCGCCTTCTACCAGCCGAATGCCAATACCATGGTCAACATGGGCATTTCTCTTGGCAACGGCGACCCGGGCTTCAATGCCGGTGTTTCCTTCAAGATTGGCAAAGGCTCCGCATACAACGGCGTCAGCAAGGCTGAAATGGCCCAGACCATCCACGATCAGGCTACGGAAATCTCGGCTATCAAAGCCGACGATGCTGCTAAGGATAAACGAATCGATGCCTTGGAAAAAGAAAACCAGGAAATGAAGAAACAGATTCAGGAAATCCTGGCTCGGCTGAATGGATAAAAGGGGGAATCATGGCACAGACAACGATTTGCATACGCATCGACGATAAGCTGAAAAAAGAATTTGAAAAGTTTTGCGATTCCGTGGGCATGAGTATGTCCACAGGAATCAACATCTTCATCAAAAAATCCGTCGGGGAACAACGTATCCCCTTCGAAATTACAGCTAAAGGCGATACGGAAAAAGAATAGAGGGAAGTATAGTTCCCGAGAATGATTTAAAGGGCCCGTGCATGATAGTGTTTCATCATGCGCGGGTCCTTTTTTCTTTTGTGATATTCGGACTCAGATGTGGCTACGTTGCGACAGACTCATGATTATATTATGACCGTTTGCTATCTGTCATAAATTCCGGCTATGCACAGGATTCACGGCGGTACGCCCTTTGGGACGTCCCCTACGATATCGCAGCCAGGCGATAAATGGGAACTCTGTTTACTGGCTACAAAAATACACGGCCAACGGCCTTGTGCGTAGGGGCCGTCCCAAGCCTTTTTGGACAGACAGGTGCCGACCAACGGGAGGCATAGGACGGTTGCCAAAACGGACAGCTGTGGCTGGGCGGCCCGCTACGCGCTGAGGGTATCCCGAAGCGTCGTTGTTCTTTTGAGTTTGTTGCTGCGCAGCAGTATCTGAGTCCGAGCGAACCGCATTTTGCGACTAGTGAACAGAGGCCATCCAATTGTGAAGCAGCTTTGAAAACGGCAGGGGCGAAATGAAATTGTATTTTTGTTGTCGTTACAACAGACAAAGGGGAACTTTTTTTGATATAATAAATTAATAGGTTTTTGGTATATGTATAATGAACAGGAGGCGCTTTCTATGACGTTCAAGAAACGTGTTGTCGGTGTCATCGGCTTAGGTCATGTCGGGGCTCATGTGGCTTTTAATTTAGGGGTCCTCGGGATTGCTGATGAAGTGAAGTTATGTGATGTAAATTCGGAGAAGTTGGTCAGTGAACGGCAGGATATGATGGATGCGGTCATGTTTATGCCTCATCGCGTCAATTACACCATTGCCAGCTATGAAGAATTGGCAGATTGCGACGTCATTGTCAATGCTATCGGCGATATTACGCTTTGTGCGTCCGGGAATCGCGACGACGAAATGCATTTCACCGTGCCCCAGGTCGCTGATTATATCCCCAAGGTCATGGCCGGCGGCTTCCAGGGCATCATCATCAATATCACCAATCCTTGTGATGTCGTAACGGACCTCATCGCTAAGAAGAGCGGTCTTCCGAAAGGGCATGTCTTCGGCACTGGCACGGGGCTGGACAGCTCGCGTCTGGTCAGTGCTATTTCCCAGCAGACGGGCCTGGATCATCATTCCTTCTCGGCCTACATGATGGGGGAACACGGCAATTCCCAGATCGTTCCCTGGTCGCTCATCAAGTTCGGCGGCAAATCCCTGGAAGAACTGGAACAGAATCCGGCCTATGTCTTCGATAAAGCCCGCGTCCAGGATGAAACGATTCATGCCGGCTGGGTCACCTATTCGGGCAAGCACTGTACGGAATACGGCATCAGCATGACGGCGGCTACCATGGTCCGGGCTGTCCTGCGGGATGAACGGAAAATCATGGCTGCCAGCGCCCCGCTCGATGGCGAATACGGCGAAACGGGCATCTTCTGCGGCGTCCCGTCGGTTATCGGCGCCAACGGCATCGAGGAAGTCATGGAATATAATCTGCCGGAACAGGAAATGAAAGACTTCAAGGCATGCTGCGCCACGATTCGCGCCAACATCGCCAAAGCCGAAGCTTTTTGGAAATAAGGTGAATAGAAAAAAGGACTTGTCGTCGTGCGGCAAGTCCTTTCTTTATCGCCCTTCGACGCAGATCCAGCGGTGGTCTTTTTCGATGTGGACCTGGACGGAGGGGAAGCCGGCACGGTGGAAAATGGTTTCAAAGGTTTCCGGTGTCGGGTTATAGAGGTGGTAGCGTTTGATATTTTCCCGGACTTCAGCACTGAGGCCGTCGTGGCTGTAGATTTCGGCGATGAGCAGGAAGGTTCCGCCCTGTTTGAGGACGCGGCGGACTTCTTTCAGGTTTTCCGGCGGGTCTGGCCAGAAGTAGAAGCTTTCGACAGTCGTAATCTTGTCAAAGGTGCTGTTGGCAAAAGGAAGGGCTTCGACGGAGCCTTCACAGACGGTCATTTTTCCAGCGGCTATGTCGGCCGCATTCGTCTGGCGTGAGGTCTGGACCGACGTCGGCGAATAATCGATCCCGGTCAGATGGCCCGTCGTGATATGGGCGCTCATGCGATGGAGATTGGCCCCACCGCCGCAGCCGATATCCAAGACCGCTTCATCGCCGTGCCAATGGAAGTGGGACAGGCCCCAA
>OIYF01000523.1_pt1 | contig 14493 bp, 14 predicted proteins | sample 1587971 | NCBI WGS metagenome assembly OIYF01 (sample SAMN03283248) | human gut metagenome | biome: human-associated habitat; material: feces | host: Homo sapiens | place: Peru | collected 2012 | reverse complement strand
GCTTCTAAGGGTAAAAATAAGGTTGGTACAACTGGTAAGGGTATTGGTCCTACTTATACTGACAAGGTAAGCCGTACTGGTTTGCGCGTGGGTGATATCCTTGAGAACTTCCAGGAGAAGTATGAAGCTCATAAGGCTTTGCACCTCAAGCAGATAGCATCTCTTGGTTATACTGATTTCGATATTACTGAGGTAGAGAAGACTTGGATGGAAGGTATCGAATACCTGAAGCAGTTCTCTATCGTTGACAGCGAGGTGGAGATCAATAAGGTGCTCCGTTCTGGCAAGGATATTCTTTGCGAGGGTGCTCAGGGTACTATGCTCGATGTTGATTTCGGTTCTTATCCTTTCGTTACTTCATCCAATACTATCTGTGCAGGTGCTTGTATCGGTTTGGGTATCGGTCCTAACCGCATCGGTAATGTATATGGTATCATGAAGGCTTACTGTACTCGTGTAGGTGCTGGTCCTTTCCCAACAGAGTTGTTTGATGAGACTGGTGCCAAGATTCGCGACCTCGGTCATGAGTATGGTGCTGTTACAGGCCGTGAGCGCCGTTGCGGTTGGTGCGACCTCGTACAGTTGAAGTATTCTGTGATGGTAAATGGTGTTACTGAGCTTATCATGATGAAGAGCGACGTGCTCGATGGTTTCGACACTATCAAGGCTTGTGTAGCATACAAGTTGAAGGATGGTTCTGTAACTACAGACTTCCCATACGAAATCGACGATGTAGAACCTGTATATAAGGAGTTCAAGGGTTGGAAGACCGATATGACTCAGTTTACTTCTGAGGATCAGTTCCCACAGGAATTCAAGGATTACATAGCTTTCCTCGAAGAGTTCCTCGAGACTCGCATCGGTATCATTTCTATCGGTCCAGACCGTGAACAAACTATCGTAAGAAAGTAATTTATAATATAGTGTTTAATGTTTTGTGTTTAATTTTACTTTGAGGGTAGATATTGCGCAGAACATTAAGCACTAAACATTTAATATAAAACAATAATAAATGGCTCAGAAACCAAGTATTCCAAAGGGTACTCGCGATTTCGGACCTATCGAGATGGCGAAACGCAATTACATCTTTAATACCATTAAGGATGTATATGCACTCTATGGATTCCAACAGATAGAAACACCTGCCATGGAAACCCTTCAGACGCTGATGGGTAAATATGGCGAGGAAGGTGATAAGTTGCTGTTCAAAATTCTGAATTCTGGCGACTATATGAATAAAATCAGTGATGAGGATATTCATTCTTTAGGATCCTTGAAGTTGGCAGCAAAACTTTGTGAGAAAGGTTTGCGTTATGATTTGACCGTACCTTTCGCTCGTTATGTGGTTCAGCATCGTGATGAACTTCAGATGCCGTTCAAGCGTTATCAGATTCAGCCAGTTTGGCGTGCAGACCGTCCACAGAAGGGTCGCTATCGCGAGTTTTATCAGTGCGATGCGGATGTAGTAGGTTCTGATTCCTTGCTCAATGAGGTGGAGTTGATGCAAATTGTGGATACTGTTTTCACCAAGTTTGGTGTTCGTGTCTGCATCAAAATCAATAACCGCAAGATCCTGACTGGTATCGCTGAGGTAATCGGTGAGGCTGAGAAGATTGTGGATATTACCGTGGCTATTGATAAGCTCGATAAGATTGGACTTGACAATGTGAATGACGAACTTCGTGCTGATGGTATCTCTGAGGAAGCTATCGAGAAGTTGCAGCCAATTATCTCATTGTCAGGTTCTAACGATGAGAAGCTTGAAGTAATTGCTAAGGTATTGGAAACTTCAGAAATCGGTTTGAAGGGTGTAGAGGAAACTAAATTTATCCTTGATACGCTGAAGACTGTAGGGTTGAAGAATGAGATTGAACTGGATCTTACTTTGGCTCGTGGCTTGAACTACTATACCGGTGCTATCTTCGAAGTGAAGGCACTTGATACTCCTATGGGTAGTATTACCGGTGGTGGCCGATATGACAACCTTACTGGTATCTTCGGTCTTCCTGGATTGAGCGGTGTGGGTATTTCTTTCGGTGCAGACCGTATCTATGATGTACTCAATGCCCTCGACCTTTATCCAAAGGAGGCTGTGAATGCCACACAGGTCCTCTTCATCAACTTCGGTGAGAAGGAAACTGCATATTGTCTGCCTATCGTCCGTCAGGCTCGCGAGGCAGGTATCCGTGCAGAAATCTTCCCTGACAAGGCTAAGATGAAGAAGCAGATGAGTTACGCCAATGCCAAGAATATTCCTTTTGTGGTTCTTGCTGGTGAGAATGAGATTGAACAGGGTAAGGTTACTTTGAAGAATATGGAGAGTGGTGAGCAGCAGTTGGTTTCTGCTGATGAACTTATCGCTGTCATCAAGAAGTAATTTACTTAGGCGTCATCAAGAAATGTTTTTCTTGGTTTATAGCCAATATGAAATAAAGGCAGGGAGCATCAATTTGGATGGTCTTCCTGCCTTTTTTTAAAATAATAACTGAAAATTCAAACTTAAAAACAAATCGTTATGATGAAAAAGATTTTATCCTGGTTTGCCTGCCTGTTTCTGGTGCTCGCTCTGACATCTGGCAGTAAGGTAACGACCATCTTTGTGATAGGTGATTCTACTGCTGCTGAGAAAGGTAATGCCAAGAATAATCCTGAAAGAGGATGGGGTATGGTACTGCAAGGTTGTTTTGATGATAAAATCATCGTTGATAACCATGCTGTGAATGGTAGAAGTTCTAAGAGTTTTATCGATGAAGGTAGATGGCAGAAAGTATTGGATCAACTGAAACCGGGGGATTATGTGTTTATTCAGTTTGGTCACAATGACGAGAAGCCTCATGCCGACCGTCATACAGATCCAGGCTCTACCTTTGATGCCAATCTGGAGCGTTTCGTCAACGAAACACGTGCCAAGGGCGGTATCCCGGTTTTGTTTAATTCGGTAGTGCGCAGATGTTTCTATCAGGCACCAGTGGAGAATGATGATGACGAGAAATTGAGAAAGACTACTTTTGCGGGTGAAGAGAAGATAAATAGTGATACACTCATAGATACTCACGGAGCCTATGTTGTAGCTCCTCGCAATGTGGCGCGTCGTCTGAATGTTTCTTTTGTGGATGCCACAAAGATTACTCATGATATTGAGACAGAGTTGGGCATTGAGGGAAGCCGTAAGTTGCATATGTGGTTCCGTCCGGGTGAATGTTCTCAGATTCCTAAAGGTCGTCAGGATAATACCCATTATAATGTATATGGAGCTCGCCTGGTAGCCAATGCCTTGGCTGATGAGATTGGTAAGCAGGTACCTGAACTCAAGAAGCATGTTCGCCATTATGACTATGTGGTTTCAACCCGTGGACGTGGCAATTACTTTACACTCCAGGATGCTGTGAATGCTGTTCCTGCAGGTAAGCGTGTTAAGGTTCTTGTACTCGATGGTTCCTGGAAGAAGCCTGAAAACATGAAGGGGAAGAAAATCAAGTTCATCCTTCAGTTTGGAGCCAAGATTACTGATTAATCTCAAAAGGGTGTGTCATGGACTTGTGACACACCCTCTTGTATCCTATCTAATCTTGAACAATTTCAATCTTCAGAATAGTTTCTGTCGTATGCTTGATTCTGAAGTCATCTGAAGTGCGTTCACCCACTACCCATAGAATATTTCCAGCAGAATCTGCCAAAATGAGTTGCGACTGTTTTTCAAATAGATTTCTTTTTCTATCTGTTAAATAGTCGCTAACTAATTTTCTGCCTTTCATTCCGAAAGGTATGAATGCATCTCCCTGTTGGGTGCGTCGGAGCGTAAGCGGAAACTTGATATTGCTGGCATCCAGTGTAATCAGATGCTTCTCTTTGCTTGGTTTGAAGTCTTCTGCTACCGTTTCTTTGGAAATCCTTATTTTCCCTTTTGCTGTCACATAGCTGCCTGGTTCTGGTATCAGAATTCTTCTGAAATCATCCTCCTTGTTTTCTTTAACCAGAATATGTTCTCTATCTATAAGTATCTGATGAGTAGGTGTTTGCCACGTTTTTCCTGTAGCATTGATAGAGAGGAGTATCTCCTGGATCATCTTGCCGGAGGCTCCGTATGGAGAAAGGGTATGAAACAGGGCATACTCAGTGCTTGCCTGGTTTAATATCCATGATTTGCTGATACGGATAACTGGCTGTGGCATGCAGAATGAGGCTGGTGTTTCCTGGTATATCTGCTCCTTTTCTTTCTCCAGGGCAGCTGTGAGTATCTTCGAAACTTCTGTCAGATATTGGGCGGTTGCTGCTATGTTATGGCAAACTGCCGGGTTGATTTCTTTGAGCATCGGGATGATATTCAGCCGTATCTTGTTTCTTACGACGTCATCTACCAGATTGGAACTGTCTGTTACAAAATTCTGCTGGCGTTCCGTCAGATAATCGAGGATGTCCTGTCGGGTGATACAAAGGAATGGACGGATGATGTATCCGTTGACAGGAGAAATGCCTGTAAGTCCTTTCAGTCCTGTACCTCTTACCAAATTGATAAGAATTGTCTCAACATTGTCGTCCTGATGATGGGCTACGCATATACCTGCAGCGTTCATATCCTTGCGAAGCTGATCGAAATAGCGGTAGCGTAAGTTGCGAGCCGCTAATTCGATGCTTTCTTTATGTAGTTCGGCATAAGTCTTGGTATCAAAGTGGATTCGATGCAACTCTATATTGAGTTGCTGGCAGAGGGTAACACAGAACCGCTCATCTCTGTCAGACTCTTCTCCTCTCAGATGAAAATTACAATGACATGCCTCTACGGTATAACCCAACTCATGAAGTACCAGCAGCAAAGCTACACTGTCTGCTCCTCCGGAAAGGGCAACCAGATATTTTTTATCTTTTTCCAATAGATGCTGTTGTGTAATGTTTTGCTGTATGGTTTGTACGAACTTCATGTTGTTATCTTATTTTGATGCTCAATATTAATCGTTATTTTGATACCCAACGTTAAGCGGTTTAAAAGTGCTGAGTATTAATCGTTGGAAGTCTGTGCTTTCAGGAAAGCTTCGGCTTTTTCCAAATCTTGCGGAGTATCGATTCCTACAGTTTCAACGTCAGTCTTACCCACTTTGATCTTGTATCCGTTCTGCAGCCATCTGAGTTGTTCCAGACTTTCTGCTATCTCAAGAGAACTCTGTGGCAACTGGGTGATTTTCCGTAGTACCTCCTTTCTGTAAGCATAGATGCCGAGGTGCTTGAGGAAAGGATAGTTGTCGAGCCATTCTTTCTGTTCTTTTCCTCTTACAAAAGGTATGATGCTTCTGGAGAAATACATGGCAAAACCAAAGTTGTCAACTACAATCTTTGGACTGTTTGGGTTGGCTACAGCATCCATGCTTGTAAAGGGTTTGCCAAGGGTTGCTATCTGGGTAGCCTCATCATCGAAGCAGTGGCAGATGGTATTGAGCTGACTTTTAGCAACAAATGGTTCGTCACCCTGTACGTTGACGATGACATCCCAGTCGCCGCCAATTTTCTCAATAGCTTCCTCAATGCGGTCGGTGCCGCTCTTGTGGTCAGAACGTGTCATGACCGCCTTGCCGCCAAAAGCTACTACGGCATCATAGATGCGGGTGTCGTCGGTTGCTACATAAGCTTCCTCCAAAGCAGCGGAAACTTTTTCATAAACATGCTGTATGACAGGCTTGTCGCCCAACATAGCCAGCGGCTTGCCTGGAAATCTTGTTGAGGCGAAGCGCGCAGGAATAATTCCGATAAACTTCATATTTACTATGTATTTTGTTCAAACATTCTATTTTAGAAGAACATTCTTTTTTATTCAAACATTCTTGGTTCTTTATTGATTTCTTTGAGGAAGATTTCCCCATACTTTTTCTTCTTGAATTCACCGATGCCATGCACTAAGCCAAACTGTTCGATGGTTCTTGGTTTCATGGCTGCCAATTCATGCAAAGACTGGTCTGACAGTATGATGTAAGGCGGATAGCCCTGTTCTGTAGCCAGTTTGAGTCGGAGTTTTCTCAATCTTTCGAAAAGGTCCTGATTCTCAGTCTTAGTATGTGATACGCGCACCAGTCTTGGATGTACCACTGGGGTCTTGCTCTTATCGTTTTGCTGTGTGACAGCCAGTTGTACAGGGAGTTCTCCCTTGAGTACCTGCCAGCCGAGGCCCGTTACTTTCATGACATTGTGCTCATTGTAGGCAATTTCGAAAAATCCCATCTGCATCATCTGCAACATATAGTTTTGCCAGTCTTTCACGCTGACGTCACTTCCCACGCCAAAGGTCTTGAGTTCATTGTAATGGTTTTTGACCACTGTAGGTGATTTGATGCCCCTGAGAACTTCGATACATTGTCCGATGTGAATTTTTTCGTTAGTTCTGACAATGGCGCTCAGTGCTTTTTGTGTGACAATCGTACCATCGAATGTTTTTGGCGGATGGGCGCATACATCGCAGTGCCCGCAGTCTTCCGCTGATGTTTCACCAAAGTAGTTGAGCAGGATTCTTCTGCGGCAGACTCTGGCTTCAGCATATTCCTGCATACGTTGCAGTTTCTCAGCATTGATAGCCTTTTGCCCGCTTGCTTCAGCAAAACTCTTTCTCTGTATGACATCAGCTAATGAGTAGAATAGGATGGTGTCTGCAGGTGCCCCGTCGCGCCCGGCTCTTCCTATCTCCTGATAGAAACTTTCGATGCTCTGTGGCAGGTTATAGTGGATGACCCATCTTACGTTTCCCTTGTCGATACCCATGCCGAAGGCAATGGTGGCGCAGACTACCTGTATCTGATCCATCTTGAACCGTTGCTGGATAGAAGCTCGTTCTTCTGTAGGAAGCCCGGCATGATAGGCAGCAGCATTGATGCCTTTCTTTTTGAGTTCTTCTGCCACAACCTCTGTATTCTTTCTCGAAAGACAATAGATGATACCTGCATCGCCCGGATGGGAACCGATATGTCGCAGGATGAATTTGATCTTTTCAGCCTTGGTTCCTTCACGGCGTACAGCCAGACTTAAGTTGGGGCGGTCGAAGCTGCTGACGAAGAATAAAAGGAGATTCTAAATGGCTCATTATTTCCGTCGTCGTAAATTCTGCCGTTTCACTGCAGAAGGCGTATCTGAAATCGATTACAAGGATGTAGCAACTTTAAAGAACTACATCACTGAATCTGGCAAGATTGTTCCAAGCCGTATCACTGGTACTAGCGCAAAGTATCAGCGTCAGCTTGCTGTTGCAATCAAGCGTGCACGTTACTTGGCTTTATTACCTTACACTGATTTACACAGCTGCAAGTAATTTAGGCCTAACTCAAATTTTTCTGTTAATACCGAGGAAAGGTAATGGAAGTTATTTTATTAGATAAGATCGCTCACTTGGGCGGTTTAGGTGACAAGGTTAAGGTTAAGAGCGGTTTTGCTCGTAACTATCTTATCCCTCAGAAGAAAGCTGTTATGGCTACTAAGGCAAATCTTGAAAAGTTCGAATCTATGCGTGCAGAACTTGAAGCTAAGATTGCTAAGGAACTTGCTGAAGCTCAGGAACGTTGCGCTAAGCTCGTTGAAATCGCTGAAGTTACTATCGCTGCTAAGGCTGGTGACGAAGGTAAGCTTTTCGGTTCTATCGGTACCCGTGACATCGCTGAAGCACTCGGCAATGCTGGTGTTGAAGTACACAAGAGCGAAATCCGTCTTTCTGATGGCGTTCTTCGTACTGTTGGTGAATTTGAAATCGTTGTTTCATTCCACCCAGATGTTAAGGCTTCTGTAAAGGTTAACGTTGTTGCTGAAAAGTAATCTAAGTTAAACTTAAAAGCTTAAAAAAAGCGGAAAGATTAATTTCTTTCCGCTTTTTTGTTGGGCAATTAGAAGTAAAGAATTTGCCGGATAAACCAAAGACGACAACATCGGGTGAAAAAGGTCCCAAAGAACAAAAAAATACCCCTTTAAGTTCTAGGCTTAAAGGGGGTTGTTCTAAGATAGAGGGGTTTAGGCGATACGCTGTTCTAAGCCAGTCATTTCACTTGTGAAGTAATGTACGCTCTTACGGGCGTTCTCAGAAATAGGGTGGGCTACAAGCTCACCTTTTTCAATGCCCACACTAAGGCCACCACGACCTTCAAGCAGCAGTTTAACGGCATAATCACCTAATCTACTAGCTAAAATGCGGTCCATAGCGGTAGGGACGCCACCACGCTGTAAGTGGCCTAAGGTAATAGCACGGCATTCAATCCCAGTGGCTAATTCTATTTCACTAGCAAGGGCTTGTGGTGCCACCATGTTTTCACTTAAAGCAACTAAACCATGGCGTTTACCTGAGGAAAAAGCTCGGCTGATACGGGAAAAGAGTTCTTCTTTATTAAATTCAGCTTCAGGGAAAATTGTAAATTCAGCCCCGCCGGCAATCCCGCTAAATAAGGCGAGGTCACCACAGTGACGGCCCATGATTTCGATAACTGATACGCGTTTATGTGAGTTACATGTATCTCTTAAACGGTCCATACATTCGGTAATTGTATTGAGCGCCGTATCAAAACCAATGGTAAAGTCTGTACCATGGATATCGTTGTCGATAGTGCCTGGAATCCCGATGCATGGATATCCCATTTCAGTTAAGCGGAGAGCAGCGGTATAAGAACCATCGCCGCCTATAACCGCAAGAGCGTTAATATCGCGTTTTTGTAAGTTGACGATAGCTTCTGCGCGGATTGATTCTTCTTTAAAGGCTTCAAAGCGAGCAGTGCCTAAAATAGTCCCGCCACGGTTGATAATATCATTAACTGAAGCGCAGTCGAGGCGTGAAATGCGGTCTTTGTGTAAACCTAAAAAACCATCTCTAATGCCATAAACTTCAAGGCCGGCGCTTATTCCTGCGCGTACAACGGCTCTAATGGCGGCATTCATGCCAGGGGCGTCGCCACCACTTGTTAAGACGGCAATGCGCTTGATAGCCCCGAGATTATTTAGTTCGCTAGTTGGGGCGGTTGTTGAGACTTCTACTGAGCTCTTTGTGGTATTGTCCATTTTTATTCTCTTCTGAGTTTATAGAAATAGAATGACAAAAAGGGTCATAAAATTCTATTTTTAATCTGTTTTAATAATTAAACTCAGCCTTTTTGTTACCTGTCAAAAAGGTGGTTTCTAAATTTTAACTTCCGTATTTCATTCTACCTTAATGCGGCTTTAAGTAAATAGCAAAAACTAAAGTTAATTCTTATTTTTTTGCGCCTCCGCATTTGTTAATAAAAGGCTTGACGGGGCAGTGCATTTTTATTATCTAGGGCGTAAGCCTGAGTCTTTTTGAGGTAAGAATTTGGGAAATTTTTGTTAATTAGACAATTTAGGTAAATTGTAATTATTTTAAGTTGAGGTAAAACGTATAGAGAGGAGAGGTTTTAAGAATTGGCGTTGTGTTTGGAGGACTTTTCCCTGTAAAAAGCGTGTTTACCCCTTGGAATTTTTAGCTATTTTTAAGGATCTAAAATTAAATCTAAGCCACCTAGGTTAGGTTCTGCATAAAACAATAAAGTCCTAACAGAGTTAGGACTTTATAAGCTTTAAAAAGCGATATTACTTAGCAGCGTTGATGATAGCAGCGAAGTCAGCAGGCTTAAGAGAAGCACCACCAACTAGACCACCGTCGATATCAGGCTGAGCGAAGAGTTCTGGAGCAGTCTTAGCGTTGCAAGAACCACCGTAAAGAACCTGTACCTTAGCAGCAGTATCAGCGTCGAAAGAAGCTAAGAATGCACGAATCTGAGCGTGTACGTTCTGAGCGATTTCAGGGGTAGCAGTCTTACCAGTACCGATAGCCCAAATTGGTTCGTAAGCTATAACAGCGTTTTCGAAAGACTTGATACCACAAAGATCGATAACAGCCTTGAGCTGAGTCTTGCAAACGTCAGCAGTCTGGCCAGCTTCGAACTGTTCAAGAGATTCACCAATGCAAAGAACTGGAACGAGACCAGCTTCCTGAGCAGCCTTGAACTTAGCAGCTACAACTTCGTTGGTTTCGTTGTGGTAAGCACGACGTTCGCTGTGACCAACGATAGCATACTTACAACCAAATTCCTTGATCATTACAGGAGAGTTTTCACCAGTGAAAGCACCAGAGGTGTGAACGTCACAGTCTTCTGAACCGTACTGAATAGCAGACCCCTTAGCGAGCTGTTCAACCATGCCGATGAAGATTGCAGGAGCACATACAGCAACTTCTACAGTTGGAGCCTGGTTAGCAGGTTCGATAAGAGCGTTTACTAATGAAGTTACAGATTCTTTAGTGCCGTTTAACTTCCAGTTACCCATTACAAGTGGTTTTCTCATGATATTTAACCTTATCTCTAAAATAAAACGGATTTAAGAGATCCGTTGGTGAGTGAAAAAATCATTATTGATATACAACATCGCATTATATCATGATTTAAAAAGGAGCTCACTACCACAAAATCGTATTTTATTAGTAATTTAAGGGAGTTTAAGGGCTTTTATGAAAACCACCCTAAAAATTTTCTAAGTAGCTCCAACCATTAAAAGCCTTGCCAAATAGCTTATCTCGCAATAGATAGGGGAATTTTAGGAGCGTTGTTTAATGGGTAATTTGTGGGGGTATGGGGCTTGGGTCCATTCTAAAAATTTAATAATTTAACGCAAAAAAAAACGCCAGAGATAAACTCTAGCGTTCGTGTGATTGGTGGAGATGGCGGGATTTGAACCCGCGTCCCAAAAGGCTCCATAACTGCTTCTACATGTTTAGTCTTGCCATTTAAATTTCGCTTTGCAACCGCGGACGGACGCGCTGTCACATTGCTAGACTGTTTAATTTAAGGTTTTTCCACCAGCCGAGGATACACCCTGTCCGATATTGGTGACCCGGAATTCCACCCCAATCGGATAAAGATGGTTCCAGGGTAAGATACAGGTTATTAAGCTGTTCTTACTGTTTGCTCTTTAAAACTGATTAAGCAGCGAGAGCGAAAGATTCATCGTTTGCGATTATCTTTATGCGAGTTTTTAAGAGGCCACCCGCACCTCTACATGCGACATTTACTTCACTCTTCCAGTCGAATCCTAATCATCCCCTTGTACTTTGGGCTCTAAAACTATTTTAGAGCTGATATGGTCATTGTATAAAGAACTTGCTGTAATGTCAATTTTCAAGTGTTTTAATAATGGGTTTTGGTCTAAGACTAAAAAGTTATGGTTCGTAGCGTTTGTGGTTACATCACGAATGGCACGTCGTTACCACCACGTTTGTCACCACCTAGCCATGTTTAGCTGTGTTTGTTTAGCTGTTTTTAGGTTTAGCTGTTATTTGCCACGTAAGTTCTTTTTCATGACTCGGGCTTTATCGCGCTGCCATTCACGGTCTTTTATGGTATCGCGCTTGTCATGATCTTGTTTACCGCGACAAACCCCGATTTCAGCTTTGATAAAACATTTTTTCCAATAAAGCTTAAGTGGTACTGCTGTGACCCCTGCTTTATCGATTTGTCCAATTAGCTTATCGATTTCTCGTCTGTTTAAAAGTAGTTTTCTGGTTCTTGTTGGGTCGCAAACTACATGGCTACAAGCTTGAGATAGTGGGGTAATGGTAGCCCCGAAGAGAAATACTTCATGGTTTTTTAGCAAAATATAACCATCAACGATGCTCGCGCGACCGGCTCTTAAAGCTTTGACTTCCCAACCTTGAAGTTCAATACCGGCTTCAATTCGTTGTTCAATAAAATATTCATGGCTGGCTCTCTTGTTGACAGCAATGGTCCCGCCGGCATTATCGTTTTTTTTCTTTTCTGCCATTTTTAAGCTCCCGCAGGATTCATCTTAAATCCGTATCCTAGTTAAGACATTACTTACGGCTTGAAGTGGTTTGTGAGCCTTTAATGTAATGTTCTTTATAAAAACATTGGCTTACCTAATTACTTCAAACTAGTACTAAATCGTGACCATTATTTTTGCAAGATGCTCTTACTCAAGCGGGACGTTATTTGGGTAAATTGACGTACCATTGGGGTTTTACAGTAGAGCGTATGAGTGCATCTAAGGGTCTAAAACATACTTTATAGTATGGTAAAACGTTGAGGCCAAACTCAAACTTTGAGTATGGCCTAGGAAATAAAATTATAGCATATATATTTACCAATTTCGGATCAACTTGAATTTTGCTAGTTGAGATAATCATTAAGAGGATTTTTTAGAGGCGGAGCCAATGGAAAGAAATGAATAAAAAACCAAGCTCCCTCAAAGGAGCTTGGTTACTTATGGATTAAAGCGAAGCAATAAACATGTTTTCTCAAGGTAAAAGATTGCTTTGTGAAAAAACTTAAAGCTCCACTAAATCTTTGGTTCAAACCAAAGCTTACATCCCAGCGATGATATCATCAGCAAATTCTGCAGTGCTACGTAAGGTTGCGTTTTCCATTAAGCTATAGAAATCAACGGTTACAGTGCGCTTTGAAATAGCCTTTTCCATACCATTTACAATAAGGTCAGCAGCTTCAGTCCAACCCATGTGACGGAGCATCATTTCAGCAGAAAGGATGATTGAGCCTGGGTTTGCCTTCTGGAGACCTGCAAGCTTTGGTGCAGTACCGTGGGTTGCTTCGAACAAAGCTACACCAGTACCAATGTTTGCGCCTGGAGCGATACCAATACCACCTACTTGAGCGGCTAAAGCGTCAGAGATGTAGTCGCCGTTTAAGTTCATGGCACAAACTACGTCGTAGTCAGCAGGGTAGAGGAGGATGTTTTGTAAGAAGGCATCAGCGATACAGTCTTTAACCACGATGGTGTGACCGTTCTTTGGATTCTTAAAGCTTACTACGCCATTTTCATCAGTAGTTGCCCCGTACTTTTCAGCGGCAAGAGCGTAACCCCATTTCTTGAAGCCACCTTCGGTGAACTTCATGATGTTGCCCTTGTGCACGATGGTAACTGACTTACGATCGTTGTCGATAGCGTAATCAAAAGCAGCTCCGATTAAACGTTCAGTACCTGCCTTAGACATTGGCTTAACACCGATACCACAGTTTTCAGTGAAACGAATCTTAGTAACATTCATTTCTTCAGTTAAGAATTTGATTACCTTAGTTGCGCCTTCAGAACCTGCTTCCCATTCGATCCCGGCGTAGATGTCTTCTGCGTTTTCACGGAAGATAACCATATCAGTGAGTTCTGGGTGCTTAACAGGTGAAGGTACACCTTGGAAATAACGTACAGGACGGAGACAGATATAAAGGTCAAGAGTCTGACGAAGAGAAACGTTAAGTGAACGAATCCCGCCCCCAACTGGAGTAGTTAATGGGCCTTTGATTGCAACGCAATAGTTCTTGATGAAGTCATAGGTTTCTTCTGGAAGCCATACGTTTTCACCGTAAACTTTAGTTGATTTTTCCCCAGCGTAGATTTCCATCCACTTAATCTGTCTTTGGCCAGCATATGCTTTAGCAACAGCTGCATCTACAACTTTCAACATTGCAGGGGTAACATCCTTACCGATGCCGTCGCCTTCAATATATGGAACAATTGGATTGTTAGGTACGGTTAAAACGCCGTTAGCATCAGCGGTAATGCCTTGACCATCTGCTGGGATAATAACTTTAGAGTCCATGAAATTTCCTTAATTGCGTTACAACAAATGAACTATGTTTTTGAAAATTGAGATGTACGATAGGTGTTCTCATATTCCGTGTATGCTTGATATTATAATGATGCGTTTATTGCAGTGCAATATGCGCCATGAGCTTGCTTGGTCCTTATGGTTCTTCGATAGGCGTGCATGGCGAAATTTACTCCTGCTTTGTGGTTTTAATTACCTTTATGGTTGGTTGCCTGTGGTAAAATTCAAATTATAGTTTTGCCTAGTGTGGCGTTACATTTTATTTGGCGTTCTACTTTACGTTTTAGTTTTTGGTTGTTTTAGAGAAGGTGCTTTTTAAGTACTTAAGGAACTTAAAATGTCATTTAAGTTTAAACCTGTAGCGACAGTGTCGGTAATTGTCAGGTGTCAAGATAAGTATTTAATGGTTGAAGAGCGCTTGCCTAATGGCACGCCGATGTTTAATGTTCCTTCAGGACATCTTGAAGCAAGAGAAAGCATCATTGAAGGGGCTTTACGCGAATTAGACGAAGAAACAGGATTAAAAAGTCCCGTGTTGCATGGCTTAGTAGGGATCTATAATTTTGTGCAAAACAACTATTCCATCATAAGAAGCTGTTTCTATTTAGAATTAGATACCTTCCCAGAACTTAGCCCTCATGATCCAGATGGAGATATCGTCGACGTTCATTGGTTGACGCTTGCAGAGTGCGAAGCGATCCCAAAATTCCAATGGCGTAATGAAATGGTTCTCGATTCTATTAAATCCTTCGCTCAAGGGGAACGCTATCCTTTGTCTGCAGTAAAAATCTACCAAAGAGTTTACTCTGAAAATCACTGACTGCTCCCACGGGCAAGCCCGTGGGGTTCTGATTGAAGTGTAGCTTGTAATCGTACACCATTTTCAGGCTTTG